>Ga0335075_10007121_pt1 | contig 17226 bp, 13 predicted proteins | sample Lox_Sample_24_FD_206723 | JGI IMG/M metagenome (GOLD analysis project Ga0335075, IMG submission 206723) | Soil microbial communities from Loxahatchee National Wildlife Refuge, Florida, United States - Lox_Sample_2.4 | ecosystem: Environmental > Terrestrial > Soil > Wetlands | place: USA...
CAAATAGCATCATCGCCTTGCATTGAATACCCGAACGGCGATGCAGCCACTGAAGGGGGCCGTCCAACTAGCCCCCACAATATCCACCAAACTCATCATTTCTATATTCATATCGATTACTGGGGCCGAGGCCGAGGCTATGCAGTTTCAAGGGGATACTGCACGGGAAATCATCCGATCAATGTTCCAGCCATCTGCACACAGCTCCAGGCGCCACGCGACCAGCAGAAATATACTTACCTACGGAGCACAAACGGACACTTTTCGCAATTACCTACCAAGGTTAACCAGGAGGCCATGTGGAAATCCTTCCGCGCGCCTGTACGTCCAAGACCGACCCAACTGTCATCGACGGCTGCATGCATAGCGACGGATAGAAACGGGATCCCCTCCCTTAGTCCACAAGCGGACCTAAGGAGGTATGCTGTCCTCATAGCCGTAATGAACAATCTCACTCAGTTGCGCATCCAGAAATTGCCTGCGGCACAGTATACAGGGCCTCCGGTGAACATTGCTGACGTCGCAGATGTGTTGTGTCTTTTCCCAGCTTCCACAGAGAAATGGTATTGTTATTACAAAGGCACTCTAACCGAGACGCCAACGAAACGACAGGGCTGAGATGCGCTTGACAGGGGTACGGCAAGATGCTGCAGCCGGCGTTTATTTTACGAGCCCTGCGCCTGCATTTATTACCTAACACAGCCTCGGATCAAAATAGCAACAGGCGCAGTCGGTCACATCACATGATGTATCAGATCTCAAAACATGATCAAAAATAGATCAGAGGCTGGCTAGTGGGTCGCTAAAATTTATGCCTAAGGCTGCTTGAGTTCACGTATGCCAATTTTGGAGTGATGTGCTGGCAATAATACTTGTTGTATTTGAGATGGCTAACGAAGCGATTGTGAGTGTGGGTATATTTGCGTCCTCCCAAAAAAGAGTCAATTCCTTTTCCTCTAAATAGCCAGACCGTTCTGCAGCTAAAACATGATGATAGCTGAAGGAGCGTATCATAATTATCATAACGTCGTTATATATCCACAGGCATTCCAAGCCTTGTCAGGATGTGCGATGAAATACTCCAAATCCAAAAATAACTCCGCGGAAGAAGTAGTGATCATATGCGCTGCATGATCTGTAATTTGTGTGCCAGCTTAATGATTGGAATTCCTCCTTTGCTTGCACTTCTCATGGGCCATATGCCCGTTTCTAGCAGTAGTTCGTGTGAACTCTGCCCCACACTTAGGACAAGAGGGCTTGCTGGAGACGCCAGATTTCTCTCGTTGATGTCGAAGAAGGTTGCTGAAGGTGGAGAATTGTCGACCATTGCAGCCATGATCCCAGCATTGTGGCTTTGGCCTGGAGTGGACGACTCGCACGGTATCCTGTGATTCTTGCGTCGCGACTGGAGAGTTTCTATAGAAGTATGGTTGATCAGATGCCGAGGAAAGAGAATGTGGTCGAGAACTTTTATCATCAGCATGGATGCATTCATAGAAGGCTTCTGGGTAGAGCTACCTAAAAGATGGAATACTTTGCTCCGGAGCAGATGAGAAGGGTATCATGAATGAGCCAACACTAAAATCGTTAGAAATTCTAGTATTTTTATCAGCATTAATTTTCGCATTCTCTCATGCCAGAAATCTACCTACAGTGGAAAAGGTGCACCAAATAACTCTGGTGACTCCGAGCTTGACATCTGCGGTGCCATGGAAGGCATAAAATTCGTATTGGCAAATGTAGGTGAACATTCAGCCGGAAGAGACGATGGAGCTATTGTGGAAGAATAGTTGACAAGCGTTCTTGGAACAAGATCTGGAGTAGTTTTCTGAGATGCGGTGTACGAATTGCTTGCCGATCTGTCCCTTCTTTGCTTTACTTTCGACTCCCTTCTAGCTTGTTCCCGCTGACGCTTCAACTCACGTTGCTCTGGCGAGAACATCGGCTGAGGAGGACTTGAAGAAAGGGACTTGGCGTAAGGAGACACATTGTTTGACATATTGAAAGGATCCAATCCTCCCATATCCTGGTTTGGGTATGGCTCATTCATATCAAAGACTATTGGAATTAGTATAATTGATGATAGAGCCTGGCTAAGAATACATACGTGGCCATGTGTAGGTAGGGCGAGTTCCGGCATCAAACTGCGGATCAAATTGAACCCCGAGAGTACTATTTGAATCATTAGTGACAGAGTCGGGATGATTTCGAACCATCTAACCTCATATTTTCTTGATCAAAAATTGGAGTCGCCTGATTTACTTGGGAAGCTGAATCCTGAGCGGCTACGACAGTTGCTGGAGGTTCTTCCAAACGTAGAATAGGTGTCTCTAAAGTCTTCGAGGAGTCAAGATAAGACCAGTTCTGATCAATTACTGAGAGTGGATGTGGTGTGTAAGCCTTGGGTGCGGGACATGCGAGGAAAGGTGAGCCTTCTGATTCAGAACTAAAATTTGTAGCTAAAGATGGAACACTCGTTGACGACGGGGTATTTCCGGTGGAAGAAGAGTCGGCGGTCGCTACCGTGGTATTTAGAGGCTCAAAGCGAGGTTCGTCCAAGGAAAAAACCGTTGATCTATTTTGGTGTAAGTAGTCACCAAGGCTTTGCTCCGAATGATATGACTGGTCCATAACACGGGCATGGAGAAGGATAGGATGATGAGATATAATGGTGCCACATACGTGAATATACTTAAGTACTTAGTCTGGAACTTAAAGCAGTGTCGATGAAGATGATATATCTTTGAAAGAAGAAATGACGGTATTGTATCAAGAAGTAAATAAGAACTATTTTGGTTCTGCGAAATGATGTTTTAACAAGCATTGCATGTGGCCCACCGGCCTCCGCCTCTTCGAGGTGACAAGGCTTAAGTACTAAGTTGGTACCATTGGGCGGTGGGTAATGGTGCCACGGGTGCTTGGCATACGGGCGTTGAAGGTGAAGGATTCTTCCCCTGCTTAGTCTCACTCGTCTGGAGTTGTAGCACTGCACGCACATCGATGAGAAGCGCAGCACATCCTTAACTCCCCCCTCCCAGCGACCCTCAAACCCCCGCCGTCCGTTAATGATGAGCAACCAGTAGCGCCATGGCAAGGCTTTCTCGCCGGAGATCCCTGTCGGAGGGTGCCTACTGAGCCCAGTCAAAAAGAATTAAGCAATTCCTCCGCGAAATTGCTTGTACGTGAACGGCAGCACGGCTAACCCTAGCAGTAGTCCTGACGCAGATCGAGAGATGCTTAGCCTAACTCCCGGACTAGGGAAGTTGTGGATATCGGTCGGCTTTCCGTTCGTTTCCAAGCCACAGCCACAGACCAGGCGCCAGCAGTCGCAGCACCAACCACAATCTAAGAGCGTAGAATTTATGTTTTGCAAAACTAGCACTTTCCTGCGACACAGGCCATCCCCAATAGGAAGCCCAATAATCAGGGGATTACCCATGGGGTAGAGTGGGCTTGGACATTTGTTTGTTTCGAGTCAAGAGAGATTACCAGTTGGGACGGCTAACAGGGCAACCTAAGCCTGAGCAAACATCACATCGCTTTTGGGGGATTATTGTTAGCGTGGCAGAGCTGAGATGGCCCCATCGTCAACGGTCGCCTACCCTGCTCAATTTCCCGCCCTCAAAGCCCTACGAGTATTGCACAAGAATGTACGAAGTACCTCAATGATTTGTGTACTTCAGCCGCAAGGGAGATCATTGACATCAGAAACGGTCAACGAGCACGCCCAGATGACCCTTTTCTCGTTCATGCAGATCCGTTCTCAGGTTTGATACGTAAACAAGGTACTTCAGCTGGGGGAACTAGCATCATTGAGTGTGAGATTATAAGATCCGAAGGTCCGCCGAAACATCATTATCCACCCAATGGAAGCGCGACGGGCCTTCGCTGCGGAAAAGTTATCTATTTCCGCCCTCGATTGGTAAGACGGTTCGACATCATACCGGATGAGGGTCTGTACCTTACATGGCCCTGTTGCGGGTATCTTAATCTACGGCAAGGCTGTGCTATGCTGTGCGCAATTCTGGCGAGGATCGAGAACGGGTCGCATTTCGAGGCCAAATGGTTGGAGGCACAGTCGAGACTAGCGTCAGGCTACCACTTCCCGCTTTCCAAAAATAGCGGCCACAGCCTCCTATATCTCTCGTACGCCAGCCTCAGTTTCCGACAACGTACATGAACTATCACAACCTTAACACATGGTACTGCACCTGTAGGAGATGTGCCATTGATGTGAAACGAAGCCTTTCGCCTCTTTCGATCCACTTGGTGATGGTCAATATTGTTCTGCTGACTCAACTCACTTTCTCAGCCTGTCCCTGTCGGTATCGGCTCCTGCAATTTCAGGATGCAGTTTTCGAAACATTTTCCTCTTGACGCATTCGAAAAAACTTGACAGATTCATTGGATATCACCCTTTTGAAAATTTTCGGTGCTCATCAAAGATATCGCTCTTATCACTTGCAATACTCTTCTCACTTGCACTACTTTGCCGACTATTGTGCACTATGATAACGAGACATGTGCTGTGCCCTTCACAATATCAACAACAGAAATTTATTTCTTAGATGTTCTAATGTCGACTCAGATGCGATACAAAATCATTCCTTACAAAGAGAAATAAGTGATCGTGATTCGAATTAACGTTACATCACGTGATATAGCCCCGATCTTCCCGGAAAGTTTAAGCGCCTATCGCTTACTTTTGGCGTTTTGCGGCTGTAGGCCGACGACTCAGACCTGGACCTTCAACCCACTGTACGCCTCGTTTCGTCCCCAAGCTTCTGAAACTAGAATTCGAGCAGCTTGGGCTCCCCTAGAACTTGCCAAGTACGACATTGTCTGCCAAAGCTTCAAATTGTTCATTGATGAACTAGGAAGTCGGAGCTGTTATGACTAGCAGTCTACCTAGTTCTAGTTCAGGTTCGAATCTTGGGGACCATTTCTCCCAGGCCGATGATGGACCTGCAACAACCACCAAGACTGCTAGCCTGACCTCATCATCGAATGGTCTTCATTCAACCCCAGCTGGAGGACAGGCGTCCACGATGTCAGATCCTCTCACTGACGGAGGACCAAGAGGTGATGGTCTTGTTCGCAAGAAGTTGTCTAAGCTCTTGAAGGGTAAGGAGGAAGAATGGACAGCCGTTGCTCAGAAGAAAGGTCCTTTGCAGCTTCTCGACTTGCCGATGGACGTCCTGAAAGAGATTGTCAAGGAAGTATGGCAATCTTGCTGTATTTCCTGTAATACTCAAGCTGACTACTCTATTTTCCAGGTAACACACACCAACGACCTCACCTCTCTAGCCCTCACTCATTCTGCGCTACACAACCTTGCCATTCCTCACATATATTCGCGGTTTGACATTGTCTGGCCGGACGCAACCTCAACGTCTGATACCAGAACTGGAGTTGATGCGTTGACATACGGTTTAGCAACCCTGGTAATGGGTCATGATGTCTTCGGGCAGAGTCCGGGGTCGGACGTTTGTTTCATTGGGTCACAAAATGGGCAGAGGCGCCGAGGCAATAACTATCCTCAATTCACGCGGAAATTCTCCCTTGGCAATGGCCCGGCAGATTGGGTTCAGGAATACATGATCACCAAAGAAAGCGGCAAGATGCTAGGGACTCTGGTAGCTTTAGCTGTGGCACGGATGGTCAACCTAGAGACCTTTATCTGGGACATGCCCACCGGTGTACTGAGAGATGTTTGGCTGGCTTTATCATCTTTGCAATACAAATGTCCTCCTGGGGAATGTCGATTAGAACGCCTGTTGGTCCGATGGCATGACAACTCTCTGGACTCGTCGCACTCTTCACCGAACGCTAATGCTAATTCCAACCCGGCCCCACACAACCCTGCCGGGAGCACATTGACATCAATAGGCATTATGATTCCTTCTGGGACTACGGTATCACCGCAACAAGCTACGGCAACCCCAATTCACACCGCTTCTCAGAATCGTGTGGAGTACCCAACACTCTCAGTTCTACCACCATTGAAGTCTTTGAGTGTCCTCGATATTGACGAGCTTGCATACCTTGATGAGATGAGCATGTTGATTGAAAAGTCGAAGGATCGCCTATTGGAATTGCGAGTAGGAATCTCGAAGAAAGCAACAACGCGAGACTTTGTCCTAGCATGGGATGGTCCCGGCCTACAACAGGTGGATCACAGTATCAAATGGCCAGGAGCTCCAAGTAATATTGGCGAAAAGCGATTAGGTGGCGTCTTGGGAATACTGCTTGGGCGAGTCTATGACATCCGCAAGAAACCCAAACTGGCTGTACGGTCTAAGCCTCTGAATCCGAGTCCAACCGTGGAGCCAGCCACGGTTGCAGAGGCCGGTCAAGATCCAACCCCAGCACAAGAAGGCGTTACTGCTAACGAAATGAATGATGCCTCGGTGATATCACAGTTACAGACGCCGGTAACACTGCTACCAGCTACAGTAGAGGAGATAGATGCTACTCTTGCCGTGTCTCAAGAATCGATAACCATACCTACGGCATCCATGGTTCCAGACAGCACATCACTCGGTAGCAACCCTGAAAGTCCACAGGCTACTGTTTCTGCAACTATTACTTCGCCTGGCACTGAATTTTCACAACCGCAACCCTCCCCAAGCCCCCCCACAGTGTTTGCCCAGATACGTAAAGACTCCCAGCAGACACTGTCAAAAGACACAGTTTCATATGACAGGCCGCATCTCGATGGCAAGTTGAGATTAAGGGTGCTTGAGCTTGAGCGAGTTCCTCTTTCTATCGGAGTTCTACAGAAAGGCTTTGACTGGTCAGTGATGACATCGCTCACCATTCTTGACTGTGCGTACCATGAGAGTCTTTGGAGGATGCTTCGACGACAATTCCAACCTCAACCGTGTGCAAGGTCCGCATTAGCTTCATCCTCTCTTATCCGAAGCAGCATATCTGCCTCGAAACCCATTCCGAATGTCCCTATGGAATATCAATTAAACTTGAAGAAAATCCATACAGACTTTGCCACTCCAGCACTCATAGCATTCTTAAAAGAAACCTTAGCACCGAACACGCTCGAGGTTCTGTTTCTTCAGGATCGCCGGAGAAACACGGCGCCACCTGTCTCGATTAATGATATCTATCGTGGACCTCTGAGAAGACATCGTCGAAGCTTAAAAAAGCTACTTATTGACTCTTCTGATAAGATACCCAAAGGACCCAATAACCCTAGTGATGGAATACGCTGGAGGACATGGATGCTAAGCCACGAAGTTTTGGCGTATATCACAAGTGGTAATATGACAAGCTTAAGGGAGTTGAGCATTGCTATTGACTATAAGGATTGGGTAAGTTCCTCCAAGCCTAAATTAGTATTGTATCGTTTAACCAGATATAGCATTTCTTCCTCCGACGACTACCCCAAATTCCAACTTTGCGATCATTAAACATTCCATTCATAGCAGATCACGTCACGCCTGCTTACGACCCACGGGAGTTAGCCTTGCAAATAGTTGATATGATATTTCTCCGCCCAGAGATTGAGCTCTGTTATCTTGGTATCTCCAACAAATGCTTCGAAATACTTGAGAACAGGAACAAGGACGACGCAAACTCAGCAGCTGATCTAACTACGGCTGGAGTACCCGGTGATCATACTACGGATGATGAAGATGATGACGGAGCTAGTGATGGTAGCGAGGACGAGGATGACGAGGAGGAAGAGGAGGATGATGGAACTGCCACTGAGGCAGTTGAAGCAGAAGGCGTGGAATACGAGACTTCCGATCCTGGAGATTCTGAAGCTGAGTCAACAGAAGGGTCCGATGATGATAGATCAAAATTTCTTCTACGATTGAGAGAGATCCTGTTTTACGATGACAAGGTAGCGATCTTTAAGGCCAGGCATATGAGACTTTGATGTGCAGGCGTTTAGGCAAGTAAACGGAGGATTTTTGGAGTTTAAGAAGCAGAGGTTTGAGCATTTGATAATGGACGGCGCTCAACACGGGGCGGGCGTACTTTAACTATATCTTGGTTCAAAAGCATCGGCGGAGTCATAGCTCGTTGACAATAAGCAAAGAAATGTCCTCTGACAAGAAGATTAGAGCAATCCTGATCAAATAGCCGTAGCTCTACCCTAGTCATATCAGTCACTGCATCGTGTAGTTTTGTTATCTGTCAATTATAATCACCTTTCCTTCGATTGACATAGCTTACACATTATGGCCATCAATAACCAATAGGAGGCCCGTAGCAGTCCAAAACAAGGATAAACATCTCCAAACATGTCTTGTGCCTGAATTTGTTTGAGGTGAGTGTATCGTTCGGCTGCCGGTAGCGAAAACCAGGCAGAACTAACGTCCGGCGCGTCATCGTTCGTCGAATGGGTGCTTGATTGATGCAAGGTTTGTAAACAACTCTGTCCTCAACTTTAGCTTCAGGCTCCTGCGAGCATTTAGGCCTCTTGGTCCCTCACTTATCATGAAATTCTAAGAGACCGGACAAGGAATCTCTATTTTAATATCTCAAGGTATTTAATCACTATTTACCCCACCTTATGTACATAACATCATATTGACTCTCTCCAGCAGCACGTCAATATTCATAAGTCCATAAAAGCCTTTTGAACGCGCAATTTTGCCGTCGCATCAAGCCTCGGTAGCAGCGATGTCACAGTTCTTCACCGACCTCCTTGCATCCATCTTCACGCCTGGCCCGACGCCATCTCTCATTGTCGCAACGAATGCCTCCTTCGCCTGCCTCCAAGTTGTGCTCCTCATTCTCCTCATCACGACCTACAGCATACACTTCCTAGTTCTCTCGTTCTTGAGCGCAGGACTATGGTGGGCAATCAACTGGTTTGTCGCTGAACTTACTGCGGCGCAAGCAGCGGAAGAGGCCAAGAAGAGCGCAGGCATCGGCGATTTACAGCCGGGCAATGATAGCGACACTGAAGCAGAGACGGTCATAGAGACGACAGGCGTTTCGCGCGGCAAAGGGATTGAAGTGATGGATAACCCAGGAGAGCTGAAGCCAAGGGGGAGTCCATATGGGAGCAAATCTGAGATTAGTACTGAAGACGAATGGGAGAAGGTTTCGGAGAATGAGAAGGACAAATAGGGAGAATACACTTTATGATACCTCATGTAAGGCTGTAGATTTGGATTGTCTTAGACTCTAGGACTACTTTTAGATTAGGGAGCATATCTAGTTTCCATTTCTTCTCTAGATTGTCCACAGTGCCTCGATGACAATGACCAGAGACACGTATTTTATAATTGCTTTCTATCTCATGCATGTCTGTCAATCAGTTCTTATGTGATGACTTACCTGTGCAATATCCCCTTTGTTGCCTGAGGCATAAAATGACCCGCTAAAAGTTCAATATCTGAATCGCACTCTAGAAGGCTTCACTGCTTAAACAACGAAAACTTACAATATACGAGAACCCTACAAGCACCGAAGGACAGAAAGTCCAATCTCGGGGCACGATGAAGCTTGTCAGGTAAGCTTTTCCAGCCCACCAGCCGCATAGTAGCACATGCTGAGCTCTCTCTGAAGACCTCCTAGAAGACACCCTGACTGACCGTTCTGCGCATGGTAGGTTTCTTATGAAATGTGCGAACGAGACTGTAACGATTGAGCTCAAAAATGGTACGAGGAACTCTCTGTCAATATGTCTTAACTCCCCTAATTATAACAGGCACAATTATCCATGGCACAATCACGTCCGTCTCCCCACAAATGAATACGGCTCTGCGCACAGTCAAAATGACACAACGCGGTCGCGATCCAATCTCCCTTGACACCATCAACCTCCGTGGCTCCACAATCAGATATTACATCTTGCCTGACTCTCTTCCCCTGGACACGCTGCTCATTGATGATGCGCCGAAGCCAAAGAACAAGGCTCGGAAAGAGGCGGCGGATAGAGGAGGCGGGAGAGGTAGAGGCGGTCCCAGAGGCAGAGGGCGAGGTGGCTTCAGAGGCGGTGGACGGGGACGTGGTGGTGGGAGGGGTTTCTAGACTGGATATTAGCACACACGACTGGTGGATCCTTGTCAGGGGTTGTGTTGCTGTGCTGGGTACAACTAGGGAACCGTCTGATGCAAAGAATTTGCATAACCCAAGATCAATCGGCGTTCTGGGTAAAAGTTAGGATCAAAGTACTTTCAGAGAATGAGCATTCACATAAGACGGTCAAGTATTATCAGTGAGACCTCGATCCATGTCTAGGCAAGTTCCGCCATATTCTAATGATCTGAAGCTTTTCCCATCCAGCCTTCTTTCCACTACTTCCCACTGTCTCCACCAGCCAGTCTGGGCCCCATCCTCGGATCTGCTCCTTTACGAAGTCTGGTTTGTTCTGGGCAGACAAAAGTATGTAAGCAATACCACTCTGACTTAGTGTCTCAGGCAGTATGTCTAAGAGTCTGTGTGTAGTCTCCATGCCATCAGTACCTCCAGCGTAAGACAAAGATAGTAAATGTGAGTCATCTTCAAAAGAAGGCGTATAAGTGATTCGAGAAGCATTTTCTGCTGCAGGCAAACTGGGCAACTCAGGAGTGGGCACATAAGGGGGGTTGAAAATAAGAACATCCACCATTCCAGACCTCAATGGTGTTGTGAGGTCGCCAACTAGATTCCCCAGATAGTGACCAGGAGATTTCAGCTGTTCGTTCAGCTCCTGTGCCGCAATCCTGACGGTCTCCTCTGTAGCTTTGCATGCGTAAATATTAACGTCAACTCCAACGGTGAAAACGTCACTCCTCCCGAAAATAGCCTGCGCATGAGTATTGACAAAGGCGAGTACTACTCCCGAGCCAGTCCCGACCTCAACAACGACCGGTGAAGGTACTGGCGTCATTGCTTCCTCTGAATTCCTAACTTGTAGAATAGGAAGGCCGAAGCGGTGTTGAAGGAAAGCTTTCTCAGCCTCGGAAGAAAGAGTGTCAAGTAGAAGAAATGAGTCTTCCGCAGGCTCATATACCCTCTGGAAAGGCACATGGCCCGTTGATGGAGTCGGAAGCATGACTCTGACCTAGCTGTAGCTTCATACGTGACGGAAAGGTCGGGTTGTTGAAGGAGCAAGGCTGAGAGAGCCAGACGAAGTAAGAATTACCGAGGTCGATGACGAGCTTCGTCAACACTTGTTCAAGCGCTCTTGTCGAGCACATAGCATAGCACAACAAACTTTGTTAAAATGAGGATACATTCTCGATTACTTATGGCGACGCCCACGGCGGTGGGAACAACGAGAGGCTTCAAGCAAGCGCCAATGGTTCTCCTACCGCCCATTCCACTGTATAGACGTCTGCTTCGCGCTCATCGAAAACATCTGCCTAGGGAGATGCGATTGTTGGGTGATGAATATGTAAAGAGCGAGTTTCGGGCGCATCGAAATGTCGAGAATCCTGTACATATTGTATGTATACCTCCCATTCAGTCCATGCTTTTTATAATTGGATACTCTGGACTGACTCTTTGCTTGCGGGAATAGATTGGTTTCTTGACGGAGTGGCAGATGTATGCTCAGAAGCTTGAGGGTGATGCGTGGATTGGGGAGCGGATGGATACTGCCAAGATTGATAAAATGAGCGGTTTGTTTGCTCGTTTGTGTTATTCCTTTTTGTGTTTGTACGTGACTGATATTTGATACGCTTTAGATCAGCAACTGGGACAGCTTTATGAGCTTATGCAAGCGATACGGAAGAAAAATCAAGAGGAAAATGATTCATAACATAAAGTAACTGGTTAATTTGGGCGTCGCTGTCATACCTATTTTGAATTGGTGATCCAAAGCCAGCGCGGAGTGAAAAGAAAGTCACATAAATTACCAAATTCACCAAGAAACTCTCCAACCGACCACCGTCAACGCTCCAAGACTTACATCTCCTGGATATTCTAAGTCTAATATCCACAATCACAATATCTGGATCGTCCGGAACCTTTGATTCATATCACAAATACCATAACTCTCGAGAAGATATTCCGTCAGGATGTGTCAGATCTCTTGGAACACTACTACTGGATGTGGGCATCAATGGGCTCAGATCACAGTGCCATGTTCTCTAGGTATGGGCTTCGATAACTGCACGACCTTCCGCGGTGGCTGTATAAGCATGAAGCCGGACAAGAAAACCGCGTATCCGGCTGGCAGTTGTCCTTGGTGTGACTTGGGTGGCTGGTACGATATGAACTTGGTTCGGATGATCACGAAAGTGAAGCCTGGCTGCCAATATGGCCCATCTCCGCGCAAGGGAGTTGGCATCTCATGCATCATAATGTGAAATTCATTGCAGGACCTATCTCGAGATGTTCAAACTCATTTAGGCGTCTACCTACTCTGCGTCTAATGGAGCAACTGGTGCTTGGTTGTTGACCTGTATTCCTCCTCTCTTCTTTTCCGCCGAGTCATGAAACGGTAGCTTCCAACCTCCCTCACTCTCTGGCGTCGCTAGCCACAACCGCATCAAGTGTCTTCTAGGGGCTGGCGGTGCATGGTCCTTATATGCAGTTCTGCTATGGAGCACGTGCTCATTCGACAAGAACTGGATGTCTCCAACTTCAAGTATCATATGCAACCTCAGTCGATAGCAAGTCTCTTCCAACACTTTTGCCGCTTCCACTTGTTCATCTGACATTGGAGGAATAATACCGATGCTGATAAATCGGTCAAGAGACTTCACGTAGTATGGATCCCACTTCGAATATACTCTTCCGGCACCTCCGTCCTCGAGATAGAAAACACTGGTGCGGATATATGGCTCTTCTCCATCACTCACCTCTCCTTTTCGATCGAAGTACCACATCGGCTTTGTGAGAGTCTCGGCGACATCAGGGCGTTCTTTTTGCAGCACGTTCCATACATGGTGGGAGGATACAATATCTGATTCGCCGCCTTCAATGGCACGGGCAACACAGAGCAGGCCTACAATATCGGAGTCATCGGCGTGGAAGAACTGGCTGTTGTCTTTAGCAATGAGTTTCGTGAGGTTTAACTTGCGATATGGCGATGGATTACCTACCGAGCACTTGTCCTATAGATCCGAACCTTGTCGATCTGAGTTGGGTCATCGCCGAGATCTTTGACGTGACCAAGAACATGACCACGCCCATTTTGACTAACAAAATATCCAAGATAGCTTCCCAACCCCATATACGCTACAGCTGATTTATGATTCCCCCACTTCTCGACTGGAAAGCCTTTGAAGAGGATGAAGCCTTTGCCATTGAGAATCTCATGGCGGATCGCTTTCAACAGAATGGATAACTTGGGAAGATGGAAATTGCTCTATTGAACTTAGTTTGTGGCCTATTGGATATACTCTCTGTAGACCCACCTGAGATATGCCAGTTAAAGGAATGGCGTCAGCAAGAAATTTGTCCGCTACAACACTCAATTCTTCAATCTCCTCAACACTGAAGTCATGAACCCATCTTTCGGAGTTATTAATATAATCTTCAGCCTTCCACACCGTGGGGCCAGTTATCTCCTTTGGAAAGTCGGAGTAAGGTCTTAAAGCATCATAGACAGGAGGATGTTGTCCAGACGTCTTGATGCCGTCTGGAAAGATCTTGTGGTTTACGTTTTTATGAGATGGATTTGACAGCTCATGTGGAGCTGTAGGCTGGGAATCAAGAATTGGCGGTGCCATTTAGTCGATATACGACGGCTTTTGAGACTCTAGATATGATATATATATATATATTGAGAGTAGATGAAGATATGACTAGAGAATAGAAATCTACTTAATATATAAATTAAGGCTCTATGATGACAGACCATTAGGTAGCCGTTGCCTGCTATCATATGCCATAGAAGGAATAGTGATATATAAAGTCAATTGATCACCGATCACGCAATGTTAAAGCTTATGATGCAGGCACTGCGGGGGACTCTTTCACATGCGGAACTGCCCCGCTTTGGGCGCCTGAAAGAACGTCGCAAGCCGCCAGGCAACTACAAAATATTTTGAGAATTTCTGACGGTGTTGATCAATGACAGTCGTTGCTATTCGCTCGGTGATGGTTGCGCAAACCCTCCTGGAGAGGACTATCAATGGTATACTCAGTGATAGAGTGTACAAAGTGGAAACCAATTCCTCTGCCTCAGAACAAATGTGAGAGTCGCGCACAGCCTGATCTGTGAAGATCTGTTCGAAGTCTGTCCTATGTTGCAGCCTTCAACATAGAAAGATTGCTTTCTACTGAGGATCCCGCGCTTTCACCCGCGAGGAAGCCGCGAGGCCACTCTTGGAAAACAATTGAACTCGCGATAAGCCGCAGCAATGCCTGAACGCGTCCACACAAAGTTTGAAGAAGAGCCAACTTACGCCAAAGAATTTCAGAAGATCCCGCAAAACTCTTCCCAAACAAATGAAAGGGCTCAAAGTCTGGAATCTACTGAGACAGGCCATTCGCATGGTGTGGCACAATACCTCAAAGAACTGCAAAAGTATTCAAAGAATCCCTCACCAACGATCGAACGAATTCAAGATCAGCAACTAACCCAGCCGGTGCAATCACAAGGTGTAAAGAGAAGCAGGGATGGAAGTCCAAAGTCAGCAAACAATGCCAAATCCATACATATTCCTACGCCGTCGGAGGTAGAAAAGGAAAACGAGGTGGATAACGGAGAAGGTTCACACGTAGGAGACACGGTTGGAAAGACTGAGACAATCAAGGCAAAAGAGCGAATAACAGTGGCACCCAAAACATTTTATGGCAGTTCCCAAGCATCAAATCATAGCTCGAAAAGATCAGCCAGTGTTGACAGCACCATACCTAAAGGAGGATTTGAGATTGGGATCACGCCTCAAAGTACCCCTCAAAGTAGTACAATTAGTCGAGTATTCATCGGACGCAAGACAAATGGGTTTAGGAAGTCTTCTGTGGAGTCCGACGACTCACGAGGCGCATCTGTCGGACAGAGACCAAGCCAGCAAAGTCTTAATCGAACTAAAAAGAATCTCCTCGAAGTCAGGAAAGCACTACCCATATGGGCACATAAAGCAGATATAAGATGGGCTCTGCGCCACACAGACGTCCTTCTTCTTGTAGGAGAAACGGGCAGTGGCAAAAGTACTCAGGTCCCTCAATTTCTCACTTCAGAACCGTGGTTCAAAAAGCAAATAGTCAAGGTCAAGTCCAGTGAAGGCCAAAAGAAACAAATTCATGTTGGAGGTATGGTTGCTATTACGGAGCCTCGAAGAGTTGCTGCAACTTCTTTGGCTCGGCGTGTCGCGCAGGAAACAGGCTCCTACTTAGGTAAGGGCCAAAGTTATGATGACGACCAAGTCGGATACTCTGTTCGATTCGATTCAGAGGTGCCACGAAATGCCAAAATCAAGTTCCTAACAGAAGGAATGCTCTTGCAGGAACTACTACATGATCCTTACCTACGGAGATACAGTGTTGTTATTATTGATGAGATTCATGAGAGAAGTGTTGACGTGGATCTGCTGACTGGATTCCTCAGAAATATCGTCAGAGGCGACAAAAGTGGTCGTGGCGGTGTGCCCCTGAAGCTAGTCGTCATGAGCGCCACAGCTAATATGGATGGCCTCCAGAAGTTCTTTTCCACAGAAACTTCGGCAGCTGCAATTTCAGGTCTCGATAATAGCTCCATACCTATGCATGGGGATTCGCAAGCAAAAATAAACGGTACAGACCAAGCGTCACAATCCCATGCTGACGGCATCAATGGCATTGAAAAAGATGATTCGAATGCCTCCGCCCACAGACGAGTGTCCGACGCCTCTTACTCGTCATGGGATGGCATCGTATCTGACGACGAGAAGACTGGTCGGACGAAATTTGGTGAGGCTTCATCTTCTAAAGGCCTGGCAGACGATGAAAGACCCCCTGGCAAGTCAGGAGATGATGGTAGCGACAAAGGCACAGAGTTCAAGCATGAAGACGTTGTTATCCACCAGATCAAAGGGCGACAACATCCGGTCAAGATTCTCTACACACCGGAACCGGTCGTGGACTACGTGGAAGCAACGCTCAAGACCATTTTCAAGATTCATACTCAAGAACCGTTGCCAGGCGATATTCTAGCCTTTCTTACAGGCCAAGAAGAAATCGAAACCCTCCAGGAACTAGTCCAACAATATGCGGAAACTTTGAATAAGGCGCTTCCGAAGCTCAAGGTACTGTGCCTGTATGGTCACCAATCAATAGAACAACAGCAAGAAGCCTTCGCCGGTGCTAGAGACAAACGGACCCGTAAGGTTGTACTCGCTACAAATATTGCTGAAACCTCCATCACTGTACCAGGGGTTCGGTTCGTTATTGATTGCGGAAAAGCTAAGATCAAGCAACATCGCGCTCGCCTGGGACTACAATCACTTCTCGTCAAGCCAATATCTAAGTCGTCAGCAATCCAAAGAAAGGGACGTGCCGGTAGAGAGGCTCCCGGAAAGTGCTACAGGCTTTACACGGAGGCGGAATACCTCAAGCTACAAGAAGTTGATCTTCCAGAGATACTGCGCAGTGATGTGGTCGAAGCTGTGCTACGAATGAAAGCACGTGGCGTGCAAGATGTTGCGTCGTTCCAACTGATGGATCCCCCTGAGGTCGATGCAATTGAGAGAGCACTGCTGAACCTTCACTCCATCGGAGCTTTGAATGACTATGGAGATTTGAACGAGATTGGTAAAAAGATGACTGACTTCCCTCTTCCCCCAGCTTATAGCAGAGTGCTTGTTGCAGCTGCAACACCTGAAGCAAATTGCTTGCTTGAAGCTATCGACATAATTGCATGTCTCACCGCTGGCGAAGACATCTTTTTGCAACCCAAGTCGGATGAAACTCAAGAGAAAGTCGAGGAAACTCGCCGTGGTCTTCTTCGAAGAGAGGGCGACATAATAACCTACCTCACTGCGATGCAACAGTACACCAGCGAAAATTCCAATAGATCCGCCTGGTGCGAAGAGCGCTTGATTTCTGTCCGCGACATGAAACAAGCTATAAGCATTCGCAAGCAGCTGCGAGATATGTGTCTGAAGGGAAAGATGCTTGCAGAAAAGCCGCCGCCAGATCCACAACCCTTTGAGCCCATTTCAGCAGAACGCGCTGAGCTTTTGCTCAAGTGCTTCATGAAGGCCTTCGCAATGAAGACGGCAACTTTGCAACCAAATGGCAGTTACTGCACAACCATAGGGCGGCACTTGGTTGCTATCCATCCTTCAAGTGTGCTACATGGAAGGAAGCTGGAAGCTATCATGTTCCTAGAGC
>Ga0335075_10007122_pt1 | contig 17224 bp, 15 predicted proteins | sample Lox_Sample_24_FD_206723 | JGI IMG/M metagenome (GOLD analysis project Ga0335075, IMG submission 206723) | Soil microbial communities from Loxahatchee National Wildlife Refuge, Florida, United States - Lox_Sample_2.4 | ecosystem: Environmental > Terrestrial > Soil > Wetlands | place: USA...
TCATTGGCAGGCCGTTCAGATCACAAAGCAGCTGCGCGCGGCGGCCAAACTCCAGAAGCCCGCCGTCCTCTGGTTCACCGGCCTCTCGGGCGCCGGCAAATCGACGATTGCAAACCTCGTGGAGAAAAAACTTCACCTCCACGGCCGCCACACCTATCTGCTCGACGGCGACAACGTTCGTCACGGGCTCAACCGCGATTTGGGATTCACCGACGCCGACCGCGTCGAGAACATCCGGCGCGTCGCCGAAGTGGCACGCCTCATGGCCGACGCCGGCCTCATCGTGATCGTCTCGTTCATCTCGCCGTTTCGTGCCGAGCGCCTCATGGCGCGCGAACTGATGCCGTCCGATGAATTCTTCGAGATATTCATCGACACGCCGCTTGCCGTCGCCGAGAGCCGGGACGTCAAAGGCCTCTACAAAAAGGCACGGGCGGGCGTACTGCGGCACTTTACCGGCATCGACAGCCCGTACGAGCCGCCCGAGCATCCCGAGATCCGTATCGACACCACGACGGCAAGTCCCGATGAAGCCGCCGACACGATCGTTGCCGAGCTCGAGTCGCGCGGCATCCTCAGCTGGAGCTACGATATTTGAGGCTGCTCCGGTCCTCAGGCTGTTATGAGGACGTTCGGGGGCCCAGCGTACGTTAAGAGGGCGGAGGAACTGGAATGGTCAGATATCTCTTGGCGGCCGTTGCCGCATTCAGTCTCGCCTCGCCGCTTGCGGCGCAGGCACAAGACATGCCCTCATATGCACAGGAACAGGGCCAATCGTCTGCTAGCGCCGACGAAAACATTCATGGCCGCGTCGTCGACTTCGATGGCGGCTACAATCTCACGGTGAGCGACGACCGCGGGTTTACCGATATGGTAGAGCTGCATCCGGGCACGATCATCAACCCGACGGGCCTCGAGTTGGCGCCGGGGATGGTCGTGAGCATCCTCGGATACAACGCGGGCTCGTACTTCGCGGCAAACGAGATCGATACGCCGTACACGCTGGAGAACGACGTCGCATGGTACGACGGTGAGCCGTGGTATTACTACGGCCCGGCCTTCAGCCTCGACTTCTTCTTCGGAAACCGGGGTTGGTGGCACCGGCCGTTCGCCGGCGGCGACCACTGGGGCGGCGGCGTCCACGTCTATCCGGCGGTCCCGTACCGTGCCGGCTACCCCGCCTCCGGATTCCACGGCTACGTAGCGCCTGCCCACGAGTTCTCGCCCCCTCAGACGAACCGTGGCGCCTACACATTCGGTGGCTACCGTAGCGGAACCGTCGGGAGCGACTACCACGGCGGATTCACGAACAGCTACCACAGCGGCAACGCCGGGGGCGGCTACCACGCTGGTAACGCCGGCGGTGGCTACCACGGTGGTAATGCCGGCGGCAGTTTCCACGGTGGTGGTCACGAGCGCTAAGCTCTGAGCGTCCAGCGCTGACCGGGTAGCAATCGCAACGAGCAGGGAACGAACCAGGGTAGCTAATATTGGCTACCCTGGTTCGTTTTACGCCGGAACGGTGCGGGTCACCCAGGTCCTACACGGAGCTCAAACATGAGAACGAGCGGAGAGGCCGCCGGGGAGCGGGCACGCGAGAATGATCAATAAGGTTGCCGGCGTTATCGCCGTGTGGTTGCTCCTTCTGCTGGCATTCGTGCGGAGTGAGGCGCAGATCGCGCAGCAGCCCTTGCATCTCTACGTGGCGAGCGAGGCGAACGATACGATGGGAGTCTTCGACGAAGAGGGAACGAGGCAGCCCACGGATGCCGGCAGTTTCTACGGCCTCGACGGTGCGATGGGCATGACGTACGACTCTGCCAACGGATGGATTTATGTTGCGCAAAACGGCCCGAATACGGTGAGCGCATACGATCGGAACGGAAATCGCCAAGCGCTTACCGGTACCTTCCCGAACCTCGACTTTCCGATCAGCATTGCGTACGACTCCGCCGACGGCTTGCTGTATGTCGTGAGTCATAGCAGCGACACGGTCACTGCCTATGAGGCGAACGGCAATCAGCGCCTGCTTCCTGGGCGATTTCCCAATCTGCACGAGCCGTATGGCATTACGTATGATGCCGACAACCATCTGCTGTACGTGACGAACGCAGACGGAACGATCAATGCATACGATCAAAAAGGGCGCCGACATCCGCTGCATGGTGCGTTTGCGGATCTGCGCGCGCCGTGCGGTATTACCTACGATCCCAGCAACCATCTCCTCTACGTCGCCGATCAAGCCAGCAATACGGTGACTGCTTACAACGCAGATGGCTTCGAGCAGCGGCTGCGCAAGCACTTCGCCAACCTCGACGAGCCATACAACATCGCCTACGACGGCGCCAACCATCTTTTGTACGTCACGAGCGTTGGCAACAACAGCGTCTCCGCATACGATGAGAATGGCGAGCAGCAGGTACTGCCTCGAGCATTCGATGGTCTCGATGAACCGACGGGGATTGTCGCCGCTCCGTGATTTTCACCTACCGTTACGTTCGCGGAGAGCGGGGGAAAAAGAGAGTGTGCTACCGTTTCAAACGGTGTGCTTCACAAGGAAAAATGTTATGCAAACCACACCACGTTTTCAAAACCTTCCCCCTGCCCATGAAATTTGGACAAAAGCCGGCCCAATCGAATCCTCGGCTTTCGACGAGATGGAGTTGCGCAAGATCGAGGAGCGTCGCCAAGCTGAAATCGGAGAGCCAGGAGCCCTCGGCCTCTTTGGATTCGCAGTCGGAACAACCGTGCTTGGATTTGTGATCAGCGGTCTGGTAGCGCCGACTGCGGTCATGGGCGCGGTTCCGGCCGTCTTGGTGCTCGCTGGGATTGCACAGTTCGTCGCCGGCCTCTACGCCCTCGCCAAGGGCAATACGTTCACTGGGACGTTCTTCTCGTCGTACGGCGCGTTCTATGCACTGCTGGCGACCTTCTTCTGGATGGAGCGCGGCGCTCTGGTCGGAGCGACGGCCTCCGACGGCGTCCTGCTCGGTGTGAGCCTCTTCTGTTTCGGCTACATTTCGCTGGTTATGGGCATCGCCGCGATGCGCACGAACCCGACGTACGTGGCAATTCTCTGGTCGCTCGTACCAGCGTATGTACTCACCGGAGTGTCATCGGTCGGTGGGCCGGCCGTGATCGGCTACATCGGCGGTTGGTTCCTCTTCTTGGCTGCCATATGCGCCTTCTATGGGGCAACCGCGCTCGTGATCAATAGCGCGCACGAGCGCGACGTCCTCGCGCTCGGCACGTTTGGCGACCGGGACGCGCGTCGCGCCGCGCGTTAGAACGGAGCGTTCTGCCTGCGCGGTGGCTTCCACCCCCGCGCAGGCAGTGGCCACAACGGGTGAGCGTCACAACGGGTTAGCGTGAACGCTTCGGCTTGGGCGGCACCTTGTCGCCCTCACGCCGCGCTTCCGAGAGCCCGATCGCAATGGCTTGCTTGCGGCTCTTGACGCGGGGCCCTTTCTTGCCCGAACGCAACTTGCCGGCTTTTGCTTCACGCATTGCCCGCTCGACCTTTTTGCCTGATTTCTTGGAGTACTTGCGACCGCTCTTCTTGCGCCCCGTCGCCTTCTTTTTGCGAGCGGTCGTCGTTTTTGCCGCGCCTTTTCTCTTCGTGCTCTTTTTCTTTGTGCTCTTTTTCTTCGCGGCGCTTCGTTTGCCGTTACTCTTTTTGGCGGCCGTCTTCTTCGTACTCTTCTTGCGCGTGCGTCTTTTCGCAGCGCTCTCCTTGCGTGCGTGGGTAGGCAATGTCCATCTTCTTTCGGAGTAGCGAAAGGAATCTTTGCCGCTCGTACCCTCCCCGCTCTCGGTCAAATCAGCTACCTCTTTGCCAATTGAGCCGCTGCACGCCGCGTGTTGGAGACGAAGCCGTGGGGTACCCGGACGTCATGGAATTCGAAGCACTTCCAAGTACGTCGCGCCGCGCATTTGTGGGCGTCGTCGCATCGGGCCTCGCGGCCGCAGCGGCGTTGACGACCTCTGCACCGGCCGAGGCAGAGGCGGCGAGTACCGCCGACCAGACGACGGTTCGTAATCCCGTCGACGAATATCCGGCTCCGCCGTTTCCTGCGCAGTCACAGCCGTGGCCGGGCCTAGCAAGCCGGATGCATCCGCGGCCCGATCACGGCGAGACGAGCTACCGCGGGTCAGGGCGCCTCGCCGGGCGCCGGGCGCTCATCACCGGGGGCGATTCCGGGATGGGGCGCGCGGCAGCGATCGCCTTTGCGCGTGAAGGCGCAGATGTCGCGATCAATTATCTGCCTGCCGAGGAGCCCGACGCACAGGAGGTGATGCACCTCATTCGAGCCGCAGGGCGCAAGGCCGTGGCGCTGCCGGGTGACATACGCTCTGAGGCCTTCTGCCAACAGCTCGTCGACATCGCCGTAGCACAATTGGGAGGCTTGGACATCCTGGTGAACTGCGCCGGGCGTCAACAAGCGCACGCCTCGATCGCTGAGCTGACCACAGAGCAATTCGACTGGACGTACAAAACGAACGTCTACGCTCTCTTTTGGATCACAAAAGCGGCGGTCGCCCATATGCAGCCCGGAGCGAGCATCATCAATACGGCATCCGTGGAGGCCTACGATCCGCTTCCCCTGCTCCTCGACTACGCCTCGACCAAAGCCGCCATCGTTGCCTTCACGAAATCGCTCGCCAAGCAACTCGCCAAACAGGGCATACGCGTGAACGCGATTGCTCCAGGACCAATTTGGACGCCGCTTCAAGTCACCGGCGGGCAGCCTCCAGACGTCATTCCGACGTTCGGAAGCAACACGCCGTATGGCCGCCCCGGGCAACCGGTTGAACTCGCTCCGGTGTACGTCGTTCTTGCTTCGGCCGAATCGAGCTACGCCTCGGGACAAGTCTACGGAGCGGCTGGAGGCACGGGCAATCCATAATCGGCCGTAACGCGCAATTGATCGGTCGTACAGTCGCGCGGAGCTTTCTCCGGACGCCAGCGCAGAAAACGTGCGCCGTGCCGGATGCGGCCGTTGGTCACCTGGTCGTACGCCACCTCGATCACCAGCTCGGGGCGAACGGGGTACCACTGCGTCGAAGCACCTGCGTTCCAACGGCTCGGGCCGCCCGGCGAGCGTCCCGTGAATGGCGAGGGAGCCGCAAGCATCTCGAGGCGTTGCACGAGAGCGGCGCGTTCATCGCGTCCAAAGGCGGAGACGTGTCCGATATAGTCGAGCGCACCGCTCTCGTCGTAGAGGCCGAGCAGGAGCGAACCCAGACGGCTCGGGTCGCCGCTCGAGAGACGATAGCCCCCGACGACGCAGTCCGCGCTGCGAATCCGCTTGATCTTGACCATGCCGTCGCGTGCGCCGCTGCGATACGGGAGGTCGAGGCGCTTTGCCACGATCCCATCGAGCGCACCGCCGACGCCTCCGAGCCACCGGTCCACAGCACTCCGGTCTGCACTCGCCGGCGAGAGAACGAGGCGGCCGGCAGCCGCATCCGTTCCGAGGTTGCGCGCCGCAAAGCGTTCCAGCGCCGCCCGCCGCAGGCGCAGCGGTTCTTCGGCGAGCGACTCGCCGTTCTCATCGGCGAGCAGATCGAAGAGCAAGTATGTCGCCGGTGTCTCTTGCGCAAGGCGCATCACGCGGGAGGCTGCCGGGTGCACGCGTTGGAGCAGCGCGTCGAACGAGAGCGCACCACCGGAGGTGACGACTAACTCTCCGTCGAGGACGAAACGTTGGTCGGTAAGCGCATGCAACGCCGTCACGATCTCCGGAAAATACCGCTCGAAGGCTTGACCCGACTTGGAGCGCAACGCGACCTCGTCACCGTCGCGAAAAGCCAGCGCGCGAAAGCCGTCCCACTTCGGCTCGTATTGCCAACCGGGCCCGTCCGGTATCGTCTCACTCGTGCGCGCCTCCATCGGCGCATAGGAGAGCGGTAGCGGCAACTTCACGAGGCCACCTCGAGGCGCGCGCGGCCTTCCGGCGCGCACATCGGCTTCCAAAGATCGCCCAGGCGATCGATGCGCCGCGGTACCGTCTCGATGTCGAAGTCGTCGGTGGAGATACCGCGCTCGATCTCCTCCCAGGTTACCGGCGTCGAGACCGTTGCGCGCGGGACCGGCCGCACCGAGTATACCGAAGCCAGAGTTCGCCCCCACGCGTTCTGGTTATAGTCGATCAGAACGTGGCCGAGCGGGCGCCGCGTGACCCGATACTCGCTCGTAACGAGATCGGCGTAGCGCTTCTCCAGCTCGCGGGCGAAGGCTTTGGCAAAACTCCATACGTCCTTTTGCCGCGGGCCCCGCACGATCGGCACTGCGATGTGGATTCCGGTCGAGCCGCTGGTCTTGGCGTAGCACGGAAAACCACGTCCGGCCAGCTCCTTGCGAACGAGAAGTGCCACCTCGCAGACGGTCGCGAAGGTCGCGCCTTCGGCAGGATCGAGATCGAAATGAAGGGCGTCGGGACGGTTCACGTCATCACATGTTCCGTACCACGGGTGGAGATCGATACACCCCAGATTCACGATCCACAACAGCGATGGAAGGTCCGCGATAACGGGAAAATCGATCACATTTCCCGAGGCGTGCTCGATTGTGCAGGTTTGCAGCCAAGCCGGATGCGGTTTCGGCGTGCGTTTCATATAGAAAGATGGCCCCGCGACGCCGTCGGGATAGCGCTTCATCACGATTGCGCGCCCGCGCAGGTGCGCGAGCAGCGCCGGTGCGACCGTTTCATAATACGCCAGGAGGTCGCCCTTGGTCAGCCCGCGTTCCGGGAAGAAGATTTTGTCGAGATTGGTGAGGCGGAGATCGGATATCGTCAAGGCGCTCCTAGCGCGCCGCACCGTGAACGCGAGGCTGCTTTTCATTCAACGTACTGCGCTCTCACCTTATTCCCAGAACGTGACAGCAAAAGACGCCCGCGCCCAAAGCATGGCGCGGACGTCTTTAGCGGGAGCCTCGCTTCTTAGTTTGCGCCGATACTTGAAGTCGTGTAGGTGAGGGTCACCGAGAGCGGCGTGTGCAGGCCTCCGTCCGCGACGCTCAGCGTACAGGTGCCGACCGATGGCGACCCCACGACCGTCGCGGTGAACGCCGTGCCGGTCGGTGGCGCCGCGGTCGCGATCGTGCTGCACCCGCTGCCGAGCGACGCGGTGAACGTCTTGTTGTATGGAGCGTTGCTGTAACCGACCTCGGAGACGCTGAACGCTCCGCTCGAGCCGGTACCACTTGCCGCGTAGAGGTCGATCTCTTCTCCACTTGCATTTGCGCCGCTGCCGGGCGAATACACGATCGGGCTCAGGGTGGGCGTGAAGGTGGCCGTTGCGCCGGTCGCACCGGTCGCGCTTGCACCGATCGTCGCTGGAGCAATTGCAAGTCCGCCGTAGCTCAAGGCGATGGTATCGGAAGACGACGTGCTCACGACCGAACTCGCGGGAGAACCGCCATTCACCGTGAGCGCCGTCCCCAGGGTAACGCTGCTCGTATCGCTATCGGTGAGCGTCACCGGGGTGGCGTAGGTGCCGGTGATCGTGTTGCCGTCGGCGTCTTTGACGGCGAGGGTGAAGGATTGCGGCGTCCCAAACGGAGTTCCCGCCGCACCGCTGGGGAGTGCGCTGATCGAGAGCGACGCAGGGATGCCATCGAGGACGACGGGGACCGAATTTGCCGTGCCGGAGACGATCGTAGCGCTCGTCGTTGCTTCGGAGATCTCGTTTCCACCGGCGTTTGACGCATCGTAGGTCGCAACGGAGAAGGCGTCGGTACCCGGAGGGACGGCAGGCCCCGAGATCGTGCACGGACAGCCGGCGAGATTGATGTTGCTCGTCACACTCGTCGTCAAACCGGCCGGCGGCGCAGCGCCGTTGACCGTATTCAGGGCGATCGTGACGGATTGAACGTTTGTGGTCAAATAGGCCGGATGCCGCGTCGCACTCGCGGTGCCACGCGTCGCACTCACTGCCTGCGTCGACGAAGAGGTCTTAGCGGGAAGGACAAAGGTGAACGAGGTCGTGGCGAGTGGTCCGGCATACGCCGGCGCAAGCGGAGGAGATCCGCTAGCGCTCGAGTGGGTGCCGCCGGAACACGCCGTGAGGAACGCGAGGGCAAGGATTGCATAGCGCCGCGCCATTGCTAGTGACCCTTTCTTCCATGAGAGCTGACGGTGAAACCGGTCGTGGTGACCGTGATGGAGGCGCTCGCCTGCTGCGCGAAACTATCCTCGAACGTGACGTTGCACGTGCCCGCCCCTACGCCGGTGACGGTGTACGTCGCCGTCGGTCCGGAGGCATTCGATGTCGCAATCGTCGCCACGCTCGAGCACGTGTCGTTCTCCGAGAACGTACCCGCGTAGCCGCTCTCACTGACGGTCAGCGTGTTCGCGTTCGCCGCCCCCGTCCCATAGATCGGCAATGCCGTTGGCGCTACGTTCAAGACACCGGGCGCCGTCGGTACCGGCGTCGGCGTCGCGGTCGGAGATGCGGTGGGCAACGGCGATGCGGTCGGAGATGGCGATGGAGATGGCGATGGAGATGGCGATGGAGATGGAGATGGAGACGCGCTCGGAGACGTTGTCGCGCTCGGTGCCGACGTCGGCGTCGGCACAGGCGACGCTGTCGCCGATGGTGACGGTGACGGCGACGGAGATGCCGTCCGCACCGGAGAGGCGGATGGCGATGCGGACGGAGATGCGGTCGCAGACGCCGTCGGCGATGCACTCGCAAACGCAGTGGGCGATGCAGCCGGTGATGCGGCGGGCGACGCCGATGCAAACGGCGTTGCAGAGAGTGTCGGTACGGGACTCGTCGGCATACTCGGCGGCGTTGAACTACCACCACCCGAAGAGCACGCCGCGAGCGCCGAAGCACTCGCTAACGTCGCAAATAAAACCGCCATATGACGATCGGTGAACGTCGCCTGTATCCTTCGCAAAACGTGCTCCTTAGACTTTCACTCGCGTTGGGAGCGCCTATTGTGTGCTGACCCTATGGCTGCCTGCCCGTCAATTCTCATGTTTTCGTAAATTTGTAGTTTTCGTAAAATTCACGCGAGGCTTGGTTTCAAGAGGCTTCGTCGAGCAGGTTCGTGGATTTTGGTACGGAAGCGGCCACGCGAACCACTAACGCATTCGTGGAGATTCTTGTATGATGGATCGATGGTTTCGTGTTGTCGCCGCGACCTGCGGACTGATTCCGCTGACGGCCTGCGGCGGTGGCGTAGCTCAGAATAGTCTTGCGCCGACATCCCCCATAGTGGGTAAGACTGCTCTGCGACTCACGATTACCATCCCCCATGCGTCGGGTACGACACCGACGGCGGCGCTGGTCGCCGGCACTTCGGCAGGAGCTCGCCGACCCGCTTACATTTCTGCCGCGACGCAGAGTGCGGTCATCGATATCACACCATCAGGGAGCACGACGCCGGTCAGCGGGTTTCCCGAGACCGTCAACCTGACGCCGAGCTCTGCGGGGTGCACATCGACGGTCTCTAGCACCCAATGCGTGCTTTCGCTCAGCATCGCGCCGGGGAGCTACGATGTCACGCTCTCCACCTACGATCAAACCGGCGGCACCGGCAATCTCCTCTCCGCCGACCAAGCCGTGCCGTTCACCGTCGTTGCCGGTCAAGCCAACTCGCTCGGCATGACGCTCGGCGGCATTCCGGCCTCTTTTGAAATCGTTCCGACCAGCAGCGGTCTGACCGGTTCGGTCGGCAGCGGCTTTACGCTTGCCTTGGGCGCGAGCGCTACTGCCTCGGTCTACGCGCTCGATGCCGACGGGAACGTCATCTCCGGCGGCGGTGCCCCGACGATAAGCGTCACCAGCAGTGATCCCTCGCAAGTCAGCGTCGTCGAACCGAGCGCCGGCGCACCCAACACGATCACCCTGAATTCGGTCGCACAGACGAATTCCATTACGCTGACTGCAACCGCGACGCCGGCAACGGGAAGCGGCGGAAGCCCGGTGCTCACCACAGCGGCGGTTGCGCCGCCACCGCCGCGCCTCTACGTCACCGATACGTTCAACAATGCCATTACCGTCTACGACCAGAGCGGCGACCAGCAGACGGTCAGCGGCACCTTCGCCAATCTGAGCAATCCGTTCGGCATCGCCTATGACCCGGCCGACAACTTCCTCTATGTGGCCAGCGGCAACGCGGTGACGGCATACGATCTGAACGGCAACCAACAGACGCTGAGCGGAAGCTTCGCGGGCATAAACGATCCGCAAGGGATCGCGTATGATCCCACCAACGGCTTCCTCTACGTCACCAACGTCTCGAGCACGACAGTCACCGTGTACGATCAAAACGGCAATGAGCAGACCGTCAGCGGAAGCTTCGCGGGAATGGATGTGCCATACGGCATCGCCTACGACCCGGCCAACGGCTTCCTCTACGTGACCAACTACGGCAACAGCACGGTCACGGTCTACGATAAGAACGGCAATCCGCAGACGTTGAGCGGAACCTTCAGCGGGTTGAGCAGTCCGATCGGGATCACGTACGATCCGGCAAACGGCTTCCTCTACGTCGCCAACAGTCACAGCAATACCGTCACCGTGTACGATCAGAACGGCAACCTTCAGACGACGAGCGGCTCCTTTACCGGCCTCGACAATCCCTACGGCATCGCCTACGATCCGGTCAACGGCTTCCTCTACGTGACCAACCTCAACAACAACACGATCACGGCGTACGATCAAAACGGCAACAAGCAGACGCTGAGCGGAAGCTTCCTGAACCTCTTCTACGCCGCTGGGATAACCGTCGTCCCGTAGTCCCGTCACTGACAACGAGAAGGAGAGCGCCGCAAAACGCGGCGCTCTCCTTCTTCTTTTGCATCCTCGTGGTGGACCGATCGCTAACTCCAGTTACGGCTTGCATATTTTAAGGTTTGTTTATCGTATCATTAACAAGTCTTAGCTTCATTGCACAGGTATTGTTTTTTTGCTAGATTGTGCGCATCTCGGTTCGCCGTATCCGCCGGAGGTAGTACCGTCGTGCATCGCATTGCCGCCAGCCTCGTCGTTGCTCTGAGTCTCTCATGGTTCTTAGCCGGATGCGGCGGACACGCCGCCGGCTCGAGTGTTACGCCATCGACGCCGGCCTCGGCGTCGTCGCTGCAGGAGGCCTCGCTGCTGCGCCCCGGCGGTGGCGGCGACAACACCATACAAGCCCTCGTGCGCGCCCACGTCAAACACATCTTCGTCTTGATTCAAGAGAATCACACGTTCGACCAATACTTCGGACTTTATCCGGGCACGGACGGCCAATACGTCGAGAACCTCGGGAGTCCGATCGCACGGGCGGATGACTGCGTCCCCGATCCGCAGACGGGAAGCTGCCAGCGTCCGTTCTTGATTTCGGCGGACACCTACAGCCCCGACTACGTTCAAGACGCTCCGGATATCACCGGAGGCAACAACGATCGCAACGATCAAGAAGCGGCGATCGATCACGGCAAAATGGACGGCTTCCTCGCCGACGTCGAAGGCGGAGCGCCGCCGCTGGGTCCGAGCCCCACGCCCGCGCAAATCGAGGCGCACAACGAATCGATCGGCATCGAGGCAGTGTACGACTGCAACACGATTCCGTATCTGTGGTACTTCGCCAAGAACTTTGCGCTCTTCGATCACTACTTCCAGGCCGAAACCGGGCAATCGACGCCCGGCAACATTCAGCTCTTCTCCGGCCAGATCGGACAGACGGAGGCGGCTGCCGGCGAAGGGACGCCTTCGGTCCCAGTCGCAGGCGGCGGCTACAGCGACGGCGTTCCGATCTCAAACGACGACAATCCGCCGACCTCGCAACTTCCGTTCGTCCCCGCCAGCTGGTACAGCGGCGACAACAATACGTGGCAGAGCTACGCAACGATGCCCGTCCTTCTCAATCCGGCGATGGATAAGAACGCCGTTACCTCGAACATCGTTGGGCTGATATCGAGCGACATCGGGCTCGAAGCGCAGTCTGCGCGCCTCTCGATTCCGTGGGCATGGTACGAAGAGGGCTTGTATACGCCCAACGCCGGTTTCAGCGCGCACCACACGGCGCCGCTGTACTTCGATTACATCAACCACGCCAGCTCGGCGTATGCGAGCACGACCACGCTGCGCGACAACACCGAGACCAACGGTTTGATCTCCGATATCGAAAACGAGAGGCTGCCGGCTTCGGGTGTCTTCTGGGTGAAGGGCGGCAACGCGAACCAGTATGGTCTGGTACCCGCCGACCCCGTCTTTACGAATAACGCTGCCGGCAAAACGTATTATGTTGGGGACGACGATCATCCGGGGAGCGGCAGCTCGGATCATCAAGTCGCCGAGACGTTTCTCGCCGAAGAGATCAATGCGATCGCGCAAAGCAAGTATTGGAAAGATTCCGTCATCATCGTGACGTGGGACGACAGCGGCGGGTTCTACGATCACTTGCCGCCTCCGGGGTTCGGAAGCGTCTGCCCGCAAGATAAGACCGGTCCTGAGGCCGGTTATCCTTGTGGCGACGGTGTTCGCCTGCCGGCGCTGGTGATCTCGCCGTTCTCGAAAACGGGGGTCGTGGTTCACGATCTTGCCGATCACGGTTCCGTCTCCAAATTCATCGAGACCGTCTTCGGCCTTCCCAAATTCGCCTCACTGCCCAACGAAGCCGCAGGCGTCGCCGCGGGGCTTGCGCCTGCCGACGCCGATCCGGCGACCTCGGATCTCACCGATGCACTCGACGTGTACAAGCTCGCCGGCTTGACTCGGCCGAATCCATGGTGGACGGCGACCGTCCCAGGCCCGAGCGTACCTCCGAACATGAACTGCCGTACGCTGCACATGCGACCGATCGAAGCGCCGGCGCCCCTGCCGACCGGATACGAGACAGCGGGAGCGTACCTCCACGCGATGTTGACCGGAGCAAGCACGACGGCGATACTCCCACCGCGTATCGACGACGGCGACTAGCCGACCCGACGCTCGCGAAAGTCGCTCGGCGAGGGGGAGGATGTGCGGATTACCGCGCACCCTCCCTCGTTTTTCATATTGCATACGCGCTACGCTCGAAGAGGAAAGGGACCCGTGGCAAATCAGCTCTCTGCGATCAAATACATCGTGCAGCTCATGCTCGAAAACCGGTCGTTCGACCAAATGCTGGGCTTTCTGTATGAGCGTAACGCGGCACCCGGAGGCCAGCCGTTCGAAGGCCTGACCGGAAACGAGTCCAATGCCGACGACACCGGCAGGACGATCAAAGTCTATCCGATCGATCAAACGTGCCCGCACCCGTACTTCATGCCGGGCGCCGATCCCGGGGAAGGGTTCTACAACACCAACTTCCAGCTGTTTTCCACCGACGACCCAGCTCCGAATGCACCTCCGACCAACGATGGGTTCGTGTTGAACTTCAAGGCGGCGATCGCATCGGACCTCGCCAAGGGATACAGCGACACACTCCCCGGCACCGATCCCTCCGAGATCATGGGCATGTATGCGCCCGCGATGTTACCGATCCTCACCGGGTTAGCGAAGGGCTTCGCGGTCTGCGATCAATGGTTTGCGTCGGCACCGACCGAGACCGTACCGAACCGCGCCTTCGCCGCGGCGGCAACCTCCCAAGGGCATCTCGATGACAACGTCAAGGTGTTCACCTGCCCCAGCATCTTCGGCCGCCTCTCCGCCAAGAACATCGACTGGGCCATCTACGGCTACAACCGCGACCCGCTCACGCGGCTCGATTACACCGACACCAAAGACGCTGACGAAAGCCATTTCGGCCATTTCCGCGACTTTCAAGCGCGAGCGGCGGCGGGTACGCTGCCCGCATACACCTTTCTCGAACCCGACTTCAGCTCCAGCGGGAACAGCCAGCATCCAAACTACGATGTGGCGCTCGGCGAGCAGCTCATTCACGACGTCTACTACGCGTTACGCAACGGTCCCGGTTGGAAAGATACGCTGCTGATCATCACCTACGACGAGCACGGCGGAAATTACGATCACGTCCCGCCGCCGTGGGGCGCCGTGCCCCCGGACAACTCGATCGGCGAGTACAACTTTGATTTCACGCGCTTCGGCCTTCGGGTTCCCGCCGTCCTCGTCTCCTCGCGCATCGCTGCCGGGACCGTCTTTCGCGCAAAGAGCGGGACGATCGATCACACCTCGGTGCTCAAGACGATCGAACAGCGCTTCGGCCTCTCAGCCCTCACCGCGCGCGACGCGGCGGCGCCAAGCCTTGGCGACGTCCTCACGCTGAGCATCCCGCGCACCGACGATCCGTTGGCAAACGTTACCATTCCGGTGTCGGGTACAACCTCGCCGAACGCCTCGATACCGTCGCTCATCGAGCAAATTCACGTCACCAAAGTCTCCCAGTTGGCATTGCGCAACGACAAAGGCTCCTACGACCGGCAGACGCCCCCCGATCTCCCGTCGAGCGCATCGGTTGCCGACTATCTCCAAGCACGCACCGCGGCCTGGACGCAACACCTCGCGCGCCGTCGCCAACGGCGCACCGGCGCCGTCCTCACGCCGAGCGTCGTTCCCTCCACCGCGACGGTGAAGCTAACATGCCCGTCGAGACGCACCTGCTCTCACGCAGTTACGCCGTTTCTCGCTGTTTCTCAACGAGGAGCCGGAGGCGGCGTGGACGTCCTGCGTGACCTTGTGAATGCGACGGTCGGATTCGAGCGACGGTGTCGGCGAGCGACGGTGTCGGCGAGGGCGCTCCGAGCGTGGACAATCCTCGATGATCTTCGGCGTACTTCGTAACGGCTCGGCGTAAAACTGGCAACGCTCAGCGGAACTCGGCGGTCGTTACTTGAATGGCGTGTTCCTTCGATTATGGGGGCGGCGCTCCCCAAACCTCCGCCGCGGGCTCCCGCGGTTCTCCACCGTATTTGAATACCGCCGTATTTGAATACCGCGAACAAGGAGGTACCGTCGTTTGAATATTCGACGTTCGCTATATTCCGCAGACAAGGACCGTGGAAGAGTAGCAGCGGCCGGGCCAGGAATTGTCCTCGCTCTCGTAGCCACGATCATCCTAACGGGCCAGGTGGCACCCGCGCTCGCAGGGCAGCTCCTAGAAGATGTTCCCGGCGTTCGTGCACTCCACTGGTACATCGGCACGTTGAGGCTTCCATCCGGCGGTCTCCTTACAGCTTCCGGCGATGCGAAGGTCGTCGTCGGCGCAGACGCCGCTGCGCTCCAACAATTGTTGAACGGGGCCGGGCCGCCTCCCGAGGCGTACTTCCGTGTGAAGGGCTACGGAACGGTACAATATTTTCGCTGTGGCTGCGGTTACATTCAGGCAGATGATTGGCAGTGCATCAATGCCGACGACGTACTCGCTTCGCTTACGCGCAACTACCCCGATGCCCAAGGGGAAGACGTACTCGGCTGGGCAATTCCGCCCCACTACGACCCAAGCACCGAGACGATCACGTATATGCTGCACGCGCGAGACGACGATGTCGGCGAATTCTACGACGGCATTGCTATGGTCTTGGGCCGCTATGGAGTGGAGATCATCGAGGCGGGAACCCGGAAAATGGACTACACGACCACGCTAACCATGCTGCGCAGAGGAGTCGCTGCATTTCGCTTTGCTCCCGGCTACCGGTATAGCGACCATGCGCCCAGCGATACGATATCGCCGAACCACATCGCAAAAGCGTTTCTGCTCAACGCCTTTGCAACAGACCTCGCGCAATCGTACACCGACTGCCGAATTTCGGTGGCGCCCCAGCCCCGGTTCACGAGCCAAGGATAACCGGGCGTCACTCCTGCCAAATCGAGCAGTTCTGCGTTCTAAAAAGGCGTGATATCCAAACCCTATTTTTCGCGATGAACGCATACGCGATCACTTCGGTTACGAGCAGCGGCCAGATACACCAGAGCGCGACGATCACCGGGCGACCCACACCGATCGACCAAAAGAAACGGTTGACGGCGAAGGCTCCGCGCCGTCTTACTCGGCCGTCGATCACATGCACCGCTCGCCGGCAGGCTTCCTCGGTGGTGCCGAACCGTTCGAAATCGGCGCCCGTACACGACTGCAGCGGGACGTACACGAAGCGCCCCCGGCGATCTAGTTTCTTCGCCTCTGAAACGCAGTATGTGCAAAAGCCGCAGGCACCGTCGAAGATCACAAAGCGTGAGCCCAGCAGCTTCTCCTGGTGGTCTCGCTGCGGCGTCGCGTTGAGCGCCGCACATGCACTCTGCATCACCGGCGCTCCGATCTTCTAGGCGGGGAGATCCTTCGGGCGGTCGGCGTAGATGAGCGTCGGCTGCTCCTTCTTCTCGACGACCTCGCGGTTGATCACGCACTTCTTGACGCCTTGCATCGACGGCAGGTCGTACATGATGTCGAGCATGATCTCTTCGAGGATCGAGCGCAGGCCTCGGGCGCCGGTCTTGCGGCCCTGCGCGCGGTGCGCGATCGCGATGAGCGCCTCTTTGCTGAAGGTGAGATCGACGCCGTCCATCCCCATGATCTTCTGGAACTGACGCACCAGCGCGTTGCGCGGTTCGACGAGGATGCGGCGCAGCGCCAGCTCGTCGAGTGCGTCGAGCGTCACGACGATCGGGAGGCGGCCGATGAATTCCGGGATCAAGCCGAATTTGAGCAGGTCTTCCGGCATGAGCTGCTGCAGCAGACGACCGACCTTCTGCTCCTTCTTCGATTCCGGCATCGAGCGAAACCCGAGCGAATTCGAGGCGACGCGCGTCTCGATGATCTTCTCGAGGCCGTCGAAAGCGCCACCACAGATGAAAAGCACGTTAGTCGTGTCGATCTGGATGAACTCTTGGTGCGGATGCTTGCGGCCGCCCTGCGGTGGGACGTTGGCAGTCGTCCCTTCGAGGATCTTGAGCAGCGCCTGCTGCACGCCCTCACCCGAGACGTCGCGCGTGATCGACGGATTCTCCGACTTGCGCGCGATCTTGTCGATCTCGTCGATGTAGACGATGCCCTTTTCCGCCCGCTTGACGTCGTAGTCGGCGGCCTGGATGAGCTTGAGGAGAATGTTCTCGACGTCTTCGCCCACATAGCCGGCCTCGGTCAACGAAGTCGCATCGGCCATCGCGAGCGGAACATCCAAGATCTTCGCCAAGGTCTGCGCGAGATACGTCTTCCCGGAACCCGTCGGGCCTACGAGCAGAATGTTCGATTTCTGCAGCTCGATGTCGTCGGTCGCGGCACCGGCGTTGACCCGCTTGTAGTGGTTGTAGACCGCCACGGCCAACGACTTCTTCGCCCGCTCCTGAC
>Ga0335075_10007123_pt1 | contig 17222 bp, 10 predicted proteins | sample Lox_Sample_24_FD_206723 | JGI IMG/M metagenome (GOLD analysis project Ga0335075, IMG submission 206723) | Soil microbial communities from Loxahatchee National Wildlife Refuge, Florida, United States - Lox_Sample_2.4 | ecosystem: Environmental > Terrestrial > Soil > Wetlands | place: USA...
CATCCAGCCCTGCCATCCTGACTGGGCACGCGGGATACGGAAAAACAAGCCCCTGGGACCACACCCGCATCCCTCACCCCGAAACTGCGAAACACCAGACAACGGAAACCCGGAATAAAGCCCTAGCCCTGACAGGCAAACCGGCATCCCGGGCACCTCGGCCATCCAACCTTCGTAGTCCAGAGGATGGATTCGATGGAGGCTCCATGATCACGAAAGCTTTTTTCCTGGCGAAGATAATTCATCGTATAGGTATATGAATTCTTCGCGATAAAAAAGCTTTACACGAAAGCCCAGCCGAATATAGGACATTCTCCATATTCGGGCGGTGCGGCGGCGCGGGCGGTGCGGCGGCGCGGGCGGTGCGGCGGCGCGGGCGGTGCGGCGGCGCGGGCGGTGCGGCGTGGCGGAAGGACCAGCGGCTAGCTGGACTGCTTGAGAGAAAATCCCCAGTTCAGGACGTGAGCGGCATCTTGCGCGGCGGCTCCAGGACCGGTGACCGGACTGCCAAGGACGACCCCGATCAAAGGCCGGCCGTGGCGGACGGCCTCGAATAGCAGGCAATGCCCCGCGTCGTCGGTGAAACCGGTCTTGATTCCGACGGCACCTGGGTAGGAGCCGATCAGCTCATTGTCGTTGGTCCACAAGTACGCGCTGTGCCCATGGCCTTTCGGCAGGCTGTAGGAGCCCTGGTTCACGATCTGACGGAACACCTGTGATTTCATCGCCGCCTTGCCCAGGATCAGCAGGTCGGACGGCGTGGAGTAGGTGGAGTACTCCGTCGGGTAGGGCAGGCCGTCCGGCGAGGCGAAGTGGGTGTGCAGCATGCCCATTTTTCGCGCCGTCGCGTTCATCTTGGCGACGAATGCGCCCATCCCCGGACCATAGGCGTTCGCCAGCGTGTAGGCGGCGTCCGCCCCCGACTCGATCAGCAGCCCTTCAAGCAGCTCGTGCGCGGTGAGGGTCTGACCGGGGGTCAGTCCGTCGCTGCTCGCGCCGTACTTCTGCACGTAGTTGAGCACGCCCGCGGGAACCTTGATCTGCCGGTTCAGGTTGCCCGCCTGGATGACCAGGTACGCGGTCATCACCTTGGTGATGCTGGCCATCGGCCGCTCGGTATCCGCGTCCTTCGTCCACAGCACCTGCCCGGTGGCGGCGTCCGCCAGGATGCCCCCCTTGGCCAGGACTCCCTGCGGCGCTCCCACGACCCGGATCGAGGGCGCCGCGGCCGTGTTGGCCTGCGACCGGGTCCCTGGCGGCACGCTCGCCGTGATAGCGGCGGGCCGTCTGGCTTTGCTGCTCGCCATCGCGGTCCCGGAATTGCCCGAACATCCGGCAGCGGATCCGCCCACCAGTACCGTCAGGGCCGCGACAACGATCAGCCGTGGGGACAGGCGCATAAGACTCCGTTGTTGGACTAAAGGGGCGGCAGGCCAGACCGATCGTACGGTGACCTACTCATAAATATCCGCTTAATCTCCGAAGCGGAACCCCACCCCGTAACGTGATTATTTGATTACGGAGAGTGTATGTCACGGCAGGCTCGCCGCCTTCTGGGGGGTCTAGGCGCGAGCCAGGACGCCGGCCAGGGCGGAACGGGCAGAGCGGGTCACCTCGGCGGCCTCGTAGCCGGTAAGGGCACCGCCGCGCTTGAGGACCCGGCCGTCGGCGATCACCGTGTGCACGTTGCCCGGGTGCGCCGCGGTTACCAGGAGCCGCGCGGGGTCAGTGAGCACGCCGAGGTTCCACGCGTCCACCGAGACCGCGATGAGGTCGGCGCGCTTGCCCGGCGCGAGCGAGCCCGTCACCGAGTCCAGGCCGAGCGTCCGCGCGCCCTCGATCGTCGCCAGCCGCAGCACGTCCCGCGCGGACAGCGCGAACTCGTGGCAGGCGTTCCCGTTCTCGCACGCCTGCGTCACCTTCATGATCCCGAACATGTCCGCGTTCCCTGACAACATCGTCGTGTCGACCGACAGCCCGACCGGCAGCCCGGCCGCGAGCAGCCGCCCGGTTACCGGCTGGCCGTAGCCGATCTGCAGTTCGGTGAACGGCGACACGCTCACCGGCGTCCCGTGCTCGGCTGCCAGCGCCACCTCGGCCGCGGACGCGTTGTTCAAATGCACCACCTGCAGGTCCGGCCCGAGCAGGCCGTCGGCGGCGTACGTCGCGATCTGCCCCCCGGCGGCCCGCGGCCCGCACGCGTGCACGCTCACCGGCAGCCCGAGCCCGCGCGCGGCCTCGATCTCCGCCCGGTAGATCTTCGGGTCGACCCGCATCGCCGGGTTGCTGCCGCCGGTTCCCCGCCAGGCCATGCCGAGGTGAATTCGGCCGCCCGCGCTGTAGGCCGGCCACGTGGCATGGAAGTGCGCAAGGTCGTCGAGGGCCATCGCCTGATCGTTCGGATGACCGGTTTCGTAGCCGTACGAAAAGCGGGCCCGCAACCCGGACTCGGCGAGCGCCCGCAGCCCCGCCTCCGCCCACTGGCGCCCGCGGATGTTGTGCGCCCAGTCGTGCACGGTGGTGATCCCGGCGTCGATCGCCTCCGCGCACGCCAGCCGGGTGCCGGCGTAGGTGTCGCCGGGGAGGAAGTGCCGTCCCAGCCCGACGCACGTCACGAAGTAACCGGAACGATCCGGGCCATCTCCCCCTCCTACACCGTCCGACAATCCGCGGAGCAGCGTGTTCCACAGGTGCCAGTGCGTGTCGACGAGGCCCGGCGCGACGATCATGCCGGCCGCGTCGATCACCTCCGCGCCCGGGGCGTCAAGGCCGTGCCCCACCGCGTGGATCTCGCCGCCGGAGATGTGCACGTCCCCGTCGGGAATGTCCCCTGCCTGGTCCATCGTGAGCAGGTAACCGCCGCGCACCAGAATGTCGCCGTTCGGCACGGAATCTTCCACCGCCATAGTTGCTGAGCTTAGCCCGCGCCCGCCGTCGGTCAGCGTTCCCGCTTTCCGGCAGGTGCCTGACGAGCGGATCCCGGCACTGCCGGACGTTCCGTGGCATCGCCGGTATCGTCGCGCCGCGCCGTCCATATCGAATCCCGGAAGACGATCCAGCGCATCGCGGCATACAGGTAGGCCGCCTCGCACAGCGCGGCGATGATCCGGGCGATCTGGTATTCCACCCCGAGCGCGGCGAGCGCGTCGGTCACGCCGAGGATCCAGATGAGGTAATTGCTCGCGATGACCGCCAAGTACAGCGGAAGCTGGGAGCCAAGCGCGCCGTGCGACCGGAAGTTCAGTATCCGGTTCGCCGTGTAGCTGACCGCCGACGCCGTGCCGTAGGACAGCGTGACCGCGGCCGGGAGGGGCCACTTGAGCGTGCCGTGCATGACGGTGAGCAGCCCGAGGTCCAGGCAGAACGTACACAGGTTGATCAGCAGGTAACCAAGCAGGCTCGGCGGCACGACGCGGGCGAGCCCGAACGGGAGTCTGCGGGCGACCGCCGTCATCGCGGCGGCGAACCGCGGTCGGCGGGGCACGTTTCTATTGTGCCGTGCCGCGTGGTTCCGCGGTCCCATGACGAGCCTGGTTCGGCTTGGTGCTATGTGTGAAAGCAATCACATGAAAGCGGCGGCTATGTCTCAAATCGGCATCGCGGATCCCCGGCGGAAGCGTGCGTGTGGTTATCTGCGTTGACGTTACGACATACCGTGACGGGGTAGCGTGCCAGGGCCCTCTGCGACTCCACGGAGTATCCTTTCTCCGAAGTCTGGCAACGAGTAATGACTGTTTCATGACCATCCGTGCCGTGATGATGAGGAATTGATGGCCGTTCTGGTAGATCCGCCGCAGCGCGGGAGCGCTGACGAGCGGTCTGCCCTCCACACGGCTCCGCCACGGCCCATGCCTAAACTCGCCGAACCGCCCATCCCAGGTGGTCGCGTCGAAGCCCTGATGGGGCGCCTGATCAAGGTGCTCGCGCACAGTCGGCTGGCCCGTCCGCTGCCCGCGGTGACGCTGAGTGCGCTCGGCCTCGCCGGGGTCGCGTTCGTCGGGCTGTGCGCCACCGCGCCCCGGCCGAGCGTCGCGACCCCGCCGGTGCTGCTGCCGCTGACGTCGGTGGCCCGGGACCTGGGCGCGCCGCACCTGCCCGACCTCGTCGCCAACGGCGTCATGTACCTGTCCATCAGCCTGTCCGTCCTGGGCCTGGCGATGATGCTGTGGGCTAACAGCCGGGGCTGGAACCCCAGCCCGCGCAAGGTGTTCGCGGTCGCGGCGGGCGCGGTCGCGGTGCTTGTGAACATCACGCCGGTCGGGTCGTCCGACATCGCGAGCTACGCCGCGTACGGGAAGATCGCCGCCCTCGGGCACGATCCTTACACGTTCACTCCGATCGACCTGCCCGGCGGCGCGCACAACCCGTACACGATGCTGGTCAGCCCGCAGTGGCAGAAGACGCCGTCGGACTACGGACCGGTGGCGACATGGACGCACCTGGCCGCCGCCCTGATCGGCGGCAGCAAGCCCTGGGCCACGATCTGGGTGCTGATGATCATGATCGGGCTGGCCTTCCTCGCGGCCGGGTACGTGCTGCTGCGCACGGCCGCCAACCCGGTCCGCGCCGCGCTGATCTGGGTGGCGAACCCGCTGCTTATCACCGAGCTCGTGATGGGCGGCCACCTGGAAGCGATCGTCGCGCTTGCGGCGATCGTGGCGATCGTGCTGTCCCGGCGGGGGACGACCTGGTGGCATGACGTCATCGTCGGCCTGGTGCTCGGCGTCGCGGGTGCTTTCCTTGTGCCCGCGGCGCTCGTCGGGCTTGGCATCGCCGTCCCGCTGCTGCACGACCGGGCGTGGAAGCGGCTGGTGCGGACCGGCTGCGTGGCCGCCGCCATCACGTTCGGGCTGTACTACTTCAGCTACGGGTTCGGCGCGCTGAAACAGGTGGAAAAGACCTCGTCGATGGTGATCTCGCCGTCGATCTGGCGAGCGGTGCAGGAGATCGCCCTCCTGGTCGACGGCAAGCACGCCGAGCACATGGTGACCACCATGATCGGGTACGTCTGGCTGCCGCTGATGCTGGCGCTGGCCTGGTACCTGTACAACCGGCTGTCGCCTGACGTGCCCACCGTGGTCGCCGCCACCTGCGCGCTGACCTTCGCCTGGATGATCGTGGCGCCGTGGTCGCTGCCCTGGTACTCCTCGATCGCCTGGGTGGCACTGGCCCTGCTGCCGCGTAACTCGCTGACCCGCTGGCTGACCCTTGCCACCGGGGCGCTCTCGCTGCTTCACTTCAACGGTGGCCATCCCACCAACGTGCCGGTCGGCCCGACGCCGTAGGGCCGTGTCGCGATATAGGACTGTGTCGCGATGAGCCCGGTCGTTGAGCCCGGCCGCGTCGCCGTCGTCACGGGCGCCGCGAGCGGAATCGGGCTGGGCCTGGCGGAACGGTTCGCCGCCGAGGGCATGCGGGTCGTCATGGCGGACGTGGAGGAACCCGCGCTCGCGGAGGCCGCCGCGCGGCTGGCCGCCTCCGGCGCCGACGTGCTGCCGGTGGTCACCGACGTGTCGTTCGGGGCAGAGGTCGACGCGCTCAGGGACCGGGCGGTGGCCGCGTACGGTGCGGTGCACCTGGTGTGCAACAACGCCGGGGTGGGCGGCCCGCACGGCCCGCTGTGGGACTGCCCGCCGGGTGAGTGGGACTGGGTGCTCGGGGTGAACCTGGGCGGGGTGATCAACGGGGTCCGCTCGTTCATGCCGCTGCTGCTCAAGCAGCACGCCGCGCACATGGTGAACACGGCCTCGATCTTCGGCGTGTTCGCCGGGGCGCTCGGCCCCTACGGGGTCTCCAAGCACGCGGTGGTCGCGCTGACCGAGACGCTGTACTTCAACCTGCGGGCCATCAACGCCGACCACGTGGGCGTGTCGGTGCTGTGCCCCGGCGCGGTGCGGACCCGGTTCGGGACATCCGCGCGCAACCGGCCCGCCTGGGCCGGGCCGCCGGTCGTGTCCGGTGACGCCGAACGTGCCAGCGCCGAGCAGTTCGACCGGCTCGCCGCGTCGGGGGCGTCGCCCGCCGAGGTAGCCGGCATCGTGGTGGACGCGATCCGCTCGTCTCGGTTCTACATCCTGACGTCGGAGAACCGGAACGAGGCGGTTACCAGGCGCGGCGCGGAAATCGTGGTCGGCGAACCGCCTACTCCGCCGTTTCCGTGACCCCGGTCAGCACGGGCCGACACTACCGCAGGGCTTAGAATGGGCGGCTATGAGCACCGTGCCGCCGTCCGCGAAACGGGTCCCAAGCAAACGCACTCACCACGGTGACACGGTGATCGACGAGTACGCCTGGCTCACCGACCCCGAGGACCCGGACACCATCGCCTACCTCGAGGCCGAGAACGCCTACATGTCAGCGATGACATCGGGGCTTGAAGACCTGCGTTCGGCGATCTTCGAGGAGATCAAGGCCCGCACCCAGGAAACCGACCTGTCGGTTCCGGTCCGCAAGGCCGGCTGGTGGCGCTACGCGCGCACCGTCGAGGGCCAGCAGTACGCGATTCACTGCCGCCGCCGGGTCCTCCCGGGCGAGGTCACCCCGCCGCTGCCGGAAGACGGCCAGCCGCTGGACGGCGAGGAGGTCCTGCTCGACGGCAACGAACTCGCCGCCGGCGCCGCGTTCTTCTCCCTTGGCGCGCTGTCCGTCAGCCCGGACGACACCCGGCTCGCGTACTCCACTGACTTCTCCGGCAACGAACGGTTCACGTTGCGGATCAAGGACTTCACCACCGGCCAGACACTGCCGGACGAGATCCCGAACACGTTCTACGGCTGCGCCTGGTCGGTCGACGGCTCGGCCCTGTTCTACGTGACGGTGGACGACGCGTGGCGGCCTTACCGGGTATGGCGGCACATGGTCGGCACCCCGGCGTCATCGGACGTGATGGTGTTCGAGGAGGCCGACGAGCGGTTCTGGGTCGGGATCGGGCTCACCCGCAGCGAGCGGTACCTGGTGATCAGTTCGGCAAGCAAGATGACCAGCGAGTGCTGGCTGCTAGACTCCGCGGACCCGACAGGGGAGTTCACCGTGGTGGCGCCGCGGCGCCAGGGCGTGGAGTACGAGGTCGCGCACGCCGGGGACCACCTGCTTGTCCTGCACAACGGCGGGGGCGCGGAGAACTTCGAGCTGGCGACCGCGCCGCTACCCGGCACCGGTGATTCCGCGTCATGGACCCCGCTGATCCCGCACCGCGCCGACACCCGGCTGCTTGACGTGGACGAGTTCGCGGACTTCACCGTCGTGTACTTCCGCCGGAACGGGCTGACCGGCCTGCGGGTGCTCTCGGCCGCCGGCGAGCAGGACATCACGTTCCCTGAGCCGGTCTACACGGTCGCTCCCGGCCTCAACCCGGAGTATGTCGCGACCAGCTACCGGCTCAGCTACGCGTCGCTGGTCACCCCGGGATCGGTGTACGACTGCGACCTGCTCACCGGCTCGCTCACCTTGCTCAAGCAGACGCCGGTGCTGCCGTCGCCGAGCGGCGCCAGGTACGAGCCGGGCGAGTACGAGCAGTACCGCGAGTGGGCCGAGGCTTCCGACGGCACCCGGGTCCCGATCTCGGTGGTCTGCCGGAAGGACACGCCGCGCGATGGCACCGCGCCCTGCCTGCTGTACGGCTACGGCAGCTACGAGCATTCGATCGACCCGAACTTCTCCATCCCCCGGTTGTCCCTGCTCGACCGCGGCTTCGTGTACGCGATCGCGCACGTGCGCGGGGGCGGCGAGATGGGGCGTCCGTGGTATCTGCACGGGAAGCTGCTGGAGAAGAAGAACACGTTCACCGACTTCGTGGCGTGCGCCGGGCACCTGACGGCGTCCGGCTGGAGCAGCCCGGACCGCCTCATCGCCCGCGGCGGCTCGGCCGGCGGCCTGCTCATGGGCGCGGCCGCGAACATCGCGCCGTCGGCCTTCGCCGGGATCGTGGCGCAGGTTCCGTTCGTGGACCCGCTGAACTCCATCCTCGACCCGTCGCTGCCGCTGACCGTCACCGAGTGGGAAGAGTGGGGCGACCCGCTGCACGACCCCGCCGTGTACGAATACATGAAGTCGTACTCGCCGTACGAGAACGTGACGGACGCTTCGTACCCGGCCATCTTCGCGATCACCAGCCTGAACGACACCCGGGTCCGGTACCACGAGCCCGCGAAGTGGACCGCCCGGCTGCGCGCCTCCGGCCGCGGCGGCCCGTTCCTGCTGAAGACGGAGATGGAAGCCGGCCACGGCGGCCGCAGCGGCCGCTACGACGCCTGGCGCGAAGAAGCCCTCGTGCTCGCCTGGATCATCACCATCGCGGACGCCTGACCTGCCGTTTAACCTATCCATCGTCAGGTGATGGTGACCTGCAGCCTCGACTCGCTGAGCCACTGCGGGCACATCTGCCCTGGGCTGCAGTGCGGTCCCACGGTCGCCGAGATCACCGCCGAGCCCGGGCGCTCGGCGGTGTAGAGGTACCCGCCCGAGGTGCAGCGCACCGACACCAGCCCGCCAGTGGTCGTAGCGGCGGTCGTTGCGGCGGTGCCAGGTGCGCACCCCGGCGGGGCTCCAAGCACTGTGGCGTGCACGCTCGGGCTCACGACGACCAGGAACTGCCCGCCGACGCTCAACCGCAGCTTGTCAGGGGAAAACGCGACGCCGAGGCGAACAACGGCCACCGGCGGAGGCGAGGAAACGGGGGGCGACGACGAAAGCACCGGGGACGGCCCGGGCGAAGAGGTCACCGGAGGCGGCACTGTCGGCGATGATGCCGCCGAGCTTGACCGCGGTGAGCTGGTGGACGCCAGATGACCACGGGCGGCGTCCCCGGCTGGCTGGCCGCCACACGCTGACAGCGCGCCGCCGAGCGCCAGCACGGTCAGCGCCGCCCCGACGATGGATACGGTGCGCATGACTGCTCACCCTCTCTCAGGCCGGTGGTCCGAAACGACCGCTTCGCCCCGTGAACCCGGACTCCGTGTACCCGGGACCTGTTCATCTCCTTAGACGCTGCCAGGACCAGCTACGGTTCCGGCCGCTGGCCGCCGGGCGCCGGGTCGTTACCTCCCCGGCGCCCGGCAGTCGCTACCTCGTCGGCGCCGCGGCGGACGCGGCGGACGTGGCGGCGGCGATGGCGTAGGCGTCGGTGATGGTCTGGGTGATGTCGTTGCCTGCGGCGTCGGTCGCCTCGGCCTTGATGCTGACGTACCCGCTGGTGCCGGAGGCCGGGACCGCGTAAGCGGCGGTGAAGGTGCCGTCCCGGCCGCCGGACACCCGGGCCGGCTGCCAGGTGGTGCCGCCGTCGGTGGAGGTCCACAGCTTCAGGCTGGTGACCGGTGGCGCCGACGGGTCCTGGTGGTAGCCGGTGACCTGTAGCTGGTGCGTTCCTGGGGTGATCGTGTTGTTCAGGCTGAGGTTGGCGTTGTAGCGCAGGTACACCAGCGGCGGCAGGTTACACGGGTCCGTGGAGCCATTCAGCAGCGTGCCGAGGCAGGAGTACCCGTCTGGGGCATAGTCGCCGCTCGCTGGGGCGGCGGAGGTGAAGTCCCACGTGGTGTCCTCCGTGGTGGTGGCGGGGCCGTAGCCAGTGAGCTGGGTGCCGAGGACCAGCTTGTAGCGCTGCTGCGCGGTTGGCAGGTCCGGGTAGTAGGCGGCCCCCGACTGCAGGGTGCTGGCCTGCAGTTCCTGCCCGGCCTGGTCATACAGCTGGATGGATCCGGGCGCGAACCCCACGATACTGGCGGGGTCCCCGTCCGAGAGCGGGCTGGCGCCGCTGGTCAGGTAGAACTCGGGGTAAAAGGCGTTCCCCTGGCGGCTGGCGGCGGCCGCGGCGATCAAAGAGCCCGGTTGCGCCTGGATGGCAGCCGGGTCCAGCGTGAACGCACCAGGGGCGACGGGTGCCGTGTGCCAGGCCATGTCCTGCTGGCCCGGCTGCCCGAACACGGTAGCCGCTACGCCGGTGTAGGTGTACGAAGCATTGGTCAGCAGGCTCGGGGCTATTTTCCATACCACGGCGGGGGACAGCGGCCCGTAGTAGGTGCGCACGCTGAACGGGGGACCGGGGAAATCCCATCCGCTGCCGACGGAGAAGAACTGGCCGGGCGCGTCCGTGGTTGTCCACGCCTGGAGATCCGGCGGCACGGACTGGGGGGCCGCGGCGTCGTAGGCGTCGGTGACCTCGGCGAGCTGCTGGTTCGTGAGCGTGTAGTGCTGGGAGGCGGCGATCCCGCCTTCCTGGTAGAAGCTCAGCGAGTAGGCGTAGCCGGTTTCCCCGTGGTCGGTGATCGTGACGGTCACCGGTCCCTTGGCTGCCAGCCCGGCCAGGGTGGCGGCCTCGGCCTGGTCGATCAGCGCGAACGGCACCGTTGGATCGGTTGGCTTCAGTTGTAGCTGCCCGAACGTGGGAAGCGGACCGGGCCAGCACGTAGCCACCTGGCCGCCGCAAGCGGCAACCGCATAGCCGTCGTCGCCGCCGGTAAACAGCACCCCGGCCGCGCCTGCCTGCTTGGCCGCGGCGAGTTGCCCGTCACAGGGGACGTTGGGCTGGCAGCTATAGCCCGGCCACAGTGTCGATGTGACGGTAGTAGCCTCGTAGGGGGAGATGAGCGCGAGCTTGCCCCGGGCGTTGATCTCGCTGAACTCGGCGGGCGTGCCCGTACCGGCGTTGACGAGCTGGAGGGTGTGCGAGCCGGAGAACCGCACTATTCCCCCTTCTCCACCGGCACAGTTAGAGTTGTCGTCGGAGTCGCAGGGGTAGATGGGGTGCAGGGCCAGGTGCCGCGGCGCGGTGACCTGCGCGGTGATCAGCGGAGCGCCCATGGTCATCGCGGTAAACAAGGTGTATTCGCCGATGGTGGCCCGCTGCGAGGGCGCGGTGGGCACCGCCCAGTAGTTCACCCCCTGGTTGAGCAGGGACTCCGTGACGTTGGTGATGTCTCTACCGTCCTGGGTGGTCCGGAACTCCCCCATGCTGTCCGGGCCGTAGGTGCGGGCGGGCTGCGGGGTGGTGACGGTGACCGGCGTCATGTCGTTGGCGTTGACGGTGATCGCGGTGGGCCCGGTGACCGTGAACTGCGGCACGTCCATCTCCACGAGCGCGTCTTCCTCGGTGCCGTCGGCGTCCTGCGTGGTGTGGAAGGTCGCGCTAGCCCACATGGCATAGACACCGGCAGGGACGGTGAAGGTGGCTTGCACGGCGGTGCACAGCGGCAACGGCTTGGCGGGCTCGGTCTGCACGCAGGTATAACCGTTGCCCGGCTGCTTGTAGGCATTGTCCAGCCCGCCGCCGGCCACCCCAAGGAGTGAGCTCTGAAACCCACACAGCAGCGCCGCGGGGTACGTCATGCCGGCTAGCTGGCCGCACGTCTGCGGGATCAGCGAGCCGGTGACGGTCCGGGTGTAGGTGATGGTCACCGGGTACTCCGGCTGCCCGGCCTGTTGTGGGGCCGGGTTGGCGGTCGGGGTGTCGTGTCCGGTCAGCCACACCGCGGCCGCGCCGCCGGCTAGCTGGCCTGAGCCTGTGCCGGCCGGCTGAGCCGCGGAGCTGGCGGACGTGGTTCCGGTGAGGGCGGCCCAGAACGCTGCGGCGTGGCTCGCGGCCACCTGGACGGTGACCTGGCCGCGGGCTGCCGACGTGCCGGTCACGGTGGCGCCGGGCAGGCGGGCAGCCGTGGCGGCCATTGCAGCCGCGCCCGGATGGCTCGTGTACTCGATGGTGACGGGGATGCGGGCATCGGCGCCGGTGTCGCCGTGCGTGGCGAGCCAGAGCACGTCGAACAGGCCGGGGTTCACCTGGCCGGTGCCGATCAGTGCGTCTGCTTCGTTCGGGGTCGCTTGCAGGCTGGTCAGCTCACCCGCGCTGCCCTTGCCCTGGAAATCGATGCTCGATGCGGGGCCGCTGCCGGGGATGCCGGTGGCGTCGTAGCGGCCCTTGCTCACCTCGGTCAGCCGCACCTGGTCACCGGTGATCAGCGTAACCGTGGTGGTGCGGGCCGTCAGCCCGGGCAGGGACAGCGGTACTGGTCCCTGCCCGCTCGCCGTGCTGGTCGTGGTGACGGCGCGTTCTGCCGCGGGGCTTGCCGTGGCGGCCTGGGCGTGACCGCTGGCGGCTGCGGCCGGGATGGTCATGCCGGCCAGGGCGAGGGGGGCGGCTGCGGCCAGCAGCCGCACCCGGCGGGCGGGACGGGGCCGGGCAGGCACGCGGAACCATCGGATTCTGGTCACGGGGTGTTCTCCTTTGTCAGCAGGGGCGGGCCGGGCATGCGGGATGCTCACGATCAGCTCCCTCCCGCCGCGGTGAGGGTCCAGTCCTGGTGGGTCAGCTGACCCTGGGCTACGTTCACCGTCGCGCTGGCGCTCGCATACCCGGATGCGCTGGCGGTGAGCTGCTGGCTCCCGGCGGGGGTGAACAGCCAGTAGAACCCGCCGGGCAGCGCCGGGTCGGTGTTGGCCAGCGAGGTGCCCTCCGGCCACGGGTACGGCGCCGGGCTGGCGGCGTCGCCGACCTGGGCTCCGTTCACCGGGCTGCCGCCGGACTGTGCCGTGACGATCCCGGCGACAAGCCCGCCCTTCTCGGGCACGCAGGTCTGGGTCCCGATGAGCGCGTCGCCGACCGCCCAGTAGCCCAGCCCGCCGCCGGTGAAGGAGAACCGGGCCTCGACGCTGGCCTGCCCGGCGGCCTGCGGGATCGGGATGGTGATGGGGCCGAGGGCGTTGCTTGTGGTCTGCTGCCACACGGTGGCCCAGGTGCGGCCGCCGTCGGTGGACAGTTGAACCTGCGCGGTGTCCCTGCCGCCGTCGGGGTAGTAGGCGGAGTCGAACGAGATCTGCGGCGCGGACTGCCCGGCCAGGCTGACCGGCGGGGACGTCAGCGTGGTGTGCAGCGACCGTGGGTTGTAGTACCCGGCGTCGGCGACAGCGAAGGTGTCGGGGTCGAAGTACTCGAATATGTTGTAATGCGGGTCGCTCGGGTTCGTGACCGAGCCCGATGGCGGCGGGGTCCGGTTTCCGGGATTGTCGAACCGCCAGCCCGCGCCGCCGGGACCGCTGACGCTCCACCCGTCCTTGGCGGTGCCGCCGGTCCATCCGGCGAAGTCCTGGGACACGCCCTCGGGGCCGTACCCGGGGGCGGTGCAGGCGGCCAGGTCCGCGTCCAGGGCGACATTCTCGGTGGTGGTCCCGGCTCCGACGGTGACCTGGACGGTCTGGTCCTGGTAGCCGGGGTAGTCGGTGGACACGGTCAGCGCGTAGCTGCCCTGCGGCAAGGTGACGCTGTATTTCCCGGTGTAAGGGCTGGTCCAGACCGAGCCGCCGGGGTAGCCGGGGATGGTGATCTGGGCGTGCAGCGGCCAGCCCTGCCCGGACCCGTCGGTCACCGTCCCGGACAGCGTGCCTGACGGCGCGGCGGACAGCGTGAAGTTCTCCGTGGTGGTCTGGTTCGCGGTGACCTGCACCCCGGACTGCGTCCCGCTGGCGTACCCGTAATCGGCGGCGGTGAGCGTGTAGCTCCCGCCCGCCAGGGTGAGGTCGTAGTCGCCGTTGCTGCCGGTGCGGGTGACGTAGTTGCCTGGATTCGCGGTGACGGTGGCCCCGGCGACCGGCTGGCCGGTGGCGGCGTCGGTGACCTGGCCGCTGATCTGGCCCTGCGGGGTGCCCTGGAACGCCTTGACCCCGTTCGGGGTGCCAAGCCCGGTCGGGCCGTCCCAGCCGGGGCCCGCGGTGCACAGCACGTTCCCGCAGGTGCCGTTCGACCCCTGGGTGATGTCGTTCAGGTCGGCGGACTGGTCGGGGTCGTGGTAGGGGTAGCTATTGGGGTAGGTGCCGGCGGCGGGGGTTCCGGCCAGCGCGTAGGTGGATGCGATCAGCGGGGAGGCCAGACTGGTGCCGCCGACCTGCAGCCAGCCATCCTCACCGTCGGTGTCGTAGACGGCCAGCCCGGAGTAGGGGTCGGCGTCGGCGGACACGTCCGCGGTGGCCCGGTTGGAGCACACCGCGTCCAGCGCCGCGATGTCCTGCTGGAACGACGGCTGCGGCTCGTAGGCCGAGCAGCCGGACCCGGTCGCACCCTCCCCGTTGGCTAGTTCGTTCCACACGGTCTCGTCCCAGCCGCGGGCCACGCTGCTGTCTTTGGTCAGCGTGGTGCCGCCGACGGCAGTCACGTACGGGGACCCGGACGGGTAGTTGACCCCGTAGCCGGAGTCTCCGGCGGACGCGGTGATCGCCACCCCCGGGTGGTTGAAGTAGGTCTGGTCGTCTTGCGTCTCGCTGGCGTACTCCGAGCTTCCCCAGCTGTTGGACACGAACTTCGCGCCCAGGGCGACCGCCTCGTTTTCCGCCGTGCCCAGGTCGCTGTCCGAGGCGCTGTTGGCCTCGACAAGCAGGATGTTGCAGTTCGGGCAGGCGCTGGAGACCGCCTCCATGTCCAGGGAGATCTCAACGCCCCAGCCCAGGTCTGACGGGTAGTCGCCCTGCTGGCCTTCCTCGTTGACCTTCTCAAAGCAGCCGTTGGCGGTGGTGCAGGGCGGCAGGCCGTACTGCGACCGGAACACCGCCAGGTCGGATTCGGCGTCCGGGTCATCGCCGGCATCCACGATCGCCACCGTCTGCCCGCCGCCGGCGGTCGCGGACGGCAGGTTATAGGCGGACTGGATGTCGGCCGGCCCCAGCGCGGTCGACGGCGGCCCGGACGTATCCGGGGTGATCTGGTGGTTCGACGGTGTGCGGATGACCGCGAAACAGCTGGCATACCCCGCCGGCTGCGTCTTGTTGCAGGGTGCCGGGGTGTTCGTCACCAGCTTCGGCTGCGCGGTCGCCGGGTTCGAGGCTGTCTGGGCGGCCAGCGTCCCGCCGCCGACCAGGGCCAGCGGCAGCACGATCGCCGCGCACACGGCCAATGGCCTGCGCCTCAGCCTCGCCAGCAGCGACCGAAGCCCCTGAGGTAGGTGCATTACTTCAGTCCCTTCTCTTACAGAGGCACGTACTCGTCGTCGTCCGGCTCTCCGGGCGGCTCGTCGTGGTCGCGACCATCTCCTCCAGGCGCCGCGCCGAGGTTGTCCTGCGGGTCAGGCTGCGACGCCCCAGCCGGCTCGCTGTTGCCGTCATCGCTGACATCGTCGGCGGCCTGGCCGCCGGGCCGGTCAGCGGGTGCTGCATTCATGTCGCGTCCTCCGGGAAGTCACGTCCCCTGCTGCCGATCGTGGTCCCGGACCGGGCAGCCCATAATTGGGCGAAGGCTCAAAAAAGTACGCACGCGGCTCAAAAAAGTCGCCCGGTGCTGTGAGCGGCTGATCAGGAATCAGGTCTGCCGCTGCGGGAGGGGGTCGGTGCCCGGGAGGATGATCCCCGCCTCCACCGCATGGGCCGCCAGGGCGGCGGGTGTCGCCGTGCCCGTCTTGCGCATCGCCGAGCCAAGGTGCCTGGCGACGGTTTTCGGCGACAAGAACAGCTCCGCGGCGATCTCCCTGCTCGCCCGCCCGGCCACCAGCAGGCGGACCACCTCGGCTTCGCGGGGCGACAGCAGGTTCCCGTACCCGGGTCTGCCGGGCACCGGCCGCCGAGCCTGCACGCCGTGCTCGCGCAGCGTCCTGGCCACCCGGGCGGCGTCGGCCGTGCCCCCTAGCGGGGACAGCCCGCGCAGAACCTCCTCAAGCAGGGGCAGCCCGGCGTCCCGTCGGCCGGCGGCAAGCAGGCAGTGGGCCTGGCGTTCCCTGGCTAGCAGCGCGTCATAGGGCCGGGGCGAGGTCTCCCAGGCCTCGGCCGCGTGACCGAACACAGCGGCAGCACGCAGGTGCTCGCCGTGGGCCTCGGCCAGGATCGCCCGGCACAACGCCAGGCCCGCCCTCGGGGCCGGTGCGTCACGGCCGCGCAGCCCATGGGCGAGCGCATCCGTGAGCCCGGCGGCGTCGGCGGTCCTGCCAGCGCCGACGAGCGCCGCCACCCGGGCCGGGGCCAGGTCGGCGGCCCAGATCCAGGTTCCCTTGCCGACCACGACGTCGGCCGGCTCGTCGGTGACGTTCAGCGCCCGGGTGACATCGCCTGCCGCCAGGTGCAGCCGGGCCAGCGCCGCGGCGGACTCGATCCGGTGTTCCATGGCACCGCGCCTGCGAGCTTGGTCGAGGACGTGTTCGAGAAGCCGCACGGCGCGTTCGGCCTCCCCCGCCGCGGCCGCCAGCAGCCCGGTGACCAGGGTCGCCTCCAGCCGGAGCATCGAATCGAGATCCTCGTCACCGGCGAACGCGGCCGCCCGGCCGACCAGCCCGTCCCAGGCCCCGGTGAGCCAGTCCAGGTGCGCCAGGGCGGTCAAGGTCGCGTCGCGGAGCAGCGTGTAGTGGTAGCCGCCGGCCAGCACGGCGGCGTGCTCAAGCCGCCGCCTGGCCTCCGCGTACCGGCCCCAGACCATGGCCGCCTCACCGAGGTTGACGTGGCCGCGGGTGACCTGCAGCCGCTCACCGGGCTCGGACGGGTCCCACGGGATCCGGGCGGCCTCGGCCCACCCGGCTTCCTCGCCGAGCAGCAGCAGTGCGGTGGCCCGGTCCACAAGCAGCCGCAGCCGTTCCGCCGGGGGCACGGAATCCGCCGCGTCGGCGGCGCGGCGCAGCCAGCGCAGGTGCTCGCGCGCCGGACTGTTCCCGTCCTGCGGTCGGCCGAGCAGGGTCATGGCGCGGACAGCGTGCAGCGAGCCAGGGGGCAGGCCCGCCACCGCCCGTTCCAGCTCCGCGCGGGAGGCGTCCGCCTGGTTCATCGCGGCGAGCAGTCGGCCGAGCTGGAAGCGCAGCTCCGCTTCCTGCGCCGGGGTAAGGCTCGTTGAGCCGAGCGCGGTCCGCAGCGCGCCGGCCAGGCCGGCGAGCTGGCCGTCGGCGGGCAGCGCCAGCAAGACGATCTTGCCCGCCAGACGGGCCACGGTCGGCGGCGGCAGCCCGGCCGCGGTAATCAGGTCGTGCAGCAGGACAGCCGCGGTGGCCTCATCGCCAGCGGCGAGGGCCAGGCCCGCGGCCTCCTCCCCGTACCTCAGCCACAGTTGCGTGTCCCTGCCCTCGCGGAAGTGCCTGGCCAGCGACGCTACCGGCGGCGGCGACTGGCCGACCAGCGCCTGCCCTGCCCGCCGGTGCGCTGCCCGGCGGTTCAGGCCAGGGATCGCCTCATAGACGGCGCGAGCCGCCAGCGCGTGCCGGAACGACATCCACCCGCGGGCGTCCTCGACCAGCAGCCCGCTGGCGAGTGCTTCCGACAGAGCTGCCCGTGCCCGTTCG
>Ga0335075_10007124_pt1 | contig 17220 bp, 12 predicted proteins | sample Lox_Sample_24_FD_206723 | JGI IMG/M metagenome (GOLD analysis project Ga0335075, IMG submission 206723) | Soil microbial communities from Loxahatchee National Wildlife Refuge, Florida, United States - Lox_Sample_2.4 | ecosystem: Environmental > Terrestrial > Soil > Wetlands | place: USA...
TCGATGAGCCGGCCGATCAGGTCGGCCTTCATCGCGATGGCGGCCAGGCCAAGGCCAAGGAGATCGTGGGTGTCTCGCGCGACCCGCAGCCGCTCGCCGAGCACGGCCTTGCGGGCCAGTTCGGCGCGCAGGTCCTCCAGCTGCACCGCCAGCCACGCCAGCCGGGTCAGCCCGTACACCAGCAGGCCGACCGCCACGGTGAGCAGCGTCAGAAACGTCGCCGCGCCCACGTCGGTCAGCCGCGTCGCCCCCGGATAGGGCTTCACGGCCCACACCACGGGCACGCTGGCGATCACCGCCGCGAACGCGATCCGGCCCAGCGGCGCCGGGATGAGCAGCAGCGCCGAACCGGCGAGAAACCCGCACGCCGCCAGCGGGCGCCAGCCGGTCACCGGGACCATCGCGTAGGTGAGCAGCACTTGCAGGCCAAGGGTGACCTGCCAGCCCCGGGGCCTACGAGCGCCGGGCGACGGCCATGAATGGCGAAGCTGCAGCGCCATGAGCGCGACCGCGTTCGCCGCGGTCCAGCCGATGACCGGGGCGCTGTAACCCGACCCGGGGTTGCCGTTGGGCGTCACGTCGAACACGTACTGGACGGTGAATCCGCAGAGCACCGCCACGAAGACGGCCTGGGCGAGCCGGGGGGCCAGCGTCACTCCAGGCCGGGCCGGCGCCGCCTCCGGCCCGGCCGCCTCCCGGTAACGGGCGGTCACCGCACGTACCTCGTCGAGCGCTGCGCGGGCGGCGGCGGCCGTTCCCGCCAGGTACTCACGGGCCTGGTCCTGGCTTCCGGTGATCGCCCGCAGCGCGGCGGCTGCCCGTCCGGCCGCCGCGGTCAGGCGGTCGCCGATCGCGGCCCGCAGGCTGCCGGCCGCCCGGAGCCGCTCCGCGGTGACCGCGGCCTCGGCGAGCTCGTCCCTGGCCGCGTGCACCGCCGCGATGAGGTCGGCCAGCCGGGCCAGCCCGAACAGGATCAGCGCGTGCACGGCGAAGAAGATCACGATCAAGGCCGAGCCCGCCAGGTCGGCGAAGGCGAACCCTCCGAGGCTCGCTCGCACGGCTACCTCGGCCGCCGCCAGCGCCGCCGACACGAGCCACGACGCGGGCGAGGGAACCGTCAGCAAGACCAGCCCCACCAGCCAGCCCGACGGGCCCGGGGTCCAGTTCTGGCCGAACAAGGCGAACGGCACGCAGGTCAGCGCCGCCTGCACGGCCAGCAGCAGGTACCGGTGCCGGAGCCACCACGGCCTGGTCGCCGGAATCACGTACAGCAACGGCAGGATGACCATCGCTACGGCCACGGGGACTTCACCGGCCCCGTCGTTAGTGGAACCGTAGCCGGCGTCAGCGACCGCCAGGAGGCACAACACCACCGCGACCAGCGCCGTCGCCCGACGTACCGCTGGCTCGTCAGGGACGGTGGCGTCGCCTGCCACGCCGTCAGGTTACTAGCGGGGTCGCGAGCCAACAAGGCGCACGGGCGCGGCATGCATTGTGCACATGCGATTGCTGCGCGGCGCACGCCGGGCGGGTGCCCGCGGCACTGCCCCGGCGAGCCAGCGGCGGCGGACACTCGAACCGCGATCGCACGAGAGGAAGGGAAAAGACATGAGCTTCCTGGGGAGTCCGGACCTGGACCGCCGGAGCGTCTTGCGTGCCAGCGGGGTGCTCCTGGCGGCCGCCGGGTCGTCGGCGTTCAAGGTCGCGGCGCGGCCCGCGTCCGGGCAGCGGGTTTCCGCGCAGGCGGTTTCCGGCCAGCCGCCAGCCGGGTTGCAGCAGGCCGCCGACCAGCTGGTCGCTGACGGCGTGCCCGGCGTGATCATCATGAGCCGGCGCGGGCGGCAGGTCTCGCACGTGGTGGCCGGCCTCGCCGACAAGGCCACCGGCCAGCTCATGCAGCCCCAAGACCGGGTGCACATCGCCAGCGTCACCAAGACCTTCGTCGCCACCGTCGTGCTGCAACTGGCCGCCGAAGGACGGCTGTCGCTGAACGACAGCGTGCAGCGGTGGCTGCCCGGGGTCCTCACCGGCCCCGGCTACCACCCGGCCCAGATCACCGTCCGCCAGCTGCTGCAGCACACCAGCGGGATTCCCGATTACCTGAACGACACGGCGCTGTTCGGGAACCTGGAGAACCTGCAGCCCTACGAGCAGACGTGGCAGCCGCGGCAGCTCGTGGACATCGCGCTGGGGCTCGGGCCGCCGGCGCACGGCTGGATGTACTCGAACACCAACTACATCCTGCTCGGCATGATCATCCAGACGGTGACCGGGCAGAGCCCGATCACCGAGATCAGCCGCCGGATCCAGGCGCCGCTCGGCCTGCGCGCCACCTCGTTCCCGCTGACCAGCACGCAGATCCCCGCGCCGTACGCGCACGGGTACTACGGCCCCACCGACGTCACCAACCTGATCAACCCGTCGGTGGCCTGGACCGCCGGGGCGATGATCTCCGACGTCGATGACGTCGCCCGGTTCTACCGGGCCCTGCTCACCGGCCGGCTGCTGCCCCCGGCGCAGCTCCGCGAGATGCTGGCCGCCATTCCCGTCGACGACACGGGCGAGCTGTTCGACGAGTACTACGGGCTGGGCATCTACCGCGTTCAGCTGTCCTGCGGCCCCGCGTGGGGGCACGACGGCGGCTGGGGCGGCGGCTTCAAGACCTTCGCCTACACCAGCCTGGACGGTGACCGGCAGGCCGTCATGATCTACAACGACTACCTGATGAGCGTGCAGACCTCGCTCGGCGGGACCGGCACCCCCGCTTTCATGGACGACGTCATCAAGGCCACGGAAATAGCGTTCTGCGGGGACCGATAACGCCGGCCGGGACCGCTCACGTGAAGGGTATTTTATCGGATATTTCCCTTTTATCTGGACATTCCGCCGCGCGTGGCATGGGGTACGGGCCACCGATTCCCTGATTGGGTGTCCTTTCGGGTAAATGGCGCCCGAAAGGACACCCAATGTTGGCCGCCATCCCATTCGATACCCCTCGGGGGTACGCCAGACCAACACCGCGACCGTCCAACCCCTGTAGTGCGGCCGGGCTGCGATCCGAGGCCAGTGCCCCGGCGAGCCGGTTCCGCCTGACTTGCGCGGCATGCATCTGTCGGCATATCTTTGCGATATATCGAGCCGATATATCGGACTGGCAGATCGCTCCGTGGTCTGCCGCCGGAGATGGGGCAGTCTGATGTCCAGCGCGCAGCTGTACGACACCATCGGAGCCACCTACACCGTGACGCGGCGCACCGAGCCGCGGATCGCCGCCCAGCTCTGGGCCGCGCTCGGCGATGCACGGACCGTGCTGAATGTCGGGGCGGGCACCGGCTCTTACGAGCCTCCCGGCCGTGACGTCACCGCGGTGGAACCGTCGGCGGTCATGCGGGCGCAGCGGCCCGCGGGCGCGGCGACGTGCGTGGATGCCGTCGCGGAGAGCCTTCCGTTCGAGGACCAGTCCTTCGACGCCGCGATGGCTTTCGCCACCATCCACCACTGGCAGGACCCGATCGCGGGCCTGCGCGAGATGCGCCGCGTCGCCCGCCGCGTGGTGGTGTTCACGAAGGACTTCAGTGACCCCGGCCGGTTCTGGCTCGATCGTGATTACCTGCCCGAGGCTCTTAACCTTCAAGCCGGCCGGCCTCCGCTAGCCGAACTGGCCCGCGCGATGGGAGCCCGGGTGGAACCGGTACTCATTCCGTGGGACTGCGCGGACGGCTTCTACGAGGCCTACTGGCGCCGGCCCGGGGCATACTTGGACGAGCATGTCCGCCGCGGAATATCGGTCTGGGCCAGGGTCGGGCCGGACGCCGAGCAGCGGGCGGTGCACAGCCTCCGCGATGACCTCGCATCCGGTCGGTGGGCCGAACGCAACCACGACCTCGTTGATCTCGACGCGGCCGAGCTTGGCGAGCGCCTGCTCATCGCCTGATCCCGCCATAGCCGTTCACTGCAAGGGAGCCGGAAAATGGCCGTCGAACTGAACCACACCATCGTCCCCGCGCACGACCCGCAGGTGTCGGCGCAGTTCCTCGCCGACATCCTCGGCCTGACCGTCGACCCGCCGGTGGCGCACTTCACCCCGGTCACGCTGGCCAACGGGGTCAGCCTGGACTTCGATCACTATGACCACGTGGACGAGCACCACTACGCGTTCCAGCTGAGCGACGACGAATTCGAGGCCGCCTTCGGCCGGATCACCGACCGTGGCATCACCTACTACGCCGACCCAGGCTGTCACCGGCCCGGCGAGGTCTACGGCAGCAAGAACGGCCGCCGGGGCACCTACTTCCGTGACCCGAATGGCCACCTCATGGAGATCCTCACCCCGATCCCCGGAGATCCGGCATGAGCACGCCGGTGGTTAGCCTCCCGCCAAGGCGGTCCAGAACGCGCAGTTGTGCGTGCTCGCGAAGTTAGCCTCGGTCTGCGGTACTGGCGGCGCCAGCGACTGCATCCGCTGAGTGAGGTCGTTGAACCGCGGCCAGGACGGGACGCTGAACGAGGAGGGGACTCCGCGCTTGGCGAAGTTCGTCCAGTACCCCTTCATGATCGACGCTAGCTGCTGCTGCGGTGCCGTGAGCGTTCCCGGGAAGGCAGCCGTCGGCAGGCCCATCAGGTACTGGATCTCGGACGCGTGGGGCGCGCCATAGGGGAAGCTGACCGGGGGCAGGAAGTTCTCCGGCGCGTTCTCGTCGTTGAACTCGTAGGCGTACGTCGGCACGAAGCGCGAGACGGACTGGTCGATGGTCAGCGCGGGGCACGCGAAGATGGCGTCGGTGCCGACCGCGCCGAGGGCGACGGACGGGCTGGGGTACGCGCTCAGCGGGTACTCGGCCGCGATGACCGCCGCCACCGCCGCGGGGACCCCGAGCGTGGAAGCGATCATGCTCTGATAGTTCGCCGCCGTGACCGGGTTGCCCTCGAGTTCGCTGATCGCGACGAACAGCCGCCATTCGTCGTGGTTCGTGCCGTTGATGATCGGGACGCGGTTGAAGTTGCCGGTGGTGAAAGCGGTCCCCAGCGACTCCGGCAGCACCTCGCTGTTGATGTTCGGCGTGTAGCCGGCCGTGTCCTCGTTGGCCAGGATGGCCGAGACGGGCAAGCTCCGCAGGCAGGCCGCGGTCTGGCTGGCGCATCCGGCTTTGGTCGCGAAGGCCTCGCCGGCCGCCTCCGCCGTCGCGAGCGATGCCTGCGTGAGGTTGTAGGACCCGCTCTCCACGATCGCGTGCTGGAACAATCCCCTGGCCTGTGGCGATGCGACCTGCGACAGCGTAGACAGGCCGCCCGCGGACTCGCCGAAGATCGTGACGTTGTGCGGGTCGCCGCCGAAGCTGGCGATGTTGCGCTGCACCCAGCGCAGGGCCGCCTGCTGATCCATGAGGCCGTAGTCACCGGACTGGCCGTGCGCGTCGGCCAGTGCCGGGTGCGCCAGGAAGCCGAGTGCGCCGAGCCGGTAGTTGATGGTGACCACGGTTACGCCGTCTTCCACCAGCGCTGTGGGGTCGTAGTCGTTGCTTTCGCCGGTCACCAGCGCGCCACCGTGAATCCACACCATGACCGGGAAACGAGAACCAGCCGACTGGCGGGCTGGCGTGAAGACGTTCAGGAACAGGCAATCCTCCGACGTGCTGGCCTCGCCGAACGGCGACGCAGGCTGCGGGCAGTGCGGCGCGAACTGCGTCGCGTCGCGCACGCCAGTCCAGCGGCCGGCCGGCTGTGGCGGCTGCCACCGCAGCGCCCCGACCGGTGGCGCGGCGTACGGGATGCCGAGGAATTCATCGACCGCCCCGTTGGCCAGGCCGCGAACCGCGCCGTTAGCCGTGCCCGTGACCGGCCCGCCGGCACTGGCGGCCGCCTGCGCGCCGAGGGCGCTCGCGCTCGCCGCGGGCGCGGCCACGGCCAGGGCGCCGAGGGTGACTCCCGCTACCGCCAGCCGGGTTAGCGGCCGCCATCCGGCCCATGTCCTAACCATCCAAGTCTCCCTTCACGGCTGCTGCCGACGACGGAGATTGCAGGTCGAACCGAGACTCCTTCAAAAGTACGCATTAGTACTTTAGGAGCTAGCCAATCCTAAATCCGTGACCGATACCGGGCAAGAGTCACGCCAGCCAAGACCTACGGGCATGGATCCGCTCACGCCGGATGAAATCGGATATTCCTGGTATTACGGGCAGTGTCGGGCCTGCGGAGACCGGGACCAGCTCGCGCCCAGTCGCTGGCGGCGTGGCGGCCGCTCTCGGTCCGCCAGGGCCCCGGGTTCGCGTAGCGAGTGGCCAGAGTATCAAGTGGGGATATTTCACTATTTAGTAGGATAAATAGGATGCTTTGTATGTCCGTCATCACGGAAACTTTTTTCTTGGTGGAAACTTTGCCTCCCCAGAGCGCACTTTATTTCCGCGATCATGGACGCGCCGCGGCGAAATACCCTGGAGGGGTATCGTCGGGCGCTATGGGGCGCCCCTTCGCTGACGCCGACCGCGGCCGGGAGCCAACGTGACGGCTGGCCGGCCCAGGCAGGGGCAGTCACCGGCCGAGGCGTTCCGCACGGGCAAGTCAGTGTAAGCACGTCGAATATCGGGCCGGCGTTACTAGTGCGGTGGGGACGGGGACGGAACTCGGCGCGTCGAGCATGGCGACCGCGAGGTCGGTCAGGATCAGCGCGTAGGACGCCAGGGGCGCGACGCCGTCAACGCCGGCCTCGCTGTCGCGCTCCCAGCGGGCCAGGCCGCTGCTGGCGAACCGGACGGTCAGCGCGACCCGGCTGGCGGCCTCCGGCTCTGGCACGTGCCTCAGGTGCGCCACCATCAGCTCGAGCAGTCCGGACAGTACCGGGTCGGGGCGCTGCGGCGGCAGCAGCTCGCTGAGCCGCGCGCAGTACGACGGGGCGGAGCGCAGCATCTCGGTCGCGAGCGGCTGAATGTGGGCCTCGACCAGCTGGCGGGTGGTCCGGTCGGCGGGTCCTGGCAGCCTGGCGATGAGGTGCTGGCGGTGCTGGGCGATCGGAGTCTCGTGCCGTTCGCGGACCGCGTCGATCAACCCCGCCCGGGACGCGAAGTGGTAGGTGATCGCTGACCGGTTGTGCTGGCCGGCGGCGGTGACTATCTCGCGGTTCGGCACCCCGAGCCCGCGGGTGGCGAACAGCCGCTCGGCGGCCGCCAGCAGGCGCAGCCGCCCCTCCGCGGGCCGCCCGGGACCAGCGCCGCGGGAGGTCCGCGGACCGGTCGATGAGGGCCCAGTCACGCATGCGAACGCTACGCTCAAGGTCGGACAAATACCCATACATCAAGTTAAATCTAGACGGCATCCAACGTTCGGGGGGATCGGGTCGCGCCGGCACCGACCGCAGGCTGAGCCTGACCGAAAGCCGTTTTAATACTCATTCATTAAATTAATTCTTCACGGCGCCCGAGACGACTGCCTCTCCCCTGGTAACGGCGTAGCGCAACAAGCGCAGCGGGCTAATCCCTCCGCATTAATCCCGATGTGCCAGTCCTTGTCGTTCCTGTGTCCCTTACCGGGTGTTCACCTCGGCCCGCAACGCTCCTCGCTGGTAGCTGCCTACCTAGGAGAGACAGAGCTGTGACCTTGGACTTCGAGAAGCTTCAGCATCGACGCCGCCTGATCGGCGCGGCCGCCGCGGCCGCTGCCCTGACCGCCGCCGGGCTGGCCACGAGTGGCGTGGTGAGTGCGAGCGCCGCGCCCAGCCCGGTACTGCAGACCCTGACCTACACCGCGACGGGCCCGGGCGGCAGCCTGTACCACCCGGTCGGCGTGTCGGCCTCCGACGGCACGGTGTACGTGTCGAACTCCGGCGCGAACATCGTGGCGACGCTTGCCAACGGCAGCACCACGGCGTTCGCCGGATCGCTGTCGGCTTTCGGCGAGCACGGGGACGGCGGCCAGGCCGTCGACGCGTCGCTCTTCCACCCCGGCGGCACCGCCGTCGGGGCCGGCGGCGTCGTCTTCATCGCCGACAGCGGCGACAACGTGATCCGGGAGGTCACCCGGGACGGTGTCATCCACCGGATCGCCGGCACCGGCACCGCCGGCCTGGGCTTCGCGGGGCCGTCCGGCTTCCCCGCCACGCTCAGCTCGCTGGACCACCCCCAGAACGTGGCCGTGAATGCCCAGGGTGACGTGTTCATCGCCGACACCTACAACAACCGGGTCGTCAAGGTAACCCCGCAGGGGCAGGTCATCGCGGTCGCCGGCGACGGCGTCGCCGGCTATTCCGGAGACGGGGGCCTGGGCGCGTTCGCGGAACTGAACGAGCCGACCGGCGTGGCGGTGGACGCGCAGGGGAACCTGTACATCGCCGACTCGGCCAACAACGTGATCCGCCGGGTGGACGCCAAGACCGGCATCATCACCACGGTCGCGGGCGACTACGCCGCGGACAAGGCGAACGACGGGCTCGGCGGGTTCTCCGGCGACGGCGGCCCGGCGACCAGCGCGCAGCTGAACGACCCGCAGGGCGTGGCCGTTGACGGCGCCGGCGACCTGTTCATCGCCGACACCTTCAACAACGCCATCCGCGAGGTCACCCCGGCCGGCGTCATCTCCACCGTCGTGAACTCCTCCGCCCAGGCCGGCGGCGAGACCAGCGGCGCCGCCCCGGCCGCCTCGCACCTGAACACCCCGTACGGCGTGGCCGTCGACCAGAGCACCGGCGATCTGTACATCGCCGACACCAACAACAGCAAGATCGCCGAGGTCACCAGCCTGGCCCAGCCCGGTACAGCGTCAGCCACCACGGGCGCTGGCCCGACCGCTCCGGCCAAGTCCTGACGCGCCCGCCACGAGACGAAGAAGAGACATTCATGACTGACGACAAGCGCACGCATTCGTTCGGCCCGCGGATCAACCGCCGCACGTTCGTGGCCAGCGCCGCCACCGTTGCCGGAGCCGCCGGGCTAGCCGGCGTCCTGCCCGAGAACCTGGCGCGGGCGGCGACCAGGAGCCCCCGCGAGTTCGACCTGTCCCAGGTCAAGCACCTGGTGTTCCAGATGCAGGAAAACCGCAGCTTCGACCACTACTTCGGCACCTTCCCCGGCGCGCGGGGATTCAACGACCCCACGGCGATCCGGCTGCCCACCGGCCGGCCGGTCTTCCAGCAGCCCGACCCGGCCAACCCCGACGGCTACCTCGAGCCCTGGCATATGTCCACCATCACCAGCGGCGCCGCGGCCGTGCCCAGCCTCAGCCACGACTGGCGCGACCAGCACGCATCCTGGAACCAGGGCGCGATGGACGGCTGGCTGCTCACCCACATCGCCTCCGACGGCGAGAAGAACGGCTCGTTCACCATGGGCTACTACGAAGAAGAAGACATCCCCTTCCACTGGGCGCTCGCCAGGGCCTTCACGCTGGCGGACAACTACCACTGCTCCGTCATGGGCCCGACGGACACGAACCGCCTCTTCTGGGAAGAAGGCGGCAACGACCCGCAGGGCAAGGCCGGCGGGCCGGTCATCGAGACCGGCGGCGTGCGGGACCTGACCTACGAAAGCGGCCCCGAGACCCTCTACAAGGCCGGGATCAGCTACAAGTTCTACCAGGGGATCGGCTGGCCGCAGGACACGATCACCACCTACTTCAAGCAGTTCCAGACCCCCGGGCTCGTGCCCACCGCGCTCTACAACGCCGTGACGTCCACGGGCACGCTGTGGGGCGACGGCACGCCGGGCGGGATCGGCAACCCGGACAACCCGACGCCGGCCAGCAACTCGGAAATGGGCTTCGAAGAGGACTGTGCCAACGGCGTCCTGCCCGACGTCTCGTTCATCGGGTCCAAGTCCGGCTACGACGAGCACCCGGCGGCCATCCCGGCGGCCGGCGCCCAGTTCCTCGCCACCAAGCTGGAGGCCCTGGCCTCCAACGAGGAACTGTGGAACACCACCGTGTTCATCATCAACTACGACGAGAACGACGGGTTCTTCGACCACGTCGTGCCGCCGACCCCGAACTACGAGCAGTACCCGGAGGAGTTCATCACCCTCGCCTCGCCGGCCGGCACCCCCGGCGGCGGCCTGCCCATCGGCGCCGGGTTCCGGGTCCCCGCGTTCGTCATCTCGCCCTGGTCGGTGGGCGGCCACATCTTTTCCGAGGTCTCCGACCACACCTCCGGCCTGCGGCTCATCGAGGCGGTGGCGGCGGCCGGCGGCCTGTCCGGCGCCGGTCCTGTCACCTTCCCCAACGTCAGCCGCTGGCGGCGGGCGACCTTCAGCGACTGGACCAGTGCCCTGCGCCCGGTCGCGGGGCAGGCGGCCCCGGCCAGCACCCAGTTCAACCCCAGCACCACGGCGGCCAACCTGGCCGCCCAGCAGACGGCCTCCCTTCAGCCGCTGCCGCCGCGCCCCGGCGCGAACCAGCAGTTCCGGTAAGCACCGAGCCAAGCGTTACCGAGGGCCGGAGGGAGGGATTCCTCCCTCCGGCCCGTCTGGAGGCATCGTGGCACCGCGGACCGTTCGCCACTTCATCGGCGGCCAGCACGTGTACAGCACGCTCAGGAAGAGCTACGGCGTGACCGACCCAGCCACCGGGAACGAGTACGCGCAGGTCGAGGTCGGCCTTGGTGCCGACGTCAACCAGGCGGTGCTGGCGGCGCAGGCCGCGCTGGGGACCGGCCCCTGGCCCGCGATGGCCGCACCGGACCGGGCACGAGTCCTGTCCGGCATCGCGGACGCGATCGACGCGCGGGCCGGCGACATCGCCGCCGCCGAGGCGCTGGGCCCCGGCCTGCCAGTCACCCAGGCCAGGGAGCAGGCCGCGCGGGCGGCCGGGCTCTTCCGCCTCGCCGCCGGCCTGATCGCGGCGCGGACGGCGGACGGCGCGCCGGCCGCGCCGGGCCAGTCCCGTTACGTAGTGACGCACCCGGCCGGCATCGCCGGGCTGATCACGTCCTGGCGCCTGCCGTTCCTGTCCCAGGCGCGGGCGGTCGCGCCGGCCCTGGCGGCGGGCTGCACGGTCGTGCTCAAGCCCGATGAGTGGGCGCCGCTGCCGGCCGCGCTGCTCGCGGAGATCACCACCGCGGCGGGCTTGCCCGACGGCGTGCTCAACATCGTGCACGGCTCCCTGCACCGCAAAGCCCCCGGCGCTCAGGCGCGGGACGCGCTGATCGCCCACCCCAGCGTGACGCGGCTGTCGTTCGCCGGCGAGGCCGGCCCCGGACAGCAGGTCACACTGGACGCCGCCACCCACGGCAAGAACCTGTCCGCCGACCTGGCCGGCGGCTCGCCCTGCCTCATCTTCGCCGACGCCGACCTGGACCAGGCGACCGACAGCGCGCTGTTCGGCGCCTTCGGGCTCAACGGCCAGCGACGCACCGCCACCTCGGCGATCCTCGCCCAGCGGCCCGTCTACGACACCCTCGTCACACGCCTCGCCCAGCGGGCGGAGCGTATCCGCGCCGGCGACCCCGCCGACCCGGCGACGCAGCTCGGGCCCCAGCCGCACGCCGACCAGTACGACACGCTCAGCGCCCTCGTCCGGCTCGGCATCAGGGAAGGCGCGCGGCTCGTGGCCGGCGGCCGGCGGCCGGCGGACCTGCCCGAGGGAAACTACCTCGCCGCGACCGTGCTGGCCGACGTGACACCGTCGATGCAGGCTTACGCCGAGCCGGTCTGCGGGCCGGTGATGCGCGTCACGCCGTTCGACACCGACGAGGAAGCCGTCACGCTCGCCAACGCCGTCACGCACCAGACGGCCGCCTACATCTGGACCTCTGACCGGCAGCGAGCGCACCGTCTGGCGCCAGTCATCGAGTCGGCAAGCATCTGGGTGAACTCCGGCAACCCACAGGACCTGGCGACCGTAACCGCCGGCTGCGAGCCAGGCCCACCCGGCGCGGCAGCCGAGCACGTCGACATCGACTTCTACACGCGGTCCCGGACCGTGCTCATCGGGGCGCAGGACCCGCAAGTGCCGTGGTTCTGAGCCTGACGGAAGGAGTTCCCCGTGACGAGAACGCTGACCACGCTGATGCTGGCCGTGCCGCTGACGCTGGCGGTGGCCGCGTGCAGCGGGAGCGGCGCCAGGTCGTCGAGCCCGGGCGCCGCGGCCGGGCCGGCAGGCTCGGGCGCGCCGATCGTGATCGGCGCCACGCTGTCGCTCACCGGCTCGCTGGACGCGCTCGGCCCGCCGCTGGAAGCCGGCTATGAGCAGGAGATCGCGGACGTCAACGCGGCCGGCGGCATCGCCATCGGCGGCACGAAGGAAAAACTCAAACTGGTCGTCCTGGACAACGGCAGCGACCCCAGCACGGCCAGCTCGCAGGCGAGCCAGCTGGTGCTGCGGGACCACGCGGTGGCGCTGCTGGGGGACGCCACCCCGCAGATCGTCACGACCACCGCGCTGGCGGCCGAACAGCTGCACGTCCCGTTCCTGACGTCGCTGATGCCGGTGGAGTCGTTCGCGAACGGCGACAAGGACGGCTGGCAGTACTCCTGGGACCTCTTCTACGACGAGCAGCAGCAGGCCGCCGGCGCGGCCAAGGCGCTCGCGTCGGTGCCGAGCAACAAGAAGGTCGTGCTGTTCACCGACAGCGAGCCGGACGGCGTGGTGGAGCGGCCGCTGTACAAGGCCGCGTTCAAGGCCCGCGGCCTGGACGTGGTCGGTGACTACACCTTCCCGGTCGGCACGACGGACTTCGCCTCGTTCATCTCCGGCGCCAAGGCCAGCGGGGCGCAGCTGCTGGCCGGGCAGCTGACCCCGGCCGACGGCGTCGCGCTGTGGAAGCAGCTGAAGTCCTTCGGGTTCCGCCCGCAGGCGGCGTTCCTGGCCGGCGCGCCGGACGCCGGCTCCTGGTGGCAGACGCTGGGCAGCCTCGCCCAGGGCACCTTGTCGGAAGGCTACTGGAGCCCCGGCCAGGCTTCGCCCGGACAGCTCGCCGCGATCACTCCGACGCTCGGCAAGAAGTACGCCGGCAACCCGGACTACGCCACCGCCGCGGTCGCCTACGGGGTAGCCGAGGTGCTGACCGACGCGCTCGCCAAGGCCGGCGCCGCGAACCCCGGCAAGGTCAACACCGCGATCTCGCGGACCGACGCGCGGACCACCGTCGGGCTGATCACGTTCAACCCGTCCACGCACACGGCGATCACGCCGTACTACATCACCCAATGGCAGGCCGGCAAGCTCGTGCAGGTACAGCCGCTGGCCTCCGGCGCCACCTTCGACGTCCCCACGGCCGGGCTGGGCTAACCGACGGGCGCCGCGTCCTGTTCCCGGGAGGCGCCCCCATGCTGCCAGGGGTGGCGCAGCCAGATCAGGATTAGCCATCCGGCCAGGGCGACCAGCCAGAAGCTGGCCAGCCGGTACAGCAGCACCGCGGCCAGCGCCCGGCTGGCGTGCATGCCGGCGGCGACCAGCGCCAGGCTGAGCGTCCCCTCGGTGACCCCGAGCCCGCCGGGGGTGACGGAGAAGCTCTGCGCGGCGACCCCCGCGCCGTAGGCAAGCAGCAGATCGTGCCAGGGCACCGCGGCCCCGACGGCGAGGATGCCCACGGCCAGCACCCCCGCGTTGGCCAGCCAGTTCCCCACCGCCCAGCCGGTCACGGCCATCCAGCCGGCCGGGGAAAGCCGCAGCTCACCCAGCCGCTCGGCCCAGACCCTGATGACCTGGCCGGGATCGGCCACCGGCCGGCGCGCCAGCCGCGACCCGCGCCGCAGCGCCCACCCGGCGGGCCGCTCCAGCGCCGCCCGCAGGCCCGGCCGCCGCGCGGCCACGGCGAACGCGACCAGAACAGCGACGGCGAGCACGCCGCCGGGAACGGCGACCGCCGCGGCCAGGACGTTCCCCGACGCCAGCCCGCCGGCGGCCATCACCAGAGCCCCGGAGACCGTGGAGGCCACCCCGCCCGCCAGCAGCGACCAGCTAGCCAGCGGCGCATCGGCGCCCTGCCGGGTGAAGCGGCGGAAGATGAAGGCCGTGGCCAGCTCCGGCCCGGCCAGCGGAACCGTAACCGACACCGCGTTGGCCGCATAGACAGTGGCCAGCATCGGCAGGAGCCGGAAACGGGCGCGGCCAGCCCCGAGCAGCCGCCGCAGCATCCGCGCGAAAGCGGCCATGGACGCCCACTCGAACGCGATGACGGCCGGCATCCAGGCCCAGCGCAGATGACCAAGCACGACGACCGACCCGGCCACCGCCGACCGCTCGGCCAGTCCCGTCGCCACCACGACGGCCACCGCCGCCACCGTCCACAGCGTGCGCTTCCGGCCCCCGCGGCGGCGCGGTGGTGCCGTGCCGGGGGCAGTCACCACGGGTCCGTTCGGAAAATCAAGGGAATCATCCCGAACGGACCCGCAGCGACTCGGCTCGTGAGCCCATCACCTGACTGGCTGGTTGAGTTTCAGCAGCGCTTGGGCGTTCTCGCGTTCGATCTTCGCGCGGACCTTCGTGTCGAGTGTGGCTGCGTCGAGCCATTGGGCGCCTTCGGCCATCGACTCGAAGGGGTAGTCGATGGAGTACATGACGCTGTCTTCGCCGAGTGCGTCCAGGGCGCAGCGCAGCGGGTCGTCGGAGAACGCGCCGGCGGTGGTGATCGCGATGTTGCGCCGGACCAGCTGCGACGGTTTCATCGCGGCAGCGTGATCGGCGAACGCGGCGGCTCGCTGGTCCAGGCGCCACAAGAAGTAGGGCACCGTCTCGCCCATGTGACCAAGGATGACCCGCACGCGCGGGAACCGGTCGAACACCCCGCCGAATACCATGCGCAGCGCGTGCGTCGCGGTCTCGGCCGTCCAGCTCCAGGTCGGGCCCCGCAGCTCGGGGCGGCCGGCCTGGCTGGGCGGCAGGGCCGGGGCGTCCGCGGCGTGCAGGTAGACCGGGACATCCAGGTCCTGGGCGCGCTCCCAGAACGGGTCGAAGGACCGGTCGTCGAGGTAGCGCCCGTCGGTCGCCCCGAACAGCATGGTTCCGACCAGCCCGAGTTGCTCAACCGCGCGCTGAAGTTCGTCCGCGCCCTCCTCCGGGTGCTGCAGGGGTGTCGTGGCGAAGGCCGCGAACCGGTCCGGCCGGGCCCGCACGACCTCGGCGAGGTGGTCGTTGGACTCCCGGGCTATCCGGAGGGCGGTCTGCGGCTCGACGGACCCCTGGACCACGGCGGCGTTCGACAGCACGGCGAGGTCGATCTCCCCTTGATCCATCAGTTCCAGCCGGTGCGAGGTGTCGGTGAGCTGGGTAATGAGCCGTTGCTGGAACTGCTCCGGAATCATCTGCACTATTGTGCGCCAGCGGTCGATGTGGTCTTCCTTGTCGAGCACGTAGTGCTCTTCGATCGCGATCTTCCCCATGACGTGCCTCCTTGGTTGCGCCTTTCTGAGGCCAGCCTCGGATTCGACAGGGTGAGGAGGCGTCACCCTGTCAGCGTGATCGCACGGCCCCGGCCGGGACCGTCAGGCGGGCGGGATGTTGGCGTTGAGGTGGAACACGTTGTCTGGGTCGTAGACGGCTTTGATCTGGGCCAGCCGCGCGTATTTGGCGGTGCCGTAGCTTGCGCGGACCGCCGCGCCGGAGTATTCCGACGTGCCGTTGATGTAGCCGTTTCCGGCGCTGATGGCGTGCGGCTGCAGCGCGTTCCACAGGCCGCGGACCCAGCGGCGTTCGGCGGCCAGCAGGCCGGGGTCCGGCGCGAGGCCGACGATGAAGGCCGCGTACCGCGGTGAGCGCCCGCCGCTGAAAGCGGTCTCGTCGTCGCTGACCCGGCTGTAGGCCCCGTCGAGCCGGTAGAACAGCAGCGCCGACATGGGTGAGTTCTTTCGCGGGACGCGCTCGGTGATCACCTCGATCACCTCGTCGGACAGGTCCTCGACGTAGGCGCCCTTGTCGTGGCAGTGCGAGCCCCAGGCGTTCGCTTCGTCAAGCAGCTTCTGCAGCTCGACGTAGGGCATCGGGGTGACCAGGTCGAACAGCGGCGGCAGGCTCTGCCGGATCTGGCCAGTCAGCCTTGCGTGCTCGGGCCCGGATCCGAATCCGGTCAGCAGCAGCGCGTACCCGGGCATCAGCTGATCCTCCGGCGGGACGAATGGCGCCGGCGGAGCGTTGACCGCGGCGATGACGGCATTGAGGTCCGGCGGCAGCGACGCGACGATCCCGCGAGCGAGCCGGAGCGCCTCGCGGCCTTGGTCCAGGCTCCAGAAGAACAGCCCGAACTGCACCACAGGATCGAGTTGGTGCAGGGCGAACTCGAAACTGGTCACCACGCCGAAGTTGCCGCCGCCGCCGCGGATCGCCCAGAACAGGTCGGGGTGCTCGTCCGCCGCCGCCCGGCGTACCTGCCCGTCCGCCGTGACCACCTCGGCCGAGACCAGGTTGTCGATGCTGAGCCCGTGCTTGCGGGTGAGCCAGCCCATGCCGCCACCCAGGGTCAGCCCGCCGACCCCGGTGTGACTGACCAGACCGGCGGGCACGGCCAGTCCGTGGGCCTGGGTGGCCGCGTCCAGATCCGCCAGCAAGGCGCCACCGCCGGCCCGCGCCCGCCGGGCGGCCGGGTCGACCGTGACCGCGTTCAGCAGGCTCAGGTCGATCATCATTCCCCCGTCGCAGACGGCGATGCCCGCGGTGTTGTGCGCGCCTCCGCGCACCGATATCTCCAGCTGGCGCTCGCGGGCGAAGCCAATCGCCGTGGCCACGTCGCCAGCCGAGGCGCAGCGGGCGATCACCGCCGGGCGCCGGTCGATCTGCGCGTTCCACACTCGCCGGGCATCATCGAAGCCCGGGTCGGCTTGCGTGAAGACCCGGCTGTCCATCCGCGCGCGGAACTCCCCGATCCCTCCCATGGCCGTCTGCGTCATGACTTTCTCCCTCCGTCGCGGGCGCCGGTGACGCTCGTGCGTCCCCCTGGCCGGCGCCGCCAGATCCTCACCACAGCCGACCAGCCAGGCGTGCAGGCGGGGTGCGGGGCCCGTGCAGATCGTGTGGAGGCGGCGATGGAGGTTCTGGTGGCGACGACGCGGGACGGCGCCCGCCGGACCGGTCCGGCGGGCGCCGTCGTCAGGGACGGAACCGTCTGGCGGGCTGGTTATGCCGCCCGGTCAGCACGGTCCGTGACCCGGTCCGCCGGGGCGCGGCCGGAGCGGATGATGGCTTCGGAAGCGAGCAGGAACTCGTCGTTGACGTGCCGCAGGGCGCGGTGTGCCCGGCCCGCGAGGGTTATTACCTGCCCGCGGCGCGGGTGTTGGGTAGCTGTCATGTCGTCCTCCTTGGACTTCATGG
>Ga0335075_10007126_pt1 | contig 17218 bp, 18 predicted proteins | sample Lox_Sample_24_FD_206723 | JGI IMG/M metagenome (GOLD analysis project Ga0335075, IMG submission 206723) | Soil microbial communities from Loxahatchee National Wildlife Refuge, Florida, United States - Lox_Sample_2.4 | ecosystem: Environmental > Terrestrial > Soil > Wetlands | place: USA...
CAAGGCGTGTACTGCCGGATATATTACAAATCAGGAAAAGATAGGTCCAGATTGCATAGATCTCGATATGAGAATCAAAACGGTTGCGGAGCTCAAGCTAAGTAGCAACCGTCCTTCACGTTCGTACGGCATTAGCGACGGATTCGAACCCCGATCTTGGTCTTACCACTTTATCTGTCTTTTCTCCGGGATTCCTGGGGTCCCCACATCGCTCTGATCCGCAAACGGATCCGCAAATGGATCCTCATTATCCAGCAAGCCGCGCTGGGTGTCTTCAGCGTCAAACTCGTCGAAGTTACCATCCTTTCTGGCCTTATAATCATGGCGGGATGGAGTAGGGGCTGAGGTGGACGCTCGATGTGCTTCATCTGCCGATGAATCATAATCGCTGAAGTCTGACAATGACCCATGATTCTCGCCTTCTATCCCAGGCCTGTTTGGCTGAATGGGAGAGGGTAGATTGTCGTCCAAACTGAGATCCTCAAGATCTGGGTGAAGTCGCGGGCCTTTTCCTCGGTTCTTTGCACGTTCCACAGCGGCGCGTTGCTTCTCCTGAAGACGTTCCAATTGGCTACTGATGGTAGCACTGTCTGATTTGGCCCAATGGGTTGATGGACTTTCCTCCACTGTACTTGGAGGGGTGTCGTCCGAATCGTGGGCTGCCGTCTTGAGGTACTGAAACGGATAGATGAGTAAACAAAATTACACTCGGAGTGGACTGACCGTATCATACATGTCTAATGCTGCTATTATCCGTTCATTTGTATCGATCAGAGTTCCTATGAGCTCCTCATTCTCTACTAGCTAAATGTTGGTCAGAAATACGTTCAATAAGTGACAATACGATACGCCATACCTGTATATAGCGTACAATCTGTTTCCTAGCCGCCTTTGAGGCAGTAAGGGTCTCCTGAACGCGAGCATTGTCCTCAATACTCTCCTTTTCTCTATTTACGAGCTTTAGTGCATTGATGAGATTGTTTGAGCACTGGGATGCATTAGCAACCGACGTCAGAATAGCGGGTCTCTCTTGCTCAAAGTTGAAAGGTTTGCGTTGCTTGTTCGTCTTTTTGTGGGCTTGGTTCCACGCTGCTTCCTTTTGAGCTTGTTTAAGCCTCTTTCGCTCCTCCTCCGCTTCGCGTTCCTTGGCTTTCTTTTCTTCTTTCTCTTTTTGTTTCCGTGCTCGTTCAATGGCCGCAGTGTCCACGCCAACTGAAGGTGAGTTGTTATTCATATTAGTGTTGATTCGGGTCGTGGGTTTCACTGTCCCATATAAACTGGCTACAGTCTTCATCGATGGATCGTCTTTGAACTGGCGATTCCAGCTCCCGAATAAGGAGATGACCCTCTTTTTCACACGCTCGTCGGTGTGGGGGTCCGTGGACATGTGCTTCATTTGCTCCGTCAAGCGCTCGTCGGCGAATGTTTCTAAGTGCCATCATTGGACGGGAAGGGGTACCATGGACCATAGGTACGAACTTTGGAATTTCGGTCCTCCATTCTCTACGAGTGCCTTCAAGATCTGGGCACCCAGCATCAGTAATGTAAGCACCAGTAACGCCGAGACTGGTGCTCACAGTGAGCGCTCGTATTTGACGATGGACATTGCCATACTTGAGCTTCTTGCGGATGGCCCTTGACGCTTCCGTAGGACTAGCGGACGGTTTGTTTAGTCACCACCGGCCTAGGCAACACGGAGAGCGACTCACCCTCCAGCCTGAAGGTTGATGGAATCTACAAGCTCGGGGATCCTACAGTGATTTAATTCGACCCAATTTGTTAAAATAATTAGGTGATGGCATACCCATCAAGTTCATCCTCCTGATAGCTATCATTTGATAGGATCTCGATCCAGTCTGAGATGGAGGACTAGCAAATCGACATAACGTCAGTTTTATATGCACTTTAACTTGGCTTTGGTATCACTGACATGAGGTTTATCGGACCGTAATGCTGAGAGCACTGCGGTCATGGTTGTGGCTGGGCGTAAGAGGTCCCGAGCGAGTTTGGCTCCTCTCTTCCTGAATTGCTTCGCCTCGCCTCAACGGCCAGGCTTTGTTTAACCCAGCAGACACAAGGGCCCGCATGGAGGGCAGCGACGATGACGAATCAGCTGGCATACCTTCATTGATCCATATTCTGCCCTTGAAACTGCATCATGATGATCAAATATCAGGGCAATTGGAAGAATACCTTGCAAAGCAACGGGGAGATGCGGTTTCAAGCTCAATGCAGAGGTGGAGAATGTGGAGAAATCTTCGCTTTTACAAGTCTCTTATTGGGTTTCACGAGGTCTGCGCTGTATTAATTTCGCGACATGTACTAAATCCATATATCAGGGGGATCTCGACTTGTCAGGGAGGCACCGAGAGGTTTAGCAGTACCTTGGTATAACTGCGAATCTTTCTTACCTGCTCGTCTAGCGATATACGACGTTGAAAACCGCTTGGGACGAGTATTTGCGTGACTTTCAAGACCTCTGTCAAACTGTAACTGCCACATCTGGAGACGTGGATCATGGGTTTGGTCTAATCATCCGGACCGTAGACTATACCTTTGCAGACGAGGGTCTATGGGAACAATTCCAAAAAAAATGGCACATTAACCCCTTCTTTGGTACAAGCGTGTTCCGGTGGACTGGTAAGCTTCGAGATTGAGGTCACCTCGCTCTGCGGCTTAAGAGTCACTAGATGCCGTTTTAGATGTCATGAGGCAGTATCCGGAACCCAAATTCCAGAAATTGTGTCTTTATCATCTGCCTGTGGAGCTGATTCAGCAAATCTACGAGTTTGCTGCCACGGAGGATGCCAAAGCCTTATCCAGCACCTCACGGTATATGCGTTCGCTTGTTCTTCCACGTATATTCGGTGTATGTCCCCGTTTTCTGTGAAACTTCGATCGCTTACATACTGCGTCGATAGAGACGAACTATTCGATTGGATCCTGGCCTGACCTGGCTCCGGGCATTTTCCAATGCTAAAACCCGCGTGGAGGACGTTCAGTCTCTCCTTAAGGCTGCGACAGAGAGCCGTGGCAGATATATTGAAACCTCGGAGTTTATCTTTTCGAGGCCCGACCTGGTTAAGAGCCTCACCTCGCTCTCATTGTTGAATCTATGGAACCTAGATGAACAATTTGAAGGTACTACCGCGCAAGGGCTTACACTGACGGATTTGGACGAAAACTTTTTCGTTCCCGTTGAATGGCAGAACCATCGTCTTCTCCAAATCACGGTCAACCTTACCGAACTGAGGATGCTGGGATTTTCGATCGGCGCTGACTTTGTTCGGATCACCACGCAGCTTCCTTCGTTAACCAAGTTGTTCATTAATCGATGCTCATTGACAGGCGAGGCCCAGGCGTTGGCAATAGGGGCTCATTCTCCCAAGTACGAACGAGTGCTCGATCTTAGTATACTCTTCAGGTCTCGAATGCAGGAGGAAGATGAAACCGATTTGTGGCATCTGGTACCTCTGTGTCCAAATGTGCAGTTATTCACGGCATGTGCACTCGGTGTGGGCTTTGGATTTGTTCTGCCATTGGAGGAACTATGGGATAGACTTAGTCCATTCAAAGTGGCAGAAAAGATAGCTTTCCTGGGGCTTGCGGCATGGGAGGTGCACACATTGGGTAACTGGATAACAAGGACGGCTGGATCGGGAGCGCATCCAATTCGGATGACACACTTCAAGCTTCTGAGCGAAGGGAGCTTCGGCGAAATGGGGATGAGTTCGTTGGCTGGTGGATTGAGCCACGTCCAGGACCTTCAGGTCTGCGTTTTCGGGGGGATCCACCACGACGCCGCCACAACTAGGCTGATCGATCTTATTTCTCACTTTATACCGAATATATTGGGCCTCACGATCAACATAGCCAGCATGCGGCAACACCAACAGTGTAGAGTGTGGCCATCACCGATGTGGGCATATGGGTCACATTTCTCCTCGTTCCCCCGTCTCCTGTACTTTGGGTGGGACAACTACTTCGATGATGAGATAACTCCTGCGCAGATGCTATTCATAGAAGAAGGATACCCAAGTGGTGATGGAGCATGGACACTACTGAAACAAGTGGACGACGATGCCTACCTATATGACTTTGAGAGGACAGGAGCAGTATTCTTTGCTTACTGCCCATCGCTACGATTTGTTGGACTTGACCAAGGGCATATCACAATGCTTGCCTGTGCAATCGAAAGGGGAGAAAGTGGAGTGAAGGTCGAGCGCCATGAGATTGGATCGCCAATATTGCTGCAGGAGAGTGAAAAGTGGAATACTCACTTTTCACGCGGGTGGTGACAATCTCGTGCAGTAGCTGAAAAGGTCCCGCCAGCTATCTTTGCCCAAGTTCGTATCCTCACCCAGGCTGATAATAGCTCTTCCCAAAGGTCTTGGCATGTTATGTGGCAGTCCTACCGTTCTTGTGGAGTGCCAAGAGAACCCGGACTGTTGTGATGCATGTGTATCGTACTCAAACAACTTGCACTCTGTTTTCTTGATTCATTTTTGAACCCTCACTATATTGTGATGAACGGGATCCCTCTAGTTCCCCTAATGACTTTTTGTCGGCTCTCTACTTCGCTAGGGTTCATGCACCACCTTCACCACCGGAGAACAAGACCTGTTCATCGAGTTACAGCTCAAACACTTCTAAGTGAACTTTACTTGATACCTTGGGTACTGAGGTCTCACCTTTCTCCGTCTCTGCAACAATGGTGTCGAAATGTGTACGGTGACCAAAACATGGGCATCACCATCGGCGTGTGTGCTAGTGGGTCTGCCTCCTCGCACCGTTTCGAAATCATGCCTATTTTGCGTCAAAGGTATCTTTCTCCTCTCGATTGCCGGATACGTGATCTGCTCCGTGATTCGGAACGCAGAGCATCAGAAGAGGGTTGAAGGAGCAGAGGCAAGGGTAGAGAAATCAAGGGCCAGAAAAACCACCAAAGGGAGGCCACCGTGGAGAAGGCTGAAATTCAGGCCACAGTTCTCGTGCAGGATCAAGGTCGAACTCTGGTTCATTTGCATTTGAGTGTAGATCGAAATAGCAACCGTGGTGGGGGACTGGAAGATGTAACACTGGCTGTTCAGTCTATATAGCGAGGGCAATCGCCGTTCTGGTGACGGTGGTGATATCAAAAAGACTGGCGTTTCACCAGGCGGCTTCACTTCTCTTTGGAAAGATTGTTCCGCATGATAATGCACAAGATTTGTCTGAGGATGTTCGTCAGCGATTTGTGGGTAGCGAAGCTTTAAATTTCAGAAAAGCCGATATTTTCATGTCCCTGTCCCAGTAATACGGCTTCCAAATCGGGGACCAGAACGATCACCAACCTCGGGAGCAGCATCCCAATAGACCGGACATTCAACGAATGGATGAACTTGGTTTCGTCCGATTGGAACGAGAAAGAACCTTTCACGCACATAATGAACCAGATAAACGTCTCACTGGCAGGTAAGATGCACTGTAGGTGTTGAATCTAGTCAGTTTTAAGCGGTTGGACAATGGACGAAACAAAGCTCAGGAGGTTTTTGGTAAAAGGGTGTCCACAAATGCGACGGCATTTTCGGAAGCAGAACTGAAAGTTACTCATCCCAAAAATACGATGGAAGAAGTTTTACCTTTTCATCTAAACACCGATGGAGGGAGGGTCAAGAGTGACCAAACATCGCACCTCTTTTCGCTTGCCATCATCACCATGATCCATCGACAGAACAAACCGGGCGCACAACAGCCCAGGAGGATCCAAATAATCGCATCTCCTGAGCACCCACGATTGGTTGACACAACCGTGCAGGCTTTTGCCGTTTTCAACCGGATTCGGACCCTCCTCTGCTAGGTTGCAGCCACTCCATCATGGTAATTAAGAATATATGGACACGGGTTTCTATTCTAGACGGCACTCTTTGTCTCAGATCTTTTGCGCCACAACTAGGATGCTCCATCCGAGACGCGAAAGTGGCCACATTTGGGTTGGTTTGCCTTCGTGTGCAACTAGCCCAAACACTATATATCTTTCAGTTGACAATAGAGGAGCGGGGTGCAACATGTGAGTACACTCATTGGATCCATCCGCGGGTGAAGACGATACTTTCCCAATACTTCCGAGCGTTGATGGCTTTTGCTGCGTGATATCGCTCAACATGCATCACCAGCTGAACCCAATCATTTTCGCTAATATCCAGAGGGGCTTGACGCTAACAAACGTTCGCAGTAAGGTAATTCGATTCTTTCACGATTCTCACACATTTGTCGATGAAGGTTCTCGTATATTATACGGACAAGCATATGTCCGAATTTCATGTGGAAGTTTTCATTACCGCTGAGACTCTCCTCATCCTCCATCTCCGTGACCTCTGCCAGCCTGTATTGACTCTTGATCGCAGCCTCCGAAGCAACTAGAGATTTATTCGAATTCTGTGCGGGGTCATTTGGACAGCATAAAGCACAAACGTACTTGGTCAACCATCCACTTTGTCTCGTTTTTTCTCCCTTCTCTTTGCTGGGACTAGGTGTGCATCAGCCGCATCCCGCGATGAACATCCCAGTGAGACAGACGTAACCATAGTAATGATTTGATAGTTGGTCAGTTGCATTTTCAATCTACGAGTGAATTATTCTCACTTTCTCTCTCCCATTATTTATATGCTAACTAGTTCTATACATGTCTTACAAGTGTTGGAATGACTGGGAGATAAGACGAAAAAGGGAGGAGGCAGCCGAATTTAACCCTCCAACCCGTACCGTTCAATATCCCCATGGACGCGCAATGCGGTCATTGCCCATTCATAAATTGGAGGGGGGAAACAAAGCAAATGCTGCCACATTCTCCTTATCTTGATGTTGATTCCATTCTCATCTACGGAACCTTGACACTCTGTTCCGGCGCATACTTCTCACGCAGGTCGTTCATCTGTATAGTGCATAACCAATGGCTCTCACCAAAAGGCCCAAGAGGTGCACTGGGTAGTCACAAGCGAATGTCGTTCCAAATTACCATGCTCCACATACTGTACCGCGTCTTCCCATGTGTAATCAATGTCTACACGAGGTATAATCTGTCCCATACCTTTTAAACGACCTCAGTATCCGTTTTGCGTACATGGACGGGTTAGTGACACGGGTGCCCAGTGGTGTGGCTCCGCTTGAAGCTGAACCACACGCACCCAATAAAAATGCCGTCGACGCGTTCGGGCGTGAATACGGCATCTCCAGTGAAACTTCGATTCGATGAGAAGTTGACCGGACGAGGTCTCAACAGTGATAGCCTCCAACGAAAGCTCAAGGTTGTACATTCGTTGATACGTCGCGTCCAGCCCAGCCAGTTGGCGAATCGTAGCTGCTTGCTCACTTTGGTGTAAAGGCTCTTCTAGATGAACTCTCCTCTATCACAGAAGCTGAACCTGAAACCATCGATTTGACCTCTTTCGCCACTGTTCAGAAAGACCTCATTGGACCCTCTTTAATTCTCCACAAAGATAAAGGCGTCAAGGCTTACGTGGCTTGCTGCATTGCAGAGCTTCTCAATGTCTATGCACCAGATGCGCCTTACACGGCGGCTGAACTCAAGGTAGGTTTTGCCCTTCTCTTCGTGTCCCTCAACATCTCTCGTAGGGGGTCGATTCTCAATTTCTCACTCTGTTCTACCACCCCACTAGGACATATTCCAATTCTTCCTCAAGCAACTTGTGGGCGGTCTCAAGGGCCCTGACGCCCCTTATTATCAACTCTACCATGACCTGCTGGCCTCGTTATCGCGGACCAAGAGTGCCGTCTTAATCTGCGACCTCCCCCAAGCCGATGATTTACTTGTGGAACTCTTCAAGGATTTCTTCGGCCTTGCTGCGTTGGGTTTGCCAACTCCCATAGAGGCCTACATGTCAGACATTATGGCCGCTCTGCTGGACGAATGTCAATCCGTACCTTCAGAGGTGGTGGACACCCTCATTTCCCAATTTGGCGACAGAAAATCGGTGGGCAATGTGGTGGGCCCGCAATTCGTGAGATAGACTGATTTTATGACAGGCTTCCTCAACCCCAGCATTCCGAGTTGTCGTTGAAGTATGCAACGCATCGTCTGACAAGCTTGTTCGACCTGTATGTCAATACTTCACCGATACAATTGTACAACATCCGTACTCGGATCCAGAGGATGGCGGAGAAGATGGAGAAGGAGGACGCGACTTTGAAACGATTCGAGCCGCACATTCGCTCGTCAAGAGGATGCATCGCTATTGCCCTAAACTTCTACTCAGCGTCATCCCCCAATTGCAAGAGGAAATGTCTATCGATAACGTCCAAATAAGACTATTAGCCACGCAAACCCTAGGTGACATGTTTGCACACAAGCAACATGGGAGCGAGTTGATGAGGGATTACCGAACCACATGGGTGCAGTGGATTGCCAGGAAGAACGACAAAACGCCCGCAGTACGACTGGCCTTTGTAGAAGGGGCCAAGAAACTCATTGGCAACATGGACATGCGAGTGGATATTGACGGTGAGTACACGATCATTTCAAATAGCTCTCGCTCACGTACCATGGAATGTATTCCAGAGGCTATGAAGGCAAAGATCTGCGACCCGGACGACAAAGTTCGCGCTGCGGTTTGCAAGGCATACGGTGATTTGGATTTCGAAACGGCTGCATATCATGCTAGCGAATCTATGTTAAGACTAATTGGTGATCGATTGTTGGACAAGAAGGTGAAGGTATCGCATCCACCTAGGTTGGCTCGATGCTTAACTCTTCCAGCACACTGTCAGAATCGAAGCCTTTGACGCGCTGGGAAAACTTTACAACCACGCTAGTGGTGAGATGTCAGTGGCATATAGTGCCGTGTAGAAACCTTTCTGATGTTTTTTCCCAGTGAAAAGAACAACCCTACTGCCGTCTCCCAGTTTGGGTGGATACCGGGGCGATTGGTGGAGGCCGCTGGGTACAATCCCGAGCTCAAAGTCTTGGCGGAGGATGTCATATCAAGATATATACTACCGCTGCCTCCTGCATCTAGCAAAATCGAAATTGATGAGGACGAGTGGACGAGACGCTTGTTAAGGGTTGTGACCAATGGAGGGAACCCCCGGATACTTCAATCCATCCTCCTCATGTCTGGATTACAATCTGCGTGCGTTTCAAGTATTTTAGGAGCAGCATCTGACTCATGCAGCAAACTTTCACAGCCGACCCAGTCTGTCAGCGAAATTTATCGAGTGCTGTCTGGAATACAATGTATGTATCTCCACTCGGCATTTGGTCCCTACTCTGACATTGGGATGCTACATAGGGCGGTACCATCGATAAGGATGAAGCTGAAGTGAAACAGAGGTTTCAAGCGGTTACGAAGATAATAGCTGGTGAGGAAGAATCGGCGAGCTGATGTAATGCTGAAGCCTTTCGATCACAGCACAGTCTCCCAATTCTGTGAAGGTTGAAGACGACCTGGTTGCATTCGCCAAACACCACGATCGACGATTATATAAACACTTCAAGACATGTATGGATCTTCAGACCGACTTGGCCACCTTGGTGAAAGCCATGGTAGGATTACGACACCGAATGATATAATATCTGATGTTACGCAAACAGAGCGATTTCATGAAGATTGTCGAAAAAGACCTACCAAGCACTGTTACAACGTTGGAAATGCGCCTTCGAAGGTCCTCCCTCTGGCTTATCAATACATCATCTATACCCACTCTGCTGGATGTCGTTACCTCGTCATCAAGCTCTCGGACGTCATCACCGGCCAAAAAGCCAAAAAGCAAATCGAATGGGAATTTAAGCAGTGCCCAGGCAACGGACTTCGCAACCCCCCAGATGATAGAAGCCTCCCGTGTTATTTTGCATTTCGTCTCGAAAAATTGCGCACAGCTCTACTACCCCCATTTACCCCGACTCGCAAAAGAGGTTCATGCCAAAGCGTCTTCTGCCTCAATGGAGACGATGTTGTGTGCGTTAGCTGCAGTGGCTTGTCTCGACACAGACCAGTCACCAAATGATAGGTAAGAAGTCGAGCCTGTGTTCTACCGCCATGACTGATAGTTGGCCCGGATCAGTCGCCTTGAGGGACTAGTGATGAAGCTTGCACTTGGAACAGACCGGGTACACGCAAAATACGCGGCAAGATACATTACAAACACCAGGGGCAAAGAAAAAAATGCCGCGTTGTTGATTGATGTGAGCTATGGCATTCGGCGACAGAAGTCTACACACTGACCTTGCATCGTAGAAGCTATGCAAAGCCCTTAACAACGCAGATGATGAGCATCTTTTAGCTCACATCAGTGCTCTGTCGGAGTGTGCACTGTATGCCCCCAGTCAGTTTGAAGGGCGCAAGGAGGAGATACTACGATTCCTACTACAAGACTTGATTCACCGTGAGGTGACAAATGTAAGAAGGGTATACCCATTCGCATAGCATGATTTGATGCGGTTCCAGGACTTGATGATCACCGACGATGACGATGAGGCAGAAGGCAGAGAATGGTGCCCACGGGACGAACTTAAGCCCCTGGTCATGGCTAAATGTCAAACAATGCGCCTTTTGGTCAATAACTGCCTGGCAAGTGTGGATGATGAGGGCGCTGCCAAGCTAGTGGCGAAGTTGCTTTTGGACACGTTAGACCAAGATGGCTCGTTCGCTCCTCCCAGCGAAGGAGACATGGATAGAGATAGGCTCAAAGACCCACGGGAAGGGTGCGAGATATCCTGGTCTTGGCTTCATCGCATTAACAATGCTTTCAGAGGCGCCCCGGCACGAAGTTGGATACGCTTGAAAGCCGCAAAGTGTCTGTTGAGGATGGCACAGAAGGAAAAGTTCGCTACACACATCTTCGTTCGATTGCCGACCCTTGCTCTCGTCGCACAGGTGCACTTTTACTAGATTATCCTCAGTGACTTTGTTGCTTACCCGTTGCAGGACTTCTGCTGGGATGTCAGAAATGCATTCATCACCAAGCTTACTTCGTTATTGGCCAATAACAAATTGCCTGTGGTACTCAATACTATCGTATTCCTGACCTGTCACGATATTGAGCGGAATGTGCGAGAAAGGGTAAATGTGGTCTTGTGATGCTTTTAAATTCAACTGAGCATTCTCTAGGCACGTAACTATGTCATCACTCATTTAAATAGGCTATCCCAAAGCACGCATCCATCTTATTGATCACGAAATTCTGAATTGACACTACACCCAGGACAACGATTACTACGATTCGAACTAATCTTGGTGCGGTATCTGCACCTCCTGGCACATCATCCAGACTTCGATGCATCAGAAAACGAGGAGGGTCTGCCTGCTCTCGCCAAGTACGAATTCATACGTTATCCGTGGACGAGCTAACACCGATAAAGGTACATCGAGTTCTATTTGGACCTTGTGGCCACGAGTGAGAATGTGTCTCTGCTCTACCACTTGGCTCAGCATTGTAAAACTGTTCGTGACAAGGAAGGGCACACATACTCCGAGGCAAGGCGTACCTTACACAGTAAATCAAAGTTTCCACTTAAACGTTTCGCCCAGAATCTTTATTTATTGAGCGAACTCGTGGACTATGCCATCAAGCAAAGGGCCAAGAACAACGGCTGGACCATTCCATCTTACCCAGATAAGATAAATATGCCGAATGATATATTCAGCCCTCTGCCTACTGCGGCTGCACTCAAGGAGGTCAGAAGTACAGTATACCTAACGGACGAAAAGATTGGCTGGCTTGGCGAGCTCGGCAAGGCCGTGAGGTCTCCGCAGGCTAAGGTACGAGCGAAGTTGATTGGCAAGCGTCCCGCTTATTGTACCATAGACCAGAAAGAGGAGAGCTCCAGCTGCCTCAAGGTCAAAGTGAGTTCTGGGGTGATACTTGGTCATACGGTTCCTAATGTCCACGAAGGAGGCCCCCCAAGAGACGCAAGAAGAATGTCAGTGACGATGAGGACGATGAGAAGGAGCCAAGTGATGAGGAAGAGGAGCACTCCTCAGTCGCCGAACCGCCAGCACCAACCTCGGACGGGGACATGTCTGAAGGAGATGACAGCGAGATGGAAGGAAGCAGTAAAAAGGCTGCGCTCGGTAGAGGAGCACGCGGACGAGCCAAGGTTTGCATCCTCACTCTCTTGGTTTTCTCTTTCTTGACCTTGCATGTAACAGGCAAAGGCACAACAAAAAGCGAAGAAGGCGAAGAAATAAGGCGGGTGAACACGTGTAAGGAGTCCTAGTGGTGATTTAGTCTCGTCTGGCGACCTAGAACTCGCGTCCGTCTTTGAACCTCTCCATGACTTCTGTAAAGGAGGCTGGCAAGAAAATCTTGTACTAACAAATGGCATAAAACTAATAAGATCTTTTGGACCGACTTTTGATAGATTTCAGTCTCTATGGTGGCGCTGAGTCGCTCCTGGAGGGCCGTCCAGATAGGGCACCACGTCGAACGATTGTGGAGAACACAGCAGAGTCAGAGAATAAACACATTATGCCACCTCAGGACCCCTCGGACTTCCTATGGTTGATGACTGAAGAACCTCATCGCTCACGGCGCATGCAAATCCTCAAAGCTCATCCAGAGGTGAGCCCAGAACGTGTGTGAAGTGTGTCCGCTCAATCTACATACAGGTGACCAAACTCATGGGACATGAGCCGCTTACAAAATGGATCGTATTGCTTGTTGTGTCTATCCAGTTGGCCGTAGCATTCTCTCTCCGGAACACCAGCCCGCATTCCCCTCTGTTCGTTTTGGTCGCATATGTCATCGGTGGAACCGCAAATCAGAATTTATTTTTAGCTATTCATGAAATCACACATAATCTGGCTTTCAAAGGAATCAAAGCGAACAAGTTCTTGGCCATGTTCGCTAACCTGCCCGTTGGCATTCCCTACTCAGTAACATTCAAGGTTACTATCACTATCCAACTCATTTCGTTTACTCATGTCTCTGTAGAAATATCATCTAGAACACCATAAACAGATGGGAATCGACGGTGTCGACACCGATCTACCAACGAATCTGGAGTTGCTCCTCCTGAACAACGTCGCCGGGAAGGCTTTCTTTTGGTCAGTGGGACTATTCTGGTGACAGTGCGAAATCTTATCGGTGCACAGCACCTTTCAGATCCTCTTCTATGCACTGCGTCCCGGCCTAGTCCGCGCCCAGAAACTGACAAGATGGCACTTCATCAACATATCAATACAGCTTCTATTTGATGCATTCTTCGTCCGACATTTTGGATGGCGGCCGTTTATATATCTGCTTATGTCGAGCTTCTTCGCCGGCAGTTTACATCCTTGCGCCGGACATTTCATCGCCGAACATTATCTCTGGGATGGATTAGAACAGGAAACGTACTCTTACTATGGCCCTTTGAACGCTCTTGCATATAATGTGAGTGCTCAGTGATCGGCTCAAAGGTAAAGATCTGTGCTGAACGATCCACCAGGTTGGTTATCATAATGAGCACCACGACTTCCCTTCGATTCCATGGACTAGACTGCCATCCTTAAAGACCCTGGCCCCGGAATTCTATGACACGATCCCCTCACACCCAAGTTGGCCAATGGTCATCTTCAATTTCATCCGGGACAAGGAAGTTGGAATATTCGCTAGAGTAAAGAGAAAAGGGAAGGAGACCTCCGCCAGTACGGCATATGCAGCTGTTTACACAGCAAAGTCTTCCATTGGAAGCGACAGTGAGGGGAGCGATTCTGATGGCAAAAAATGCAATTAGGGTCAATTTATTCAGGGCCTAGGATGACTGGGTCTCGGTTAGGCAGGTCAGCGTCTTTTTATTGATATAAGAAGGTCCCTCTGTCCTGGGCTATGCCACTATTCCGACTCCTCAGTAAAACCTAAAATGAGTTCAGCAGACTGGGACCTTTTGCTCGTCACTGATGCGACCGCTTCGATGGGCACCTGTGAGCTCATATCGACCTGCTTTGACTGATGTTTGACTCACCCGTGACCTGCACGAAGACTTGGAGGCCCTGGCGTCTGCCATTCCGGAGATCATTGCATTAGGGTCGCTATCTGGGGCATTCCAAGTCTGTGATTTGTCGCAATACCGAGCAATAAACCACTGACCCCGAAGCCTATCAGCGAGTTGGGTTACTGGCATACACAGACTACAGCGAAGGTGAAACGGTTGATAAGGTCATAGACTGGTTTGGCTGGGACAATCCCAACATCAAGAAAGAGGCGGAACGGTTGTCTCCTCGCGGAGGCGGAGACGTTCCTGAAGCATGTAAAACCGCGCTCGTCGAACTTCTCAAGCACGTCGACGCCAACCGCAAGACCCTTGTGCTCTGGTATGCGGACGCAGGGCCACACCACTCGACCAACGGAGGCGGCTACTACTCAAACGGCCCAAAGGAGCGTCTCGCTCTGGGTGATCAAGAATCAGACTGGGTGAAACTATCTCACCAAGCTCGTATGAAAAATTGCACGGTCTTTCCGATCGTGCAACAGAGCATGGCTCACGCTCCGGCGCGATTTTTCGCACTGCTCGCCGCCTTGACTTATGGCCAGGTCTTCAACACGCCTGGAAGGAACAGCGAGGATATCAGCCGACTTACTCTAGACTTGCTTTTAGCATGGATGAAGCAACCTCTTGCGCCCGCCAAGTACAAAACAGATACGATCAGATTTCAAACCTCCCCTCTTCAAGCGACGCCCGCTGTGGTGGATGAGGAGGCAGGATCACAGGGATATCTTCCCAACAAGAATAAGAAGATTGTACTGAAACCCCTGGTCACGACTCAACTGGATACACTCGAGGACGGAGACTTTCAGATGTCGACTGTCCTCCCCAACCTCTCAACCAAGTTCCTCGATCCTACGGAAAAGGCCTATCGTGATAAGGTGCACCAAGCGCTCCATCAGATTATTGCGTCGAATGTTGTGGCATTGACATACAATGCAGTCTTCGGCCAGGTCAGTGGATCTGTTCCTAGTCGGGGGTAGAGGCTGACATGCACAAGCTCTGGAGGGCGGTTTGTAAAGACCGTAATGACCCCCGTCGAGATGATCTCGTGAATGCATTCAGCGAACAAGTTGGCAAGGAAAAGGATCCTAATAGACGACAGCTACTCACGGAGTGGCTCGAAGAGAGCTACAATTCCGAGGCCGAAATTCAAGAGATAATAGACACCGCCCCGGATGCAGGTGATCCCAACCAGCGCCGCATCTACCTCGATTTGGACTCAGGTGTGACTTTGACAAGGATGGAGCTTCTGGAGGTAGCTCGGAGCTTGTATCCGGGTGTTTTGCAGAACCTCGCTTCAATTTTGACCCATATCAAGGTACGGCTACATTACATTTCCCATTACTCGATTGATTGACTTCATAAAAACAGCTAGTCGAGAAGGATGTAAAGCTCCTGCCTTCTCAGCGTAGCATTCCCCTCTCCCTTAGCCCCTTTAACCTCTTTAAGATCCTTCCTCATCTTGTGGTCGCCGGGACTATGTTTTCCGGAAGGGCAGCAGCCCTATTCGCAGCCTTGTCCATGGTCGTTGGAGTGCGGTTTCTTGATGGACCAGCTCGTGTGGTTCTTGGTCAAATGAAGGGGACATGGCTCGATTTGGAGATCCCGGAGAACCTTTCCTACGAGTGTGCAAAGCTCCTCCTCAGGGGTAGCGTTCCAGACGTCGCGCTTACCGACGAGGAGCGCAAAGTTTATGCTGGGATGCGACGATACCGACTCATAGAACTAAACGTGAAGGCGTCTTTAACTGCGTCGATTCCATGGACACCCGACAAGACTAGCGGTATTGGTGACAGGCAGCTCACGTGCAGGAAGTGTTCAAGACGTCGCAGCGTCACTATCATGGCGGCAGATAACATTTGTGGATTCTGCGCCTACGAGCAAAGTCGCCTCGATGCAATCGCTAATCATGTCAAAGGGGCAAAGGACTTGCCACCCGGCGACGGCGATGTTGAAATCAAAGAGGAGAAAGTGCGGTGGGTCGAGTGTGGCGTCTCGACTTGTAGAGCGCAATATGTGGTCCTCAACCCCCATCAGTTGAATGTCCGGCCCAAGTGTCATTTCTGCCGACACGGATTGGCCTGCCCCTGGGTCAACTGTTCAAAGTGCAGCAATCGGGTCATCATCCCAGAGGAGTACCGCACTGAAGAGGACAAAAATTTCGTTTGCTTTGCATGCTCCTCGGGCAAAGCAACCATAATCCAGGAAGATACCAATACTCTCTCATTAATAGAGGAGAATGGTCGCGATTGGCTCGGATTCGATCCCAAATTCGATCTTTTCCACAATTCTTCGGCATTCAAGATATTCTCGAAGTACGGGATGGCCGCCTTTACAGGTGTTCCTACAGAGCGTGAACTTACACTTCACTCAAAGAAGATTTTCAATGCCGATGCCTTACGACTCAAAATTGAAGGTCGCGTGGAGACTGGCGAAGTGGAGAAGGGGTCCTGTTCGTTATGCTTTGACGATGTATCGTACCAGAAACTCGTCCCTGCCTGTGGGAGGAGTGGGTGCAAGCAACAGGCGGACGAAGAATGCCTGCGGCGGTGGTACGGAGAAAACCAGCCTGGAAACCTGTTGAACCCGCTCCAGTTGGCCTGCCCTTTCTGCCGTCGCGCTCCTGTCAACAAGACTCTTCAAAAATACAACCCACGCGCACTGGCAGTCGGTGATCTAACGGTGGCCTTGGCAGACCACGCCTGGTACTATGCATGGTGTACGACTTGCGGATGCGCAAAACAGGCCGTTGAGAGGGCATGTGCAGATACCGGACTCCCAGCTATCAAGGACTTTATGTGCGCAGCATGTGTTGAACAAGCTGCCATGCTTGAGGCTCGGCTGCGGGCTGAGGCCCAAGCCCTCCGTGCTGCGGGGAATGCCGCACAACTGGAGCAAGTAAACCAACAACTCAAGGTGGTCAAGCAAAATAAACTCATCAGAATCACCCCCTGTCCAAGCTGTGGGGTGTTTGTGTAGGTTGCCCGATACCATCATCTGACGTTGCAAATTGACGAACATTACTCAGGTCCAAATCCTATGGGTGCAACCATATTACATGCCAATGCGGAGCCCATTTCTGCTTCATTGACGGGCTTCAGTTTTCAGAACACCAGATATACTCGCATTTGGCCAGTGCTCACGGAGGCTATTATGGTGACGGAGACTATGAAGATGATGACGATGACGAGTATGATGACGACTATTGAATCCTGTGATGTAGTAGCTTGCGTGTGGTGGACTGCAATGCTA
>Ga0335075_10007127_pt1 | contig 17215 bp, 21 predicted proteins | sample Lox_Sample_24_FD_206723 | JGI IMG/M metagenome (GOLD analysis project Ga0335075, IMG submission 206723) | Soil microbial communities from Loxahatchee National Wildlife Refuge, Florida, United States - Lox_Sample_2.4 | ecosystem: Environmental > Terrestrial > Soil > Wetlands | place: USA...
CGGGGCGCTCCGCGCGCACCGTCACGACGTTGCGCTCGATGTCGAGGTCCAGCGAGTCCTGGTCAATGCCGGGGAGATCGAACTCGACGAAAAACGCTTCACCTTCGCGCCAAGCGTCCATCGGCATCACCGCAGGGCGGGCGGCAGTGCCCAGCACTTGCTGGGTGAAACGGTCCAGTTCGCGGAAGGGGTCGGTACGCATCAGCATGGTGGTCACCTCTGCTCTCCAATCCTCTGAAGATTGTCATCTATAACCTATGTCAAATGACACATATTTGATATAGCACAATGATAGATTTACATGCAAGTGTGGTACAAAGGTTTTCTGTACTCGCAGCCAAGGATGAGTCTCGATGAGCGATCGACCCGATACCTCAGGCCAGCCGGCCGCAAGCATGGGCGTCTACGGCATCTCCGTGGCCGCCGAACTCTCCGGCATCGCTGTCCAGTCGCTGCGCCTCTACGAACGCCACGGCCTGCTGACCCCCACCCGCAGTGACGGCGGCACTCGTCGCTATAGCGCCGACGACCTGGCCCGCCTGCAGAGGATCAGCGAACTAGTCGATGCCGGCGTAAACCTCGCCGGCATCGGACGAATCCTCGACCTGCAGGATGACAATGCAGCGCTGCAGGCCGCCAACGACGCCGTGGACGGCACAAAAGGAAAGACGACGTCCGGCTAGCGCCTCATCCGCGCGGCTGGTTACCGATACCAGGGGTACTGGGTATATGGTCGTCCCCATGAGTTCGGAGCAGTTCGAGGCCCTTATCGTCGGGGCCGGCTTCGGCGGAATCGGCGCCGCCATCCAGTTGAAGCGCCTGGGCATCGAGGACTTCGTCATCCTCGACCGCGAGGACGACCTGGGCGGCACGTGGCATGTCAACCACTACCCGGGCCTGGCCGTCGACGTCCCCACCACCACGTACTCGTACTTCTTCGAACCGAACCCGAACTGGTCGCGGTTGTTCACCCCCGGGCCTGAGATCAAGCAGTACGCCGCGGGCGTGGCCGACAAGTACGACGTGCGACGGCACATGCGGTTCAACATCGAGGTGGAAAGCGCTCGCTGGGACGACGAGACCCGGCGCTGGGAAGTGGCACTGGCCGGTGGTGACGTGCTGTCCGCGCGCTACCTGATCACCGCAACCGGGTTCCTGTCCCAGCCGAAGACCCCCGACATCCCGGGGATCACCACCTTTGAGGGCAAGGTCATCCACACCACCGCGTGGGAGGACGGCTTCGATCCGACGGGTCATCGCATCGGGATCATCGGAACCGGCGCCACGGCGGTTCAGCTGATCCCCAAACTCGCCGAGAAGGCCGCCGATCTCACCGTGTATCAGCGCACCCCGATCTGGGTCGCGCCGAAGATCGACCTGACGTTCTCGGATACGGCCAAGAGGCTTTTCGCCCGGTTCCCGTGGACGCAACGGGCAATTCGAGCCGTCACCGACACCGTCTACGAGATGATGATCACCGTCGGCCTGGTGCGCTACCGGGTGCCGCTGTTTCGGCGGCTCAACATCTCCGCGTCGGACTTGTGCAAGATCAACCAGTTCGTGGCGATTCGCGACAAGGAACTGCGCCGCAAGCTCACCCCCGACTACGACCTGGGCTGCAAGCGACCGACGTTCTCCAACACCTACTTCCGCAGCTTTACCAAGCCGCACGTGCACCTGCAGGCCGACGGCATCGAACGCATCCAGGCCGACGGCATCGTCAACGCCGACGGATCGAAGACAAACATCGACACGCTGGTGCTGGCCACCGGATTCGACCTCTGGGACGCCAACTTCCCGGCGATCGAGGTGATCGGGCGCGACGGCCGCAACCTCGGAAAATGGTGGCGCGACACCCATTTCCAGGCGTACCAGGGTGTTTCGATGCCCTACTTCCCGAACTATCTGAGCCTGGCCAGCCCGTTCGCCTTCCTGGGTCTGAACTTCTTCAACACCATGGAGTATCAGATGCGTTTGATGGAACGCCTTTTCGGCGAACTCAGACGCCAGGGCGCGGACACGTTCGAGGTGACCGAAGAGGCCAACGCGCGTTACCTCGACCGAATGCAAGAGTTGCTGGGCGACTCGCTGTGGATTCTCGGTAACTGCGCCACATCACGTTCTTACTACTTCAATCCCAGCGGAGAGCCCTCGCTGCTGCGACCGATGGCCACCAAGACGGCGATCGAAGAGGCATCGAATTTCCCGCTGAGCGACTACGCGATCGGCTAAAGGAGAGGCATGTCTCGCAAAAGCAACCGTCTCGCGCGATTTTCCGGTCTGGCGTTGGCCGGAGCGGGGCTGTCCCACTTCACCAGTCCACGGTTGTTCGAGGGAGTCACCAAGACCGCGTTCCCGCGCAACACCCGTCAGCACGTCTACACCAACGGCAGCATCGAAACCGTGTTGGGATTGGGATTCAGCAGCCGCCAGACGCGCAGCCTGGCGACGGTCGGGTTGATCGGATACCTTGCCTACCTCGGTGGCAACGCTATCCGTCACGCCCAAAGACCGTAGCCTCCATCAGTTTCCGCACACAGGCCTGCGGATAGGCGGAGTTGTCGGCGGGATCGTCGTAGTGCACCAGCCGTCCCACGTCGACCGCCAGTGCCACCGCCGCGTGCACCAGGAACCGCGCCTGCGTCTTGGTCAGCGATGGACGTGTGGCGGCCAACAGACGCATCCAGGCGTCGATCGTGGAACGCTGCACGCTGCGCAGCAACTCCTGGTCCACCCGAGGCAGGTTGACCCGTTCGGTGTAGTAGATCGCCACCAGTTCCGGGTTGGCGAATGACGTTGCGACGTAAGCCTCGATCAGCAGCGTGAGCATCTGGTGTGGCTCCGTCAGGCCGGTCAGGATCGCCGACAGCCGGCCCGACACCCGGTCGGCGGCACGGCGTAACCCCGTCGCGAGGATGTCGCCCTTGCCAGGAAAGTATCGGTAGATTCCCGACACTGGGATACCGACCGCCGAGGCGATCTCGGCCATGCTGGTCGCGGGGTAGCCCTTGGCGTGGAACAGCACCATCGACGCTTGCAGCAACGCTTCGTACACCCCGGTGTCGGCTTCGAAGATCCGCCAGGATGCGGGCCGGCTCACGGTGTCCGCCGGCGTCGGAAGGTCCGCGTTGAGCACCGCCGAGCCGGCTTCGGCCAGCAGCGCGCGAATATCCTTGGCGGGCAGTTGAACCCGGTGGTCGACGATGCTGCCGATCACGCTGAGCAACCCGGCCGACAGCATCCATCGCTGTGCAGAGGTCAGCGTGGGCCGAATCGCCATCAGCGGCCGCTGAATTCGACGGTTCGCCAACCGCAGTTGATCGCTCAACGTGGCCTGGTCGTCGGCGTGCAGGTAGCGGGCCTGCCATCGGTAGAGCCCGCCGGACTCCCGGTTGGCCAACGTCACGTCGATCAGCGCCTCGACCAATCGGTCCAGTGTGGCGGCCGGGTCGGCGTCGTCTGGCTCGGCGTCGACAAAGTCGGTGCAGTCGACGAGCTGCTGACCAAGGGCCAGCACCGCCCCGCGGAACAGCTCGTATTTGCTCGAGTAGTGCCGGTAGAGCGCCGGCGCGGAGATCCCGACCCTGGCGGCGATGTCCTCCATGCCAACAGCGTGGTAGCCAAACGCGCTGAACGCCTCGGCGGACGCCCGCGCGATCTGATCCTTGCGATCCTTCGGCCGTCGGCGCACGACGGCAGCGGCCTCGGTGCGCGCTGTCGTCACCGATCAACCCTAACCCGCAGATTGATGATTCAAAAACCTACCGGACAGTCAGAATCGTCATTAACATAGTGCTTGCTCGACATGCTTACAACAGTGTTGACCAGCCGCGACGTCAGATGGGACGACGTTCGGTGGCCATGTGGGAGGTAACCGCGCATGTTGGAGAAGGTTCGCCGCATCCTCGGCTATCAGCTCACTATCGCCGAGCTGATCGGGATCGGAATCATTGTCGGCACACCATATTTACTGGTGGGCACGATCTGGTCGACCACCCACACCGCGCACCTGCAGCACATGCACGGGGCCGATCTTGTGGTGTCGTTCCTCGGCTCGATCGTGTCCTGGCCGGTGCTGCTGTTCGCCAACGTGTGCATGACATGAGCGCTCGCCCCGCCGATACCAGGATTCACATAGCTTGCCGGCAACAGGACAGACTGATTTGAAAGGGGCTTTGTGAGCAATCGTCAGCTAGTCCTCGGATGTTTGGGCATCGTGTTGATCGTGACGGGGCTGTTGGCTCTGTGGTTTCCGGTGTACCTCGGTCAGTATGACCATTACGGGATGCAGATCAGCTGTGGCACGGGATTCAGCGGCGGGCTGTCACCGGCCGCGGACGGCGGCGGTGCCGGCCTCGCTGCCAAGTGCGGCACCGCGCTGCTCATCCGGCGTATCTGGGCGATCCCTACCGCCGTCATCGGATGGGCGCTGCTCACCGCCGTTTTGGCCATCTGGGTGCACACCAAGCCGGACGCCGAGGAGGAAAGCACGCGCTTCTGGGAACTGCGCGGCGACGCCACCTGACCGGCGGGCCGTCTGAGATCGGCTGAGCCGCAGCGTGGTTCACACGCCCGAGATGATCCGAGTCCGCTCTGCGGCGTATTCGGCGTCGGAAACGGCGCCGCTGACGTGCAGGCTGTCGAGCTCCTGCAGCCGTCGCGCCGTCGCTGACACAGGGCCGGGGTACTGCCAATGCTGGATCGTTGAGCTCGACCTTTCGCCGAAGTGCAGCAGGCCGAGTCGCAGCAACAGCATCAGCACGCCGATGCCGCCGACGGGCAGGCCGAAGTAGAGAAACCCGCCACCGGGCACACCGAACTGGCTGAGCACGACGAAGCGCAACACGAGCGATAGCGCGAAGACAGCGCCTATTGCGCCGACGATCAGGACCACGGGCTTGTTGTTGGTCATGCGAATGTTCCTTTGCGGTAAGGGCTGCCCGGCCATCGGATGTCGCGGGGCGAGACCCGATGGCCGGGCGGGGCCGGGGTTAGGGGCAGGTGACGTCGAGCTCGAAGGACTTGTTCACCGGCCCTGCCATCGGGTTGGACATGTCCATGCCGCTGGCGGTTCCGGTGATCTTGTAGGTGCTGCCGTCCTTGGTGGCCTGCGCCTTGCCCGTCGTTCCGCCAACGCCCAACGACACGCCGTTGACGTTGCCGAGCGCGACGGAGGTGACGGCAGGAGGATTGGCGTCCGTCACCACGGCACCGATTCCGCTGGGAGCACCGGACGAACCGGACCCCGTGATGGCGATGTTCACGCTGCCGGCGGCGGTGGTGCAGGCGACCTGGCCCTTGACGTTCTGGTCCTTGCCGTCGACGACCACCTTGGTGTTCGACGCGCCGGCCGGGGCAACGCCGGCGTTGCCGACCTTGACCGCACCGTCGTGGCTCGAGCACCCCGCGATCACGGCGGCGAAAACTGCCGCCGCACCGGACGTGATCATGATTTCGCGTTTCATAACTGAACTCCTTTTCTGTATTGCTGATGCAATGCCTAATCACCATGCGGCACTGCGCTTTATGGATTCTTAATGCGTTTTCCGGTCGGTAGGCTCAGGTCAGCGCGTCGCCGATGACGCGTCCGAGGCCCAAGGCACCGCCCAATACCGCGCCCTTGCGGACCGGGCTGTCGTCGGATCCGGTCGGCACGTCCAGGTACATCGACTGAATGCCGACCCGGCCGGGGCCGGTGAACCGGTTGAAGACGAGATTGCCGGTGCCACCGAACATTCCGGCGCGAAGACCGAACACCCACGGGTCCATCCGCACGCTCTCGTCGCGGTAGATCCAGCTGCCCGGCTCCACGTCGATCTGCTCGCCGGGGGCGAGCACTTTCTCGAACACGTTGCCGTAGCCGTGCAGCCACAGCACACCCTCGGACTGGGTAGCGGCAAACCGGTCCACGAAGAACCCGGTCGAGCCGAACAGCATGTTCCTGATTCCCTTTTGGCGGGTGAACCCGTACTCCAAATTTGCTGTCGCCGCGAGGTATTGGTGCTCACGCACCTCGACGGCGGAGCCCGGGCGCAGGTGCAACGGAAAGACGTGGCCGGTTCCGTCGCGGGATAGCGCAATCTGGCCCGGGCCGCGTGCCTCGGTCAACAGCAGTTGCATGCCGGCGACCATCCGCTTGAGCGCGCCCTTGCCCTTGACGCCGATGGCGAGCGCCGGGTCTTTCCACAACACCACGTGGTGCTCGAAGAACACCGGAATGCTGCCGTCGAGCCAGATGTGCAGCACCGGCACCAACTCTCCGTCGATGCGGTAGTACACACCTGGCCCGCGACCGTCCGCGACGGTGGTCGGCAGCAACTGTGGGGGCTCGGGTCGATAGGAATTGTTCATCGGACTGCTCCTAACGACTCGTCCCCGATTCAGGGTCGCCTGGTGTAGCGGAGCAGAAAGCCGGCGGCTCCGATCGTTGCGGCGGTGCCGATCACACCCCACAGCACAATGGGAAACACCAGCGATCCGAACAGGAAGTCGTACGTCATCGTGAGGTAGATCGACCAGAGCACGCGATAGAAGGACCAAAAGGCAACCAGTGCAAGGCTGATCCCGATGATCAGGCTGCGGCTGCAGTCCACGCGGTCGATCTGCTGCTCGATGCTGGTTGGGAGAAGCTTCATCGTTCATGTTCCTTTCGTGGGCACCGCCTGATCGGCGGTACGCGGCATTTACCGCGCCCGCTCACTGTGCTGTGCACCGCTTACTGGATCCTTAATGGCCCGCTGCGGAACCCGTTACGACTGCCTTGGCTTGGCCTCGAGGGTGAATTCGAGGTCGCCGATGCGAATGCGGTCTCCGTCGTGCAATTTGGCGCTGGGGTCGATTCGCTTCCCCAGTACCCGAACGCCGTTGGCTGATCCGAGATCCGTGATCAGGAACGTCTTGCCGTCGTCGGTGACGACGGCGTGGTGGCGGCTGACCTTGGCATCGGACAGCACGATGTCGTTGTCCGGGCTGCGCCCGATGCGCGTCGCTGTGCCGGCCAGCGGGTGCCGTTGCCCGTCGGCGCCGCGTAACGCCGCTTCCGCGGGTCGCCGGACCCGGATTGCGTTGTCCGACTGAGCCACAATGGTGTCCTCGGCGTGGGACTGCGCAGTCTTGCGCACGTCCAGCGGCTCTTGGCGCAGGATCCGCTCGTGCAACTCGCGAATCGTCCACCCCGGGTCGATGCCCAAGTCGTCGGCCAGCAGCGTTTTCAGCCGCAGGTACGCGTCGAGCGCGTCCGACTGGCGGTCGGCCAGATAGTAGGCGGTGATCAACTGCGCCCACAGCGGCTCCCGGTACCCGTGCGTTTCGGTCAGCGCCTCGAGTTCCGCGATCACGGTATGCGGCCGGCCGCACGCGATTTCGGCCTCAGCATGGGCGATGTGCGTGACGACCTTCTCTTCGTCGAGGGCAGCGGCGAGGACCTCGACGAATTGGAAGTCGCGCAGGTCCTCGAGCACCGGGCCGCGCCATTGCGACAGCGCGGCCGACAGGTGCCGGCTGGCTTGCTCGAACTGGGCAGCGGCCGCCGCCTGCACCCCGGCGGTCTTCTCGTTGATGAAACGCCCGAAGTCGTATTGGTTGTCGGCAATCGACAGCTGGTATCCCGGCGGCGTGCTGGACAGTGCGGCTCGGTCGAGGCCCGCGTCGCTCATCAGGCGACGCAAATTGGAGACGTAGGCCTGCAGCGTGGCGCGCGCTCCGGGTGGTGGCCGTTGATCCCAGGCGGCGTCGATCAGCGTGTCGATGCCTACCGGTCGATTGGCGTTGACGATCAACACCGCCAGCACGACCCGTTGCTTCGGCGTGCCCAGGGGCACCGACGTGTCGCCGGCGCGCATCTGCACCGGGCCCAACACACCGAATTGGACGCCGTGGATGGCCGGCGACCCCGCAAAGGACCGCTGCGTGTCCAACCCGTCGCTCATCATGCTGTTTCTGCGCCCGCCAAGTCCGTCAGCTAAACAACTGCAGCATAGCTTCGCCGAACCGCGGACGCTGCGTGCTGACCGTAAATTGATCATGCCCCGCAAACTGCCAGCTTAGGATTTGCCCATGCCGGTGTCGGTGGGCGAGACGTTCGCGGGATTCACGATCCTGCGCGTGCTGGGCGCCGGCGGCATGGGCACGGTGTACCTGGCGGCGCACCCGAGGTTGCCGCGTCAGGATGCGCTGAAGGTGCTACCGACCGAGTGGACCTCGGACCCGCAGTACCGGGCGCGATTTCTGCGCGAAGCGGAACTGACCGCCAGCTTGTCGCATCCCAACATCTTGGGCGTCCACGACCGCGGTGAATACGACGGCCAGTTGTGGATCTCGATGGACTACGTGGGCGGCACCGACGCGTCCCGGTTGCTGCGCGAGCAGCACCCGGACGGGCTGCCAGTCGACGAAGCGCTGGAGATCATCACGGCCGTCGCGTCGGCCCTGGACTATGCGCATCAGCGCGGTCTGTTGCACCGCGACGTCAAACCGGCCAACATCCTGCTCGACCCCGGGCAGCAGCGGATTTATCTGGCGGACTTCGGCATTGCGCGCCTCATCGACGACCCGTCGGGGCTGACCGCCACGAACATGGCGGTGGGCACGATGGCCTACGCCGCACCCGAGCAGTTGAGGGGCGAGCCGCTCGACGGGCGGACCGATCAATATGCGTTGGCCTGCACAGCCTTTGACCTGTTGACCGGCGCGCCGCCGTATGTCGATTCCAATCCCGCCGTGGTGATCACCAAACATGTTGCCGCGCAGGTGCCATCGCTCGGCGAACGCCGCCCCGAATTGGCCGCGCTGGATCCGGTGCTGGCCAAGGCGTTGGCCAAAACCCTCGCCGACCGGTATCCCAGTTGCCGGGACTTCGCCAGGGAATTGAATTACCGGCTCAACCCGCCGTCCGGCGGCGCGGATCGGCCACCGCCGCCACCGCCGCCAAGCCCGGGGGCGCCTGCCCCGACACTGGTGACCGTCACGCGACGGGTTCCGCGATCGAGATTGGTTGCGGCGCTGGCGGTTATCGCCGTGCTGGTCACTGCGGCCGGGGTATTCGCGGGCACCACGCTCTTTCATCATCAAGGCACCCCACCGGCGGCGGCTGCCCATGCGTTCAGCGGCACCTACCGGGCCGACTACGGTCCGGGCACGGATCTCGAGGGGAAGCCGGTGGCGGGCGCTCCGACGATGAGCGCCACCTGGGGCGTGCGGTCGTCGTGTGGCGCCGGCGGCTGCGTCGCGACGGCGTCCTATGCGGGCGGCAGCGGCATCGTGCTCGTCTCGAACATGGTGTTCGACGAGGTGGGCGGAACCTGGACTGCGGTGGCGCTCAGTTCGATGCAGTGCAACAACGCTCAGGTCGAAGTCTGGGTGGTGTTCACCCTGCAACCACAGCCCAACGGCACGCTGTCCGGTGAGACGATCAGAAGCACCATCAACAGCTGCAGCGCCGCCAAGAGAACCGTAACCTTCACCCGCACAGGCGATCCCGACCTCGCCAAGGTTCCCGACCCGGCCGCCCTGCCGCCGCGGGCGGCGTCCCCCGCGTCGGCGCTGCGCGGCCGCTACCACGAGGCGATCACGTATGCGAACGGCAGCACCGCGCTCGGGCAGGACGACGTCACGGTGCGAACGCAGTGCCTGCGCACCGGCGATCGGTGCCTGAGCCTGTTCCACGCACCCGACGGGGTGGTGCCGCTGGTGTTCGCCGGATCAAAGTGGACGCGCGACGACGAAGGCACCGTGCCGTGCAATCTCGGCGGCACGACGCAGATCAAAATCACCGCGGAGTATCCGCTCCCCGAACAGATGCAGGACCCGATTCAGGAGCTGGTCGGGCATGGCCACAATATCTCGACCGGAAGCACCTGCGTCGGCGGTGATTTCGAAGACAAGTTCACCCGCACCGGCGACTAGCCGGCATTAAGTATCCATTCAGCGCCGCTGCCTAGCTTGATGCCCATGAACATTATTTCGAAGCATGTCGTCGGCGCGGTCCTGCTTGCGGGTAGCGTCGCCGTGGCCGCTCTGGGCGTGGCGCCCGCTCAGGCCCAACCCGACAACTATTCGCAACCTCACCAGTGGTGCCCGGGGCAGCGCTTGCCCGAGGCGGACGTCCACTGGGACAACAACATCTGCCACACCTGGTACTGGGTACCGGTCGGCGGGATGGGCAATGTCGGCGAATTCGTTTGGGACGGAGCGACTCCGCCGCCGCACGGTCCGCCGCCGTGCTACGGCGCCCCGATCTGCCTGCCCGGGCTGTAGCCCGTTACAGCGACGGCAGAATGGTGAACAGGTCGTTGCCGGCGACTGCCATCGCGTGCAGCATGTCGCCGAATGCGGCGGCGAAGTCGTTATCGCCGGTTCCGGCGGAAGCGGTGCTGCCCGCGGTGCCGAACGGGTCGATAACCAAAGCCGTGTCGTTATTGCTGTCGGTCTCAACGCCGAAATAGCCCCCGGCGATGGCCTCGGTGTTTGGGCCCAGAGCGTAGGCGAAGTCGTTGTTGCCCGGGTAATTCGTGGTCACGACGTCGGTGACGCTATCGCCGCCGGCGAAAGCGGCGCTATCAGTGCCGTTGGCCATGGCGATGTCGCCATTGCTGTCCCCCGAGCCCGCGCCGCTGCCGTCGCCCACTGCAGAGGCGAAGTCGAAGTTCCCGCCCCCGGTGAGTGCAACGCTGTCGGTCCCGTCGGCGAATGCAGCGTCAAACGAGCCGTCGTTGGCGGTGGCGCTGGCGCCATCACCGATAGCGATCGCGAAGTCTCCCGTGCCCGATGTGGCGGTTGCACTGGTGTCCGCGGCCGGAATCAGGTCGTAGCCATCGATTGAAATCTGGAAATCGAATTCGTCGGCCGAGGCCGTCCCCGCGTTGGCGGCCAGGGCCGCCCCAATGCCCAATCCGACTGCCAGCCCGGCGAGCCGGCCGATACCAGTTGCGTGCGCCATTGAATCTTCCTTTCCCCGACCTACACGCGTGGGTGCGCGGGGCGTGGACTCCGGGCAGACCCACTCAGATGGCGCAGCACATTACGCCGGGAATCACCCCGAAATACGGATTTGGCAAAGGTTTTCGCTGGCGTTAATTAGTTATTTGGCCAGCTCGTTGCGGGTCCGGTCTTCGCGAACGGGAACGCCGTTGCGGCCGGTTTCGTCTTGGGCGTACAGGCCCACCGCATACGCAACACCGCCCCCGTTGATATCGAGCGCGTTGCGGTCGATGTGTTCGAGGGTGTCGGTGCTTTTGTGATAGTTGGGGTCGAACGGCTGGTCTGCCGTTCCGCCCCACAGCTTCGACTCCTCGGCAGTCTTCTTGTCCTCCGCGCCGGAGAACAAGCCGCCGGAAGGGATGCCGGCCAAGGTGAACCCGTCGTAGTCGGAGCGCCCGTCGAATGCGGTGTCCCGCGGGGTCTTGCCGGCCGTGTTGAGGTAGGCCATCAGCGAACGCTCGATCCCGGCTGAGCCCTCGGGCACCACCGGATTACCGCGTTTGTCGGGCGGCATCGACTGGTTTCCGTCGTAGGTGAAGTAGCCCGGATTCGGCGACGCGAGCATGTCGAAGTTCAAATACAGCGCAATGTCCTTGAGCGCGTTGAGATCCAACGATTGCACGTACTTTCGCGATCCGATCAGCCCGAGTTCCTCTGCGCCCCAGAAACCGAACCGCACCGCGTTGCGGATCTGCGGTGAGCTACCCAACTGCAGCGCGGTCTCCAGCACGGCCGCGACCCCGGATCCGTTGTCGTTGATACCGGGCCCCTCGGGAACGCTGTCGAGGTGCGCCCCGGCCATCACCACGTCGCTTGTCGACCCGGTCTTGGTTTGGGCGATGACATTGCGGGCTTGCAAGACCTTGGTCTCCGCGGAGAGTTTGACGGTCGCGGGCCCGGAGGTGAGGCGCAGCGCCGCGCCGTCGGGCTTGGTCACACTGACCACCGGAATCTTGACGTCGGTGGTTTCGCCGAGGGTGCCGCCCATCTGCTCCTCGACGACGTTGTCCGCGATGATGATCGCAACGGCGCCGCGTTGCACCGCGGCGGCCTGCTTCTGGGCGAACGGGCACGTGCCCCGATCCACCAGCACGACGGCGCCGTTCGTCGGCAGGCTGCCGTAGTCCGCGGCGTTGCAGGCCGGGTTGTCATCGGGCGCGGTCACCAGCGGACCCGTTACCCCGACGGGCGGGGTGCCGATGCTGTACTCCAGAGCCTTCGCGTCGACCGTCCTGTCGCCGACGGACACCGACCCGGTTTCGGCGTGGAATACGCGCGCCTCGAACTGCAGGGTTTGCACGTCAAAACCCTTGTCCCGCAACTTGCCTACGACATAGTCGACGCTCGCGTCGTAGCCGGGAGTGCCCACCGCGCGGGTGTTGCCGTTGGCGTTGGCGATGTCCTGCAGCTTGGTCAGGTGCGCCATCATCGCGTCGACGGTAACGCGTCCGCGCAGTGACTCGGCGAAATCCGGGGCGGATATCTGCTTCAGTGGCTTGACGCTGTCGGAGTCGCATCCGCCGGTCGCTAATACGAGAGCCGCAACCACGGCGAGTATCGGCGTGGATTTGTTAACCATTGCGCCCCAGGTTAGACGCCGCGCCGACCAGGACGCAGTAAGTGGGCCGGTCAACTGGCGGCTTCGGTGGAATCGTCGAGCCGCAGGTACGCATGGATCGTGGTGCCGGCTGTCGTCGTATGGGTGCGTAGCAAGTCTGCGATCGCATTGACCACGAACAGTCCGTAGGGACCGATGCCGCGTGCGGCGGGCGGTCTACGTCCCGCCAGCGGATCTCCCCAGTGCCCCCTGTCGCGGGCTTCGCAGACAACGTGCCCGGCCTCGTACCAGAAGGCCAATCGGCACGCGCCGCCCGCGTGGTCGAGGCCGTTGGTCGCCAACTCGGTGGCCACCAATAGCAGGTCGGCGACCTGGTCGGCGGACATACCGAGCAGTCGGCCGTAGCGTTCTCCGCACCTGCGGGCGCCCGCGAGGTCCGCGGCCACATGTACGGTGTGCGATACCGCGGCGGGGTTGGTCGTCAGGGGTTGGTTGCACTGGTCGAGCGCGGTTTCGATGGCGTATTCCGGATTGTGTTGACGCGATCCGCCCATCCAGAGTCCCGGATGCGTGAGGCGGACATGGGCCAGGACGCTGTCATCCAGGCAGGACGCGTCGTAGGGGCACAGGCTTGTCATGTCGGTGTTCGCGAACGCGATATTGGCCAGCGCCTCGTGCTGCATGCACGCGAGGTGTTCGTGGGCTGTTCGGCCCGCCCACACCGGTTCGGCGATGATGCGGACGTGCTGTTCGGGATGGCGTTCGACGAAGGCGAGTTGCGTGGCGAGGATCCGGCCGGGATTGCGGCCGAATTCGGTGATGTCCGACATCGCCACGTCGGCGGCCGCGTCGCCCAACTCGTCGCGCAGGCATGCCAACTTCTCCCCCGGCACCGCGATCAAGACCGGATGCAGCCGGTCCAGCCCTTCGGCTACAAAGCGCGTCAGCCAGTCGACGTATTCGCGCTCCGTCTCGTAGAGGAGCGCCGAATGGTCGTAAGTGCCGCTGTCCGCGTGTGTTCTCAGCGTCATATAGACGGTTCGACCCCTAGACAGTGTTTATCTGCGTGATCGCCGTAGATTTACCCAAGGGGCAAAAAACTAATCAGCGTTTCACTTTCTGCTGCACTATTAAATCCGCCACGGCCCGCATACCTGCGACGTTGGGGTGAAACGGCAGTGCACGCCACGGCAGCGGCAGGCCCGCACCCACCGCCCACGGCTGGCGGGACCAGCCGTGATGGTTCCGGCTGGCCTCTCCTGCGCGCACCAACTCGCAGCCGGTGGCGTGCGCCGCCGCCGCGGTGGCCTCCTCCAAGCGGGCGCCAACGTGACGACCCAGGTTGACATGTTCCGCGGACAGCGGAGCAGCGCGCACTCCCGGCGGCGGCAACAAAGTCAGGTAGTCGACGAACATCACCCGAGCCAGCGGTGCGCGTCGGCGCACCTCGGCGCCGACGGCTTCCAAGGAGTGACCGACGCCGTCGAGCGCCTGCTCGCGGGCGTTGCGGTCGAACAGTTCGCGCAGTCGGGCGCCGAGCAGCCGTCGAGCGATAGCCGGCAGCGACGCACCCATCAGTAATGGCACATACCCAACGTCGTTTCCACCGATCGTGATCGTTACCAACTCTTCGGAGCCGTTGAGTGCATCGATCTGTGGTGGCGCGCCGTGCTGCCGTTCGGTCAGCACGTGGGCGGTGGTGGCGCCGGAGAAGGTCACGTCGACCAGGTCGGCGTTCAGTTGCTCGGCGGCCACGTGGGCGTAGTTGAGCGACGATCGGCCGGACTGGAACGGCGCACCCGGCGCGGACGGGCGAATAAACGGGCCGGCCGCCATGGAACTGCCGAGCGCGACGTAGCGCCCGGTCATATGGCCGGGCTGGACGCCTGCGCCCAGAATCGCTTCGGGATCCGCCCGGCCCGGCGGGCCAGATAGCCGGCGGTGACGGCGGCGGCCATCGCGGTGGCCATTGCGGGCGGGTCGGCGGCGCGGGTCACCGCGGTGGCTAATAGCACGGCGTCACAACCTAATTCCATCGCCAATGCGGCGTCGCTGGCGGTGCCGATGCCGGCGTCGAGGACGACGGGGACATTGGCCTGCGCGACGATCATCTCGATGTTGTGCGGGTTGGCGATGCCCAGACCCGTGCCGATCGGTGACCCGAGTGGCATCACGGCGGCGCAGCCGGTGTCCTCGAGTCGTCGGGCCAGCACCGGGTCGTCGTTGGTGTACGGCAGCACCACGAAGCCGTCGTCGACCAATTGCTCTGCGGCCCTGACCAATTCGACGGCGTCGGGCAACAGTGTGCGTTCGTCGGCGATCACTTCCAGCTTGATCCACTCGGTGCCCAGCGCTTCGCGGGCGAGCTGCGCGGTGAGCACCGCCTCGGCCGCGCCGCGACAGCCTGCGGTGTTGGGCAGCGGTGTAATGCCCAGTCGGCTCAACAGATCCAGCATGCCGGTGCCGCCCTCGGCGTCGACGCGGCGCATCGCGACGGTGGTCAGTTCGGTTCCCGAGGCGATCAGCGCTTCCTCGAGCACCGCCAGGTTGCTCGCACCCCCGGTGCCCATGATCAGCCGCGACGTGAAGCTGCGGCCGGCGATCGTCAGTTTCGAGTCAGCCACCCTGCACCGCCGTCAGCACCTCTATCTGTGCGCCATCGGAAAGGGTTGTCGCCCAGTCAGATCGGGGCAGGACCGCCTGGTCGAGCGCCACCGCGATGCCGCGGTCGGGATAGCCCAGCGACTCCAGCAGCCCTGCGACCGTGATCTGGTCATCGACCTCGAGTTGTTCAGTGTTCACCATAACGATCATGAGTGTGCTCCAACCGGAATGAGTTCGGACACAATCTGTTCGGCAGTCCAGGGCGCCAGCAGGAAACCGGACCGGCCGTGGCCGGCCGCAACCAGTGTGCGCGCATCAAGGCGTTTCACCAGCGGCAGGTTATCCGGTGTCATCGGGCGCAGGCCGGCGACGCACTCCGCCAGCTCGTACTCACCGAGTGCCGGCATCACCGTGCACGAGTCGTCGAGCAGATCCCGCACACCGGAGACCGTCGGCGCGGTGTCGCGGCCATGCTCGTACTGGGTGGCGCCGACGACCACACCGTCGTCACGCGGCACCACATACACCTGACGTCCGTGCACACGAGCACGAATGACCCTCTGCGGCAACGGCATACAGCCCGTACGCCAGCGCAGTCGCAGCACTTCGCCCTTCACGGGCCGAATCGGCAGACCGGGCCACAGGGTCGGGGCATCGATCCCGTTGGCGATCACGACCGCCTCGGCCCGAACCGAATTCAGGTCGCTGACCGGGCCGTCCCACTCGACGCCCAGCTGCTCGCACGCCGCCGACAGGCCGTCGAGCAGGGCGCGGTTGTCCACCGCCAGTTCGGTGGGCGCCCGGAACCCGTGCCGAATACCCTGCGCCAGCATCGGTTCCACGTCACGCGGGGCCAACTCCCAGATCACCGGATGGCCCTGCGCGGACAGCCAATCGGCGGCGGTGCGCAAGTCGGCGACGTCGGCGCGGTCGACCGCGACCGTCAGCGACTCCCGCGCGGTGATCACCTGGCCGGGCAGTCCGTCGGTGAACCCGCCGTCCTGCCACAGCCGCAAAGATTGCAGTCCCAGCTGCAGCAATCGCTCTTCACCCGGCCAGCCTTCGCTGTGCGGGGCCAGCATTCCGGCGGCCACCCAGGACGCGCCGTGCCGCCCGGACCGGTGCACCCGCACCGACCAGCCAGCCTGGGCCGCGCGCCGCGCAACCGACAGCCCGATGACGCCGCCGCCGATGACGGCAAGCGATCCCGAGTCCGGTGGCATTTCCGCTCCCTTCGCCGGCATGATCCGGATCAGGTGTGACGGTAAGGGCCGGCGCGCCCACTCTCAGACCCCGTTCCCGGGACTCCCGTGTTGACTACCCACGCTAGCCGCTAGCGTCGCGGTGTGCACGAACCTGATGGCCCCGCTTCTCCTCGGGCCGTGCCGGCCCGCATCGTCGCCGGGGCGCGTCTGGCCAACGCACGGCTGTATTTGTGCACCGATGCGCGCCGTGAGCGGGGCGATCTAGCCGAATTCGCCGACGCGGCTCTGGCCGGCGGGGTGGACATCATTCAGCTGCGCGACAAGGGGTCGACGGGTGAGCACCAGCTGGGCCCGCTGGAGGCGCGCGACGAGCTGGCGGCGCTGGAAATCCTCGCCGACGCCGCACGCCGGCGCGGCGCTCTGCTGGCCGTCAACGACCGCGCCGACATCGCGCGCGCCGCGGGCGCCGACGTGCTGCACCTGGGCCAGGATGACCTGCCGCTGGCGGTGGCGCGCGACATCATCGGGCCGAACACGCTGATCGGACGGTCGGCGCACGATGACGGCCAGGTGGCCGCGGCGATCGCCGAGCCCGTCGACTACTTCTGCGTCGGGCCCTGCTGGCCGACGCCGACCAAGCCGGGCCGCCCGGCGCCGGGCCTGCCATTAGTAAGAGCCGCCGCAGATCTGGCGCCCGACAAACCGTGGTTCGCGATCGGCGGCATTGACGCCGCGCGGCTGCCCGAGGTGCTGGCGGCCGGGGCCCGTCGAATTGTGGTGGTACGGGCGATCACCGGTGCGGAGGATCCCCGCGCCGCCGCGGAGCAGCTCAGTTCGACGCTCGCCGCAGCGATCTAGCCGGCGGTGTACC
>Ga0335075_10007128_pt1 | contig 17215 bp, 18 predicted proteins | sample Lox_Sample_24_FD_206723 | JGI IMG/M metagenome (GOLD analysis project Ga0335075, IMG submission 206723) | Soil microbial communities from Loxahatchee National Wildlife Refuge, Florida, United States - Lox_Sample_2.4 | ecosystem: Environmental > Terrestrial > Soil > Wetlands | place: USA...
AGATCCTGGTCATCGACGGCGGCCGGGTCATCGAGCACGGGCAGCATGACGACCTGCTAGCGGCCGGAGGCCTGTATGCCGACTTGTACCGCACGCAGTTCGCCCGGCAGGAAGCCACCGAGCCGTCGTCAGCTAACGGGACATCGGTTAACGCGGGGTCAGTCTAGGTACCCGACCCGGCGGAGATCAGGGCCTGCTACCGACTCGATCTCGGTCAGCTGCGACGTGGTGAGATGGCGCCGCCAGGCGCCGGGCTCGACAGCCGGCTGGCCATCCCGCCTGCTGGCCCTGACGGCGACCGGGGCGACTTTATCGCCGACGAAGCCAGAGACGGCGCTCGCCGCCGCCACCGGGTCTTGCAGCATGCTCTCGTACCTGAGGGTCGTGAGCTGCTGCGAAGACAGCGAGGTCCGCAGCCTGGCCATCGCGCGCACCGCCCCGCGCCAGCGCAGGGCGCACTTGCCCGCGGCCGACAGCTCCGGCCAGATTTCAAGATCTTGCTCAGTCTCGATCCCGAAGAACGGATTGGGGAACTCGGTCTCGACGTTCGCCATCCCGGGCTTGAACCAGGCCAGCGTCTGCGGGTCCCCGAGCATGGCCGCCACGACATCCCTGCCGTCCCGCACGATCTGCACGAGCCGGGCGTCGGGAAAAGCGTCGACAAGTGCGTCGGCGCAGTACATCAGGTCAGGGCTGGCGTCGCCGTACCGGACGATGTCACGCTCGGATACGCAGCAGGACGGCCCCGTCACCCGGCCCGCATCCCGGCAGAACGGGGAGCAGGTCAGGCAGCAGTGCGCGGTCACCTGCCAGGCCTGGGCGAAGGCGTCCCGCATCACGGTCGCCGCAGCGTCACTGCGGCCGCGCTGGATAGACGGGCTGCGGGCGAAGGCATAGACCACGCCCTGGACGGCTTCCTGCCCGATAGTTACATGGAAGCCCGCCGACTGCTTCAGCGCGCGCCCGAACAGGTCCGCGCCGGAGTGCGGCGCGCCGATGACGAAGACCGGCTGGCGGACCTTACGGCCGTTTACGACCAGAATGTGGGCTCGGGGTGGCATGGTACCCATCAGTGTGACACCCGCCGTCAGCTGTCCGGTCGCCAGAACGTCGATGGCGACGAGTCGGTGTGCCGCAGGCCCGCCAAGTCGGCACCCGCCAAGCGGGTTTCCGGTTTTTCAGCAGCCGTCGCGGCCGCCGCTGCGGCGGCAGTGGTGCCCGGCGTGGCCCTCCAGGTTGAGCGCAGACTGAATTAGCGGAACGTGACTGAATGCTTGCGGTGTGTTACCGACCTGGCGGCCGTACCGCGGGTCGTACTCCTCGCTCAGCAGGCCGAGATCGCTGCGAAGGCTGAGCAGCCGCTCGAATATCGCCACCGCCTCGTCGTACTCGCCGATCAGGTGCAGCGCGTTCACCAGCCAGAAGCTGCAGGCGAGGAACGCCCCCTCAGCACCGGGCAGCCCGTCCACGTCGGCTTCTGCGCCGGAGGTGACGGCCTTGGCCGGCTGGGTGTAACGGAGCACCAGGCCGTCGCGCATGAGGTCGCGCTTGATCACCTTCACAGTTGAGATCACCCGGGGGTCATCTGGCGGCAGGAACCCTACTTCCGGGATCAGCAGCACTGCGGCATCGAGTTCCGTACTGCCGTAGTACTGGGTGAACACGCCGCGCTCGGTGTCGTAACCCTGCTCTAGGACCTGAGCGTGAATCTGGTCCTTGATCGTCGTCCAGCGCTCGAGCGGGCCGGGGTTGCCCTCCTTGACGAGCTGGATCGCGCGGTCGAACGCGACCCAGGCCATGACCTTGGAGTGCACGAAGTGCCGGCGTGGCCCGCGCACCTCCCAGATTCCCTCGTCCGGCTCGTCCCAGTGCTTCTCCAGGAAGTTCATCAGCTGCCGCTGCAGGCTCCAGGTGTGCTTGTCGAAGCCGAGCCCGGCTTGCCGGCCCAGCGTCAGCGCGTCGATGACCTCGCCGTAGACGTCAAGCTGGCGCTGGTCGACGGCACCGTTGCCGACCCGGACCGGGGCGGACCGCTCGTAGCCAGGCAGCCAGCTGACTTCCCACTCGGCGAGCCTGCGCTCGCCACCCACCCCGTACATGATCTGGACGTCCTTCGGGTCGCCGGCGATCGCCCGGCCGAGCCATTGCCGCCAGCTGTCAGCCTCTTCGGTATAGCCCGTGCGCAGCAGTGCCTCCAGCGTGATCGTCGCGTCCCGCAGCCAGCAGTACCGGTAGTCCCAGTTCCGCACGCCGCCGATGTCCTCGGGAAGGGATGTCGTGGGTGCTGCGACAATGCCGCCGGTGGGCGCATAGGTGAGCGCCTTCAAGGTGATCAGCGACCGCATGACGGCGTCCTGGTACGGCCCGGAGTAGGTGCACCTGGACGACCAGTCCGACCAGTAGGCCTTGGTCTCCTCCAGCGCGGCTTCCGCGATGATGCAGGGGTCCGGGGGGATGTGCGACTCCTTCCACGCCAGTGAGAACGCCTCGCGGTCGCCCGCCTTGACGCTGAAAGTGGCCTGGTGTGCCATGTTCTGGCCGACGCTGCGGACCGTACCGTGGAAGCAGACTGAATCCGGTCCTGCGACTGCCCTGATGTCCGCACCGTGCCGCTGGACCCACGGCAGCACCTTGCCGTAGCCGAACCTGAGCCTCAGCACGGACTCCATCTCGACGGTCCCGCTGACGCCCTCGATCATCCGGACCATCACCGGGAACCCGTGGTCGCGCGGCGGCATGAAGTCGGTCACCCTGACCACGCCGCTGAAAGTGGTCCAGGTGGTTTCCAGGATCAGCGAATCGCCCAGGTACTGCCGGCGGACCTCACCGCGCCGGGTAACCGGCCCGTCTGTCACTGTCGGGCAGATCCGCCAGTGACCGTTGCGCTCGTCCCCGAGCAGGGCCGCGAAGCATGCATCAGAGTCAAACCGCGGCAGGCAGAGCCAGTCCACGGACCCATCCTGGCTGATCAGCGCAGCTGTCTGCATGTCCCCGATCAGGGCGTAGTCCTCGATCCGGCTCGTCATCGAAGCCTCCAGTCTGGCGCCGAACGGCTGCCCTGGCGGCAGCCGCGACCGCATTCTTCGACACTAAGGGTGACACGGGACATGGTTGCACGACGGCACGTCGTAGAGTGGCGGCGTGCGTGCGCGAGATCCAGGCAATCAGAACCAGCCGTCAGGCACCGGCAGGGGACGCCGGAGCGCGGCCCGCCGCGCGGCAATGGCCGCGGCGGCCGGGGCCGTCGCGCTGATCACGGTCACCGGCTGCGGCAAGATGGACGCGTCGCTGGATAAGTCGTGGATTACGGTCGACTTCAACCCCGGCACTTCCGTGGCCACGGCGCTGCAGGTCAGGGCCGCGTGCTCGCACGTTCAGAACACGCCGGCCTATTCCCTGCCTGCGAAGCATACGGAGATCAACGTCATGTACGGGGTCGTGTACAACACGACGAACTCGAGCCCGGCGAACCTCGCCCAGCTTCAGACCTGCCTGCAGAAGTTCAAGTCGGTGCAGGGCCTGGACCCCGAGGACGTGGGCGACGAGGGCAGCTGAGCCCGGCCGAACGACAGTTTCCCCGCACCTGCGCGTTCCGCTAGTGGAATTTTTTCCTAGTTATCTGGTCGTTAAATACCTCTTTGACCTGGGGCAACACCGAGTGAGCCACACGGCGCCGGAGGCGCCGCCGCAAGGACTTCGCCGGAAGCTCTAGCTAATTCCCATAGTCATTGTAGACTTTCTCCGACTCAAACCCGAGTTACTTGATCGAAAAAGGTGGACGATGAAACGAGCACTCGCCGCAGTCGCGGCAGTGGGTCTGGCGGCGCTGGCAGCAGGCTGCGCCTCCTCCTCTGCCAGTTCGGGTTCCAGCGACCCGACTGCCAAGGTTGTGCTGCGGCTGGGCTTCCTGGAGAACATCACGCATGCGCCCGCCCTGATCGCCGTGAAGGATGGCTTCTTCACCAAGAACCTCGGCAAGAACGTGACACTTAAGCTCTACCCCTTCAGCAGCGGAACGCAGGAATCCACCGCGCTGCTGGCCGGCCAGCTGGATGCCGCCTACGTGGGTCCCAACCCGGCCATCAAGGCATGGCAGACCTCTGGTGGCAAGCTCATCAGGGTGATCTCGGGTGCTGCCTCGGGCGGCGCCGAGCTGGTGGTGAAGAAGGGCATCACGTCGGCTGCTCAGCTCAAGGGGAAGCAGCTGGCCACGCCATCGCTTGGCAACACCCAGGACGTTGCGCTGCGGTACTGGCTTAAGAACCACGGCCTGACCACGACCCCGACCGGCGGCGGCGACGTGCCGGTTACCCCCATCTCGCCCAACTCCGACGCGGTGCTGGCCTTCGAGTCTGGCAAGATCGCCGGCGGCTGGGAGCCCGCGCCTTACGACGCCGAAATGGTCGCCGATGGCGGGCACGTGCTGGTGAACGAGGCCAGCCTGTGGCCGCAGGGCCAGTTCGTCACGACCGAGATCGTCGCAACGCAGAGCTTCATCTCAGCGCACCCGACGGTTGTCAGCGACTTGCTCAAGGCCCAGATTGAGGCCAACTCCTATATCGCGAGCGACAAGTCGGCCGCGGAGTCGGCGGCGAACGCCGAGCTGGCGTCCCTGACCGGCAAGCCCCTCAAGCCGGCCATCCTGGCGGCTGCGTTTGACCAGGTGACGTTCACGAATGACCCGATCGCGTCATCGCTGCTCACCGATGCGGCGCACGCGGAGTCCGTGGGGCTGCTGAGCCCGGTGAAAAACCTGCCGGCGATCTACGATCTCGGACCGCTGAACACACTGTTGAAGGCCGACGGCCAGCAGCAGGTCGGCTCGTGAGAGCCAGCAGCGAGCAGGTGACGCCCCCGGCCAATCGGCCGGGGGCGTCAGCCCTGTCTGCGGCCGGGCTGACCGGTCAGACGGGGCTTGCTGATCAGGACGGGCGAGCAGGCGACCGGAACATCGCGGTGCGGCTGACTGAGGTCAGCAAGGCGTACGGCGCGGGTCCGTCTAGTCTGCTGGCGCTTGACGGCGTCTCTCTCACTGTGGCCGACGGGGAGTTCGTCTGCATCATCGGGGCATCGGGCTGCGGTAAGAGCACGCTGCTGAACCTGGTCGCAGGACTGGACAAGCCGACTGCCGGCCAGGTGGAGACCGGCGGCCGCCGGGTGGGCCTGATGTTTCAGGAGCCCGCCCTGTTCCCGTGGCTGACCGCTGGCCGCAATGTCGAGCTCGCGCTCCGCGCCAGGGGAGTGCCCCGCTCGCAGCGGCCGGCGCTGACCGCGGAGCTGCTGGAGACCGTCCGGCTCGGCGCGTTCGCCGGCAAGCGGCCGCACGAGTTGTCCGGCGGCATGCGGCAGCGGGTCGCCATGGCCAGGGCGCTGGCACTGGACGCTGACGTGCTGCTGATGGACGAGCCGTTCGGCGCGCTCGACGCGATGACGAGAGACCTGCTCCACGATGAGCTTGAGCGCATCTGCTCCGAGCGCACACTGACCGTGTTGTTCGTCACCCACAACGTCCGGGAGGCGGCCCGGCTCGGTGACCGGGTCATCCTGCTGAGCAGCCGGCCCGGCCGGATCATCGAGGAGTACACGTTGCCCAGGCAAGGTCAGCGCCGGATCGACTCTCCTGAGGTATCGGAAGTCGCGGCTAGGCTCACCGACCGGCTGCGTGAGGAAGTGGGTCGGCATGGTAGCTGACCAGGCACTACGCGGACTCGATAGCCTCGAGCTGCCGCCTGACCAGCGGGCGCAGGTGCCCGGCCGGCGTGGGCGCAAGGCGTGGGCCGCGGCGTGGCCGAAGCTGCTCGCCGTCGCGCTCGTCCTGGGCGTCTGGGAGCTGGTCACGCTTACCGGGTGGAAGAAGCTGGTGCTGAAGGGTCCGGGACCCGTCTTCTCCGACTTGTGGCAGCAGATGCAGCACGGCGCACTGTGGGCCACCATCGGCTGGACCATGCGCAGCGCGCTCATCGGATACCTCGTCGCGCTGGTCATCGGCTCGGTCGTCGGTATCCTGGTGGCCCGCATCGGGCCACTGCGGGCGGGTGTCGGATCTATCATCACCGGACTGCAGACGATGCCGTCAGTTGTCTGGGCGCCGTTCGCGATCATCCTGTTCGGCGAGAACAACTCGGCGATCTTGTTCGTGGTGATACTCGGTGCCGGCCCGGCAATTGCAAACGGGCTGATCAATGGCGTGGACTACACCCCGCCGCTACTGCTCCGGGCGGGCAAGACCATGGGCCTGCGCGGGATCACCCTGTACCGGTTCCTGATCCTGCCCGCCTCACTCCCGGCGTACCTGGCCGGGCTGAAGCAGGGCTGGGCGTTCGCCTGGCGCAGCCTGATGGCCGCGGAGCTGTTTATCGCGATCATCGGACAGGTGTCGATCGGCCAGCAGCTCGTCGCGGACCAAGATCTAAGTGACTTCACTGGGGCCAGCTCGGTGATGATCGTGATCTTCGTGATCGGGATTATCGTCGACACGGTCTTCACCAAGGCCGACGTGTCGCTGCGCCGGCGCCGTGGCCTGCTCGACCCGGCCGCGGCGAACTGAGGACGCGGCGCGCGCCCGGCGTGCTGACGTGAGTCAGCGCGCCGGGATTACGCGCTGCACGCCGGCGTACACGTTCATCGATCCGCCGCGCACGAATCCCGCGAGCGTCAGCCCGGCATCGTCGGCGAGCTCGGCTGCCAGCGATGACGGCGCGGACACCGCTGCGAGCACTGGGACGCCAGCCAGCGCCGCCTTCTGCACGAGCTCGAACGACGCCCGCCCGCTGACCAGCAGCAGGCACCCACGCAGCGGCAGGAGCCCGCCCCGCAGCACGGACCGCGATCGCTTTCAGGTTCTTTGCGCCCATGACCGCGCCCAGGCCGCCGCGGCCAGCGTGCCGGCCGTCGTGCGAGATCGTCGCGTACCGGACGCCGCGCTCGGCGGCCGGGCCGATCGCGGCCATCCGCCAGCCCCGGCCAAGTTGCTCCCGCAATGCTTTGTCCGTTTCGGCCGCAGTACAGCCGGCCAGCTGTCGTGCGTCGATGAGCCGGGTGCCGTCGCCGTCGACGAGCAGGACGGACAGTTGCGGCGCCCGGCCGCGTACCACGATCGCGTCGTGCCCGGTGAGCTTCCCGGCGATCGCGAACTGGCTCGACGCCAGCGCGTCGGTCAGCATCCCGGTCAGCGGCGACTTCGCCACCACGGCGAACTTCGCGCTCGTCGTCAGCGGCGTCCCCACCAGCGGGGAGAACACGAATGCCAGCGGTGCCGTGGCATCCAGGGCGTCCGCTCCCGGCGTCCCCAGGCGGTACAGGAGCCAGGCGCCGAGGCCGGCGCCGCCGATGTAGGCGCGCAGGACCTGGTCCGGCAGCGGCAGGGTTGAGCTCGTACCGGTGGCTGCGTCCACCGCAAGCGCCTGCCCGAGATAGCCGCCAGCTGCCATGTCAGCCGCCCGCGTCTGCGGACAGGAAGAAGAGGGTGTCACCTGCCACGAGCGGTGTCTCGCAATCGCGAGTGAGCTGGTCACCGTTCAGCGCCGCCGTGATATGCCGGTCGAGCACCAGGCCAAGGGCACCGGCGGCGGCGCCCACGGTGGCGGCCCGGACGGCGTGGGGGCCGCTCGTGCCGCCGGCCTTGGCAAGGGTCCCGAAAAGCCGGACGGTCACTTCCGGTGCCGGCCGGGCCAGGGCCGACTGGAACTCTGCGGGCGTGTTGACGTTGAGCACCGAGTCCAGGTCCGGGTCCAGCGCGGCGAGCACCGGGTCGTTCTTGAGCGTTTCGTCGTCCAGTTGCTCGACCGTGCACTCGTCGAACAGGAAGGCTGGCCGCAGCCGGTCCTCTTTCACCAGCCGCTCGGCTGTGTCCGCGAGCGAGACCCGGTACGCCGCGGCTAGCGGCTGCTTAAACCCCCGCGCGACCGGCAGAGCCACGTCTGTGCTTTCGCTGTCGCCGAGCACGCGCAGGACCCGGCGGATGAACGCCGGGTGCAGGAACGGCACGTCGGTAGAGCTGATGAACGCGATATCCGCGTTCCCGCGCAGCGCGGCAAGCCCGGCGGCGATGCCTTGTAGCGGACCCTTACCCTCCCTGGGGTCGTCGGTCATCGAAATGCCCTTGGGCAGGGCAGGAAGCTCCTGGCCAGGAGCGCGGACGACCACCACGGGCCCGCCGGTCGCGCGCGCCACGATGTCGGCCGTCCTGCGCAGCAGCGTGGACCCGTGCCACTCCAACGCCGCCTTGGGCGTGCCCATCCGCGAGGACCTGCCGCCCGCCAGCACTACGCCGCCTGAAACCGCCACTTCCTCATCGTAAGCGTCGGCGTGCGTGCCAGTCCGTTTTGACTGCGAGCGGCTAGTGAAGGCGAGGTCAGCCGAGCACCTTTGCCTTCGCCGCCGCGAACTCGTCATCAGTCAGCGCGCCCTGCTGGTGCAGCATGCTGAGCTGGCTGAGCTGGTCCATCATCGCTGCTTCTGAGCTAGCCGCGCTGGCCTGGGCCGGGACGGCCGGCCGCGTCGGCGGGTTCCCGGCGGCGCCGGTTGTGGCCCGTTGCTGTGCGTGGCGGCGTACTGCCCGTCCGACGGCAACGGTGGCTCCGACCGCCGCGGCTCGCAGCAGCGGACGGCGCCGGACGACTACAGGTCGGCCGATCATGTGGCATGCCTCCGTGTATCCGGCCCGGTGACAGGCCGGCTCTGGTTAGCCAGCCCCGGCTACCGGCTCCGCTTGCCGCCGTTACTGGTTGCACTCTCAGTGTCCATTTCGGCCGGCAGCTCCAGGCCGAGAGCGATCATCACTTCCGGCGCGGCCGAGACCACCCGAGCCATGCCGGCCTGCGGCGCTACCGCGGTCAGCACGCCGAGAATCTCTCGTGGCGACGCACCGGCATCCAGCGCTCCCTGCACCTGGAACAGGTAGGACGCCGGCGCAGCGTCCAGTGCCACTAGCGCGGCGATCTTCACAAGCGCGAACGTCTTGCCGTCAAGGCAACTGTCGGCTCGGAGTTGCTCGCGCATCTCCATGGCCTCGCCCATTACGCCGGACTCACCCATTGCGAGTGCCAGCAGCGTGTCGGTGGTCGCCTGATCGACCGTCACACCCATATCGGGAACGCCCACTAGTCCTCCACGGTTCGTCGTCCCATCGCCGGTCTGGTGCGGGCTCGCCTGCCACGCGCCGGCCGGACGCGGTTTTCCACACGATCCGCCCGGGCCCCCGGTGCTGTCATCACCCGGCCAGAGTGAATACGCCCGGGCGCGGCCATGCGAGGGTGGGTGTAACCGCTTGGCGCAGCCGGACCGGAACGCGCACGGGGGCTCAGATGCTTGCTGCGATCCTGAATGTCATCTGGCTTGTACTCGAAGGCCTGTGGATGGCAATCGCGTACGTGATAGTCGGTATTATCTGCTTTGTTCTAATCATTACGATTCCGTTCGGGATTGCCTCCTGGCGCATCGCGGGGTATGTACTGTGGCCCTTCGGCCGGACTATCGAGCGCCGGCCCGGCGCCGGGCTTGCCTCGGTGATCGGCAACGTGCTGTGGGTGGTCCTCTTCGGCTGGTGGCTGGCGATCGGGCACCTGGTGGCGGGAGTGCTGCTCTGCATGACTGTCATCGGCATCCCCCTCGGCCTGGCCAGCTTCAAGATCATCCCCATCACGCTGGTTCCGCTGGGGGTACGGGTCGTTCCGTCGAGCGCCCTCCGGGACTAGGGCCTGCACCCTGCCACGCCCCCAAACTGCGGCCTGACCAGGTACAACGCCGACGCGGGTAGCCTCAGGTGTATGGCGCGCTTGGGGGGGCGAGCCGGCGATGACCGGGTTTCGGGGGATCAGGCGGCGCTGCGGCGGGTGGCGACCCTGGTGGCGCGCGGCGCGCCGCCCGAGGCTGTGTTCGCCGCGGTCACCGAGGAAGCCGCGAGGCTGCTGGGCGCCTACAGCGCAACGATGGCCAGGGTTAACCGGGACGGCACCGGAACGATCGTCGCCTCGTGGTGCATGGCCGGCGCCGTCTTTCCCGTCGGCAGCCGGTGGAGCATCGGGGGGCTGAACCTGCTCACGCTGGTGTTCCAGACTGGCCGTGCGGCGCGGATCGATGACTTTGCCGGTGCCTGCGGCTCGGGAGCGAAGGCACGCGAGCTCGGTGTCCGCGCGGCGGTCGGCGTGCCGGTGAGGGTCGAAGGCCGTCTGTGGGGCGTGATGGCCGCGGGTTCCGTGCAGGGGCCGTTTCCGCCCGGGACTGAGGCGCGGCTGGCCGGGTTCACCGAGCTGGTCGCCGCTGCGATCGCCAACGCCCAGGCCCGCGTGGAGTTGCGCGGGTACGCCGAGGAGCAGGCCGCCCTGCGGCGGGTGGCGATGCTGGTGGCCGACGGGGCGGCGCCAAAGGCAGTGCTCAACGCGGTCGCTAAGGAAGTGGGGCTGCTGCTGGGCGTCGAGTACACGGCGATGACCCGGTATGACCCGGACGGCTTCAGAAGGGTTGTTGCAGCGTGGAGCAACAGCGGCCCCAGCTTCCCCATCGGCACCCGGACAAAGCTCGGCGGGCGGAACGTGACGACGATGGTGTTCGAGACGGGCCGCCCGGCCCGGATCGACGACTACACCGGCGCCTCAGGGCCCATCGCGGAAGCCGTGCGCGACTTCGGGTCCAATGCGGCGGTCGGCGCGCCGATCAGGGTGGAGGGGCGGCTCTGGGGCGTCATAGTCCTGGATTCCCGCTCGGGGCCGCTGCCGGCCGGTACTGAGGCGCGGCTTGCCGGATTCACTGAGCTGGCCGGCACCGCGATCGCCAACGCCGAAGCCCAGACTGCCCTGGCGGCTTCGCGGGCGCGTGTCGTGGCCACCGCTGATGCGACCCGCCGCCGCATCGAACGCAACCTGCACGACGGCGCCCAGCAGCGCCTGGTCTCCCTGGCCCTGGAGCTGCGCGCGGCCGAGGCCGCCGCAGCGGCCGGGACCTGTGATCTGGCACCGGAGCTGGATCGCGTGGCAGCCGGGCTGGACGACGTGCTGGCAGACCTGCGCGAGATCGCCCGTGGCCTGCACCCAGCGGTCCTGGCCGACGGCGGCCTGGCCGCGGCACTCAAGACCCTGGCCCGCCGCTCCGCCATCCCGGTCCGCCTCGACATCCGCGTCGACCGGCGGCTGCCTGACCCGGTCGAGATAGCGGTGTACTACACCGTCGCCGAGGCGCTGACCAACGCCGCCAAGCACGCCGGCGCGACCGCCGTGGGCATCGAGGTGAGCCTCGGTGAGGGTGTCCTGAATGTCCGCGTTCGCGACAACGGGCGCGGCGGCGCGGACTTTGCCGACGGCACCGGCCTGCTCGGGCTCAGGGACCGGGCCGAGGCGCTCGGCGGCCATCTGCGGCTGCACAGCCCGCCCGGAGAGTCCACAACCCTGGAGGTCACACTGCCGCTCGACGAACCCAGCGCGCGCTAGCCAGGCAGCTCGGGCACCCACTCAGCGGCGGAAGCCGCTAGCGCACTACCAGAACCTCAGGGCCGGGAGCGATCAGCTCACCGATGACCGGCGCACCCGGAATCTCGCCAGCGAGCAGCAATCCGCCGGAGGTCTGAGCATCGGCAAGCAGGAGGAGCATTTCCTCGGTCGCACTGCCGAAGTCACTGTGCGGCGCGACCCAGTCGAGGTTCCGGCGGCTGCCTCCGGGCACGTAGCCGGCGCGGACGGCATCGTCAGCACCCTCGATCAGCGGCACCGCCGCGCTGTCGACGACAGCGGTGACGCCACTGGCCCTGGCTAGCTTGAACAGGTGGCCGAGCAGGCCGAAGCCAGTCACGTCGGTCGCGCACCTGATGCCGGCCGCGAGCGCCTGGCGGCTGGCTGAATCGTTCAGCGCGGTCATCACGTCGATCGCGGCCGGGAAGATGTCGCCCGTGGCCTTGTGCCGCGAGTTCAGCACTCCGCTGCCGATTGGCTTGGTCAAACTGATCGGCAGACCAGGGCGCCCGGCGTCGATGCGCAGCAGCCGGTCCGGATCTGCCAGTCCGGTAACTGCCATGCCGTACTTGGGCTCGGGGTCGTCGATGCTGTGCCCGCCGGCTACGTGGCAGCCCGCCTGGGTGGCCGCGTCGAGGCCGCCGCGCAGCACCTCGGCGGCCAGGTCCGCACTGAGCACGTCCCGCGGCCAGCCGAGCAGGTTGAGCGCGACCAGCGGCTCACCGCCGACCGCGTATACGTCTGAGAGCGCGTTCGTCGCCGCGATCTGGCCGAAGGTATAAGCATCATCGACTACCGGGGTGAAAAAGTCCGCGGTGGCGATCACGGCCCGGTCCGGCGCGATCTGGACCACCGCTGCGTCATCGCCATGCTCGACGCCGATGAGCAAGTCGGACGGCTTGCGCGCGGGGATCAGCCGGGCGACGGCTTCCTCCAGCTCACCAGGGGGGATCTTGCAGGCACAGCCGCCGCCGTGAGCGTACTGAGTAAGTCGCACTGCGGCCTCGATGGTCATGTGAAGAACTCTAATCGCCGGCCGGCTTGCGAAGGCGGTGGCGTGCGTGGTGCCATGCGATATGAGTCCGCGCCGGCCGATGCTGGCGCGCGCCGCGACGAACAGATGGAGGCTGCGGTGACCAGTGCTCAGGTGCCGGCGGAGATTGCCGCGCAACGGGAAGCCCTGCAGCAGCAATGGGCCGGGCAGACGCTGTGCGATGCCCTGGCCAGCACGGCTGAACGCTACGGCGACATGCCCGCCTACTCCGACCGGGACGCGCCCGGCGCATGGCAGACGATCAGCTGGGCGCAGACGCGGGAGCTGGCATTGGAGCTCGCCGCCGCGTTTACCGAACTTGGATTGCAGCCCGGCGACAAGGTTGCGCTGATGCTGCCGAACCGGCTCGAGCATGTGCTCGCGGACTTTGGCGTGCTGCACGCGGGCGGGGTGCCAGTCACGTTCTACGCCACACTCGCCGCCGAGCAGATTGCCTTCATGGCGGGCAACTGCGACGCGAAGATCGCGGTCATCGACGGCGCCAGCGAACTCGCTCGCTGGCAGGAGGTGGTGCCGCAGCTGCCATCGCTGCGCAAGGTGATCGTCCGTGACGCGGCGGTGTGTCCGGCTGAGGCGCCCTACCTGAGCTGGCAGGAGTTCGCCGATCTCGGCAAACAGCGGCTGGCAGCGGACCCAGGCCTGGTTGCCAGCCGGGTCGCCGCGATCAAGGCGGACGACCCGGTGACGCTGCTCTACACCTCAGGCACGACCGGGAACCCCAAGGGCGTCATCATCCCGCACGCGAACGTGCTGTACGAGGTGGAATCCGGCCGGGAAGCCGACCTTAGCCGGATGCACGTGACCTGGGTGTCCTACCTGCCGCTTGCGCACATCGCGGAGCGGATGTTCACGCTCTACCTGGCGATCTGCAACGCGACGCACACGCACTTCTGCCACGACGCGGCAAGCCAGCTCATCGGCACGATGGGCGAGGTCAAGCCGACCGCATTCTTCGGGGTGCCGAGGATCTTCGAGAAGGTCATGGCGGGAATCCAGGGCCTGCTGGCCGGCGAGCAGGATCCCGACCGGAAGGCGGCGGTGGCGGCGGCCATGGAGACCGGCCTGGCATACGTGCGCAGCTGCCAGTACGGCGAAAGCACCTCGCCCGAGCTAGCCGCGAAATTTGCGGCGGTCGAGGAGCAAGTGCTGAGTCCCATCAGGTCGCTACTCGGCCTGGGGGAGGCGGAGATCGTCGTCAGCGGCGCGGCGCCGTTGCCGCCGGAAGTGGGCTCGTTCTTCGGCGGCCTCGGGGTGCGCATCATGGACGTGTACGGGATGAGCGAGACCACCGGCGCTTTCACCACGAATACGCCGGGGGCCTTCAGACTCGGGACGGTGGGGCGGCCCGTTCCCGGTATTGAAGTACAGATAGCCGACGACGGCGAGATTCTCACGCGCGGCCCGCTGAACACGCCTGGTTACCTCAACCTGCCCGAGCAGACCGCCGACCTGATCGACGCCGACGGCTGGCTGCACACCGGCGACATCGGCTCGATCGATGACGACGGATTCGTCCGGGTCGTCGACCGGAAGAAGGAGCTGATCATCACCGCGGGCGGGGAGAACGTCTCGCCCGCGGCGGTCGAGAACCTGCTGGTCGCTCATCCGCTGATCGGGCAGGCGCTCGCCTACGGCGACCGTCGCCCCTACCTGGTAGCGCTGCTGACGCTGGACAGCGGCGTCGCGCCGGCGTGGGCCAAGGCGCACGGGATCGAGCACACTTCGCTGGCTGAGCTGGCGGCTCATGAGGCCGTGCGGGCCGAGGTCGGGCGGGCAGTGGCGGACACCAACTCGAAGCTCGCGAGGGTGCAGCAGATCAAGTACTGGGAGCTGCTGCCGGTGGAGTGGACGGCGGAGAGCGAGGAGCTGACGCCCACCTTCAAGCTCAAGCGCAGGGTGGTGCACGCGAAGTACGCCGATGTCATCGACGGCCTCTACCAGGCTGGGCCTACGCCTGGCTGACCGTCTCGGGCTTGCAGGCCCTGGTGGCGAAGTAGCCCGGCATGTAGCCGGCCGTCGGGCCGACATGGTGCGGGCGCTCACGGAACGCCGTGATGACGAATCCTGCGGCTAGCTGGCCGCCGATCTGCTCGGTGAGCGAGTGGCTGTACTCGACCGGCGCGTCCAGGCCCCATAGCCGGGCGCGCTCTTCCGCGCTCAGGTGGGTGAGATCGGAGTACGGCAGGGCGTGCCGGACGACCAGCTCGCCGCGGTTTTCGCTGGCGTCCGCGTCGAAGATGAAGACGTCGGGGTTCATGAAGCCGGCGAGCAGGATTCCGCCGGGCCGCAGCACCCGGAAGCACTCTCGCCAGACCGGCTCGACCTCCGGGCAGAACACGTTGGATACCGGGTGGAAGACCAGGTCGAAGCTCGCGTCGCCGAGCGCGCTGAGGTCGCGCATGTCGCCGAGCACTGTGGTCAGCTCCAGGCTGTCGCGGTCGGCAACCATCCGGTCCTGGGCTAGCTGGCGCGGCGAGTTGTCCAGCACGGTCACCCGAGCGCCCGCGGCCGCGAGTACCGGGCCTTGCTGGCCGCCGCCGCTGGCCAGGCACAGCACGTCGGCTCCCGCCAGCGTGGCCGGGAACCAGTCGCGCGGGACGGGGTCGTATCCGATCAGCACGACCGACCAGGTCCCGGCCCTGGCGGCGGCGATCACCTCCGGTCCGACTGGCACCGTCCACTCGTTGCCTGAGTCAACCTCGCGGTCCCAGGCCGACCGGTTGTGCGCCACGGCGGGATCAAGTTCGCTTGTCACGCCCGAACGGTAGCCGCTGCGGCCGGCTGCTTGCACCTCGTTATGCGCCGGCGGCCGGCCGGAAGATCATGCAGCTGCTCGTCGCGAACGCGTAGAGCTTGCCGTCACTGCCAGTCAGCCGGGCTTCCGCGAGTGCGGAGCGGCCGCCCAGGTGAGTAACCGTGCCGGTGCACGTCAGCCGGCCGGCGCCTGAGCCCACGGGGCGCAAGAACTTCACGCTGAGATCCAGGCTGGTGTAGTAGGTCCCGGCCGGGAGCAAGCTCTGTACCGAGCAGCCGCAGGCCGAGTCGCACATTGCGGAGATCATGCCGCCGTGAACTGAGCCGATCGGGTTGTAATGGAACTCCGCTGGGGTGAACTCGAACACGACGGAGCCCGGCTGCACGCTGACCGGGGTGAAGTCCAGTGTGCTGGCGATAGGCGCGCCCGGCAGGCTGCCGTCGAGTATGGCCTGCAAGAAGGCCATGCCGTCCCGCTCTCTCGCCGCTGCCGCGGAGATCGCCGGATCAGCCCAGGAAAAGCTCCGCGTCCGGGCGCTCACATCCGGCGAACTGGCGGCCAGGACGTTCCCGTTCAGCCTGCCCCCCTCGAGATCGGACTGGTTACGCGGCAGCTCGGCTTGATGCACGGGGGTCTCCTGACTGACGGATCTGGCGGTCGCCCGCGAGGCTGATGACCGCAGGCACGGCGTGGCGGCCAGCTGCCTGCGAAGGCGTGATGAGCGGGCTGAAGACAATCGCATCGCGCGTTCGCTGCTGCGGCGCGTCTGGCCACCGGCGGTGGATGATGCCGAGCATCCGGTCGTTGGACGGCAGCACGTCTAGGACGAGCGAGCCCACACCGCGGCGCGAGGCGCGCCCTATCAGGGTGCTCAGCAGCAGCGTGCCCAGCCCTTGCTGCTGCCACGGATCGGCGACGACGAGCCCGATATTGCTCGCCAGTCCGCCGGGCACGGCCGTGTCGGCCGCCATCGCGTGCGCGATCACGGCTCCGTTGCGGTCGGTAACGACCAGGATGTCGGCCCCAGTTCCGCCGCAGAGCACGCGGAGCAGTCCTGTGCTCGGCGGCGCGACGCTCGCGAAGAACCGCAGGTACCGCGAAAGGGCAGACAGAGCGCAGACGAACTCGCTGATGCACTTGGCGTCGTCCTCGCGGCCCTGCCTGATCAGGCCGCTTGCCGTGGCGCTGGTGGCCGTCAGCGCCGTCCCGGCCTTGCCAGACTCCAGCGGGCAGCCGACCGGGGTTCGTTTCATAGACCCAGCTTTGCGCAGGCTTGCTAAGTCTGTCAAGTGAACTTAGCCTTGCCGTATGGCAAAGCCCTGGGCGATCGACTTCGACACCGCGAACTGCAACATCGCTGCGGCCCTGGAAGTCGTGGGGGAGAAGTGGACGTTCCTGGTCCTGCGGGAGGCCTTCAACGGCATCCGGCGATTCGACGACATGCAGCGGCGGACCGGTGCGCCCAGGCAGGTGCTGAGCAGCCGGCTGGCCCGGCTGGTAGCGGAAGGCATCCTGCGGAAAGTGCCGTACCAGGAATCAGGCCAGCGATCGCGCAACGAGTACCGGCTGACCGAAAAGGGCATCGAGCTCTACCCGATGATCGCGGCACTGCTTGCCTGGGGCGACAAGTACGCAGCGGCACCCGGTGGTCCGGCCGTCGAGCTGACGCACCGGGACTGCGGAGCACCGGTGTCCCTGCAGCTCGCCTGCTCGCACGGGCATGTGCTCGGCTCGGCCAGGGATGTGACGCCAATACCAGGCCCCGGTGCGCGCCGGGTCGCCTGACTCGCCCGAGCGCGGAACAGGCGCCAATCCTGCCATTGAGCCGCCCGACTCGCGTCGGCGTCCTGTTACGCCGGTAGGGTCTGGTCCCGGAGGCGTCAGGGTGCCTGGTGGCCCCCCTGGTCTTCAAAACCAGTGGGCGGCGCTCCGCGTCGCCGGCGGGTTCGATTCCCGTCCGCCTCC
>Ga0335075_10007129_pt1 | contig 17215 bp, 16 predicted proteins | sample Lox_Sample_24_FD_206723 | JGI IMG/M metagenome (GOLD analysis project Ga0335075, IMG submission 206723) | Soil microbial communities from Loxahatchee National Wildlife Refuge, Florida, United States - Lox_Sample_2.4 | ecosystem: Environmental > Terrestrial > Soil > Wetlands | place: USA...
GCTGAATGCGCTGAATGATCTCGCGCTCACCCTGAAGCACGTGCACTGGAATGTCGTCGGACCCAATTTCATCGCGGTCCACACAATGCTCGATCCGCAGGTCGATGCGGTGCGCCTGATGGTCGACGAGAGCGCCGAGCGCATCGCCACGCTGGGCGGATCGCCGTCAGGAACTCCGGGAGCGCTGGTCGCGCAGCGGGGCTGGGATGACTATTCCGTCGGACGCGCGGATGCGCTCGCCCACCTGGCGGCGCTGGATGTCGTCTACGCCGGGATCATCGAGGCGCAGCGCGCCGCGATCGAGGACACCGAGGAGCTCGATCCGGTCACCCAGGACATGCTGATCGGGCACTCGGGCCAGCTGGAGCAGTTCCACTGGTTCATCCGGGCCCACCTGGAGAATGCCGACGGGTCGCTGGCCGCGGCGGGCGCGACGACCGAGCGGACAGCAGCCAGGCGCGCCCGCCGGCGCTAAGGCACGGCGCGACGTCAGCGCCACGTCAGCTGACGCTGATGCTGCGGGAGGCCCTATGGCGCTTGCAAGTATCTCGCCGCGCGGGCCGGAAAGTCCTAACCGACCAGCGCGCTGGAACCGGGTCAGACGCCATCGCTGCACCATCGGACCTGCCCTCATACCGTGACAACCGCCGAGGAGGTACGCATGACTCATCAGCGCGGGCGTGACCCGCTGGGCGACCTGACCGCCGCCGGGGTGGCAGTGTGGCTGGACGACCTGTCCCGTGAGCTGCTGGCGGGCGGTGGCCTGCAGTCGCTCATCACTAGCCGGCATGTTGTCGGGGTGACCACGAACCCGACCATATTCGCCTCCGCCCTGTCCGAAGGCAACCGTTATGACGGCCAGCTGGCGGACTTGGCCGCCCAGGGCGCGGACACCGACGCGGCCGTGCTCGCCGTGACCACCGATGACGTCCGCGCCGCGTGCGACCTCCTGATGCCGGTGTACACGCAGACGGCCGGATTGGACGGATGCGTGTCCATCGAGGTCGACCCGCGACTGAGCCGGGACGCCACCGCCACTGCCGAGATGGCGCGCCGACTCTGGACAACGGTAGGCCGGGACAACCTCTACATCAAAATCCCGGCCACCAGGGAAGGACTGGCCGCGATCACTGAAGTGATCAGCCAGGGCATCAGCGTCAACGTCACGCTGATCTTCTCCCTGGACCGATACCGCGCCGTCATGGACGCCTACCTCAGCGGGCTGGAACGCGCACACGCCGGTGACCGGGACCTGACCGCAATCAGGTCCGTGGCTTCCTTCTTCATCTCCCGGGTCGACACCGAGGTCGACGCCCGCCTGGACCAGGCCGGCACACCCGCCGCTGACGCGCTGAAAGGCTCAGCGGCCATCGCCAACGCCCGGCTGGCCTACCAGGCGCACCAGCAGCTCATCGCCACCGGCCGATGGCAGCGACTTGCCCGTCTCGGCGCCCGGCCGCAGCGACCGCTGTGGGCTTCCACCGGCGTCAAGAACCCCGCCTACCCTGACACCATGTACGTCGCCGGGCTGATAGCACCCGGCACTGTCAACACCATGCCTGGCCGGACGCTGGAAGCCTTCGGCGACCACGGCCAGGTCCGCGCTGACACCATCACCGGGAGCTACGACAGCGCCCGCCGCTTCTTCGGTCAGCTGGCAGCAGCAGGCATCGACTTCGACGACGTCACCGACCAACTCGAACGCGATGGCCTGGCCAAATTCGAGAAAAGCTGGAGCGAACTCGGGGCGACGATCGCCGCCGAGATGGCACGCCAGCATCACAAGAAGCGCCCGTAGTTCAGGGACGGGCGCGTGGCCTCTTACGCGCGGGCCCGCAGACCTTCCGCTCGCCCTGGGGTATCTCGCCGCGACGTCCGGCCGGCCAACCACTCGGGCCCGCGAAGCGCAGCCGACCCGCCTGCCCGCCGGGGAACTCCGCTGGCCCTGTTCATACATGAAGGCGAGATGGCGGGGTAGCGGGTCAGCCTCGTCGCTACCCAGGGGGACAATCCGCATTGACGAACGACAGACACCCAGCGAGCACGCGGCCGTGCCTGCCCGCCTGGCAGCGGACCGCTGACGCATTCCGCGCCGCGGAGGAGTCGGGTCGGCTGAACGTGCCGCTGCCCGGATCGGGCCGGACCCGGCAGCGGTGGGATGCCTTCGCCGCGCTCGCCGAGGAAGACCTGTCCCTGGCGAGACTGGGTGAAGGCCACGCCGATGCGATCGCGATCCTTGCTGAACTGGGCGGACCCGAGCCGGGCCCGGGAAGCCGGTGGGGAGTGTGGGCGGCGAGCCCGCCTGGCCCGGGCCTGCATGCCCGCCGTGATGGCGTCGGTGACTGGACGCTGACGGGTGTGAAACAGTACTGCTCAGGAGCACGCGTGTGCACGCACGCGCTCGTCACCGCCGCGGCCGAGGACGGGGTGCGGCTGTTCGCCGTGCACAGCGATGCCCTCCGCCCGCAGCTGTCGAGCTGGCCGGCTACCGGCATGGCGGGCAGCGACACCCTCGATGTTGACTTCGACGAGATCCCGGCCACCCCGGTCGGGCCGCCCGGCGCCTACACGGGCCGGCCCGGGTTCAGCCACGGCGGTGTCGGCGTCGCGGCCTGCTGGTACGGCGGGGCCCGAGCCATCGGCCGCACGCTGCTGCGGGCGGCGCAGCAGCGCGATATCGGCCCGCACGCGCTGGCGCATCTGGGTGCCGTCGACGTCACCTTGCAGGCTGCCCGGTCCGCGCTCAGCCTGGCAGCCGACGAGATCGACGCAGACCCCGGCGATCTCAAGGATGCGGGGCGTATCCGCGCGCTGCGAGTCCGGGCCCTGGTCGAGGCCGCGGCCACCGAGGTGATGGAACGGGTAGGACGAGCCCTTGGCGCCGGCCCGCTGTGCCACGACGAGGATCACTCGCGCCGGGTCGCCGACCTGACCATCTACCTGCGCCAGCATCATGCCGAAAAAAACGAGGCCGAGCTGGGCGCCCTGGTCGCCGGGCAGGGAACGACGTGGTGAGGCTAGCCGCCGGCAACCGGATCGACGCGCCAGGCACGAGCGAGGCCACCTGGCGCGCCTGGCCGGAGCTGGCTCAGCTTGCCGTAGCTGACATCTCCGGCTGGACCAGTGCGGTCATCCTGGCCGCTCATCCCGACGACGAGGTACTGGGCGTCGGGGGCATCATGTGCTCGCTCGCTGTGGCGGGCGCGCGACTGCGGCTCATTGCCGTCACCGACGGCGAGGCTTCCCACCCCGGTCTGGCCGACACCGGGGCGCTGGCCGAGCGCAGGGCTGGCGAGACTGCCGCCGCCCTGCTGGCGCTGGGTGCCGGGACGACAGAAGTCATCCGGCTTGGGCTGCCTGACACCGGGCTCGCCGCCTGCCAGGACGAGCTTGCCGCCGCCTTGCCAGGGCTGACGGCTGGGTTCGATGTCTGCCTGGCCCCGTGGGAGGACGACGCCCACGCCGACCATGAGGCCGCCGGCCGCTCCGCCCGCCGCGCCTGCGCTTCCCCGGTGGCGTTCTACCCGGTCTGGGCCTGGCACTGGGCGTTCCCAGGCGACCCGAGAGTGCCGTGGGCAAGCGCGGTCCGGATCCCGCTCGCGCCGGCGGCGGCTGCGCGCAAGGCCGCGGCCGTCAGGTGCTTTACCAGCCAGCTCGAGGCCAGGGACGCGGACCTGGAACCGGTGCTCACTGCGGGAATGCTCGAGCACTTCAGCCGGCCATTTGAGACTCTCTTTCCTGCGGGGCGGTCATGACGCTGGATCCCGGCTATTTCGACGAGATGTATGCGGTCAGCGATGACCCCTGGGGTTTTACCAGCCGCTGGTACGAGCAGCGGAAGGCCGCGATCGGCCTCGCGATGCTCCCGGTCCAGCACTACGACAGCGCCTTCGAGCCAGGCTGCTCGATCGGGGTCCTCAGCGAGATGCTCGCGCCGCGCTGCAGTCAGCTGCTGTCCTGCGATCTCGCCGCGGCAGCAGTACGCTCCGCCGCCGACCGCACCGCCGCGCTCGGCAACGTGCGGGTCGAGCAGCGCACGCTGCCGGACCACTGGCCGGCCGGCACCTTCGACCTGATCGTCTTCTCCGAGATCCTGTACTACTTCGCCGGCCGCGAACTCGGCCGGGTACTCGACCTCGCCACTGCCGCGCTGCGGCCCGGCGGGAGCCTGCTGGCCGTGCACTGGCGGCATCCGGTCCCCGAATACCCGCGCAGCGGTGACGAGGTCCACCACGCCCTCGCCGGCCGGGCTGGCCTGGCCCGGCTTGTCGAGCACAGCGAACCTGACTTCCTCGCCGAGGTCTACATACGCACCGAGGCCGCGCCGATCTCGGTTGCTCAGGCCGGCGGCCTGGTGTGATCCGGGCAGTCGCGGTCGTCATACCGGCGCACAACGAAGAAGCTCTGCTGCCAGCGTGCCTGACCGCAGTCAGCGCCGCGGCCCGCGCGCTGGACTCCACGCCGGTGTGCATCGTGGTGGCCGCTGACGCCTGCGCTGACCAGACGGCAGAGCTGGCCCGCGCCTCAGGCACTGTTGTCGTCGAGATCAGCGCGCGCAGCGTAGGAGCGGCGCGGCGGGCCGGCATGCTCGAGGCCCTCCGGCAGTTCCCCGGTCTCGACCCATCCGAGGTGTGGCTCGCGACAACCGACGCAGACACGGTCGTGCCTCCCGGCTGGCTCCGCCAGCAGCTCGCGTACGCGGCACGGGGCTGGGATGCCGTCGTCGGCACCATCGCCGTGGCCGACTGGACCGAGCACCCGCCAGAAGTGCCGCTCCTGTTCCGGCTTCAGTACGCCAGTGACGCCCGCTCCCACCCGCACGTCCACGGCGCCAACCTGGGCTTTACCGCCGAGGCCTACCTCGCCGCCGGCGGGTTCCACCCGCACCGCACGGCGGAAGACCACGCCCTGGTCAATGCGCTGGAGGGCACCGGCCGGCGGATCCTGCGCACCACCCGGGTGAGCGTGGTCACCTCGGCCCGCCGCATCGCCCGGGCTCCCGACGGACTCAGTCACCTGCTGGCCACCCTCGGCGGGCATAGCGTGGCGTCCGCGAATCAAACCGCGACCTCCGGAGCTACTCGTGTCTGCGCCAGCCAGTGCCAATAGGTATATCGACCTCAAGCTCGCGGGCGAGCTGGGCCAGGAGCTGCGGGTCGACTCCAAGGGTCACGCGTCGCCCTCCTCTACTCGGTGTAGAGGGCGGTGGGGGTTCGGACCTGGCGACCGCCCCACTCGGCCCGGCCGGCGCAGAACCGCCCTATGCATGGACGCCGCTAGGTGGGTATGGGCACCGGATGACACAGTTCGGATACACCGCCATGTGCGAGCAGGCACCCGTCCGGCAGCTTGTCGCCGACCTGGTGACTGCGGAGCAGGCCGGATTCGATTTTTCCGTCATGTCGGACCACTACTTCCCGTGGATCGAGGACCAAGGGCATTCGGGATATGCGTGGTCGGTTCTCGGCGCCGCAGCTCAGGCGACGGAGCGGCTGCCGCTGATGACGTTCGTGACCTGCCCGACCTTCCGATATCACCCGGCTGTGGTCGCGCAGAAGGCGGCGACCATGGGCGTTCTGTCAGGCGGGCGCTTTACGCTGGGTCTCGGTGCCGGGGAGAACCTGAATGAGCACGTCGTCGGGGGCGGCTGGCCCGTTCCCCGGGTCCGGCACGAGCGCCTGGACGAGGCTGCGCAGATCATCCGCGAGCTATTCGGAGGGGATTACGTCAGCTTCCGCGGCCGGCATTTTCAGGTCGAGCGTGCACGGCTGTTCGATCTGCCGGATAGGCCGGTTCCGATCGGCATTGCCGTGTCGGGTCCCGAGTCGCTGGCCCTGGCGGGCCGCCTGGCCGACTGCATGATCGCTACCGAGCCTGAGAAATCACTGACTGCGGGCTTCACGCAGGCCGGAGGGGACGGCAAGCCACGGTACGGGCAGGTCCCGGTCTGCTATGGCGCCGACGAGGGCGCGGCACGGGAGCTTGCCCGGCGGCTGTGGCGATGGGCGATGCCGGGCTGGCCGGTCATGGCGGAGCTGCCCGAGCCTCGGTCATTCGATGCGGCGTCAGCAACGGTCACCCAGGATGACGTCGCGTCTTTGGTTCCGTGCGGGCCGGATCTGGACGTGTACGTGGCCGCGGTGCAGAGGTGGATCGACGCAGGTTTCAGCCACATCGCCCTGGTTGAGGTTGGCGGCGACCATCAGGCCGATTTTCTGGAGTGGGCGGCGAAGGAACTGTTGCCCGCGCTCCGCGAGCTCTAGCTCGGCAGATCGACTTTCGGCCGGCGAGCGCGGACTGATCTGGGGCTGGCGCTGCGGGTGATGGCGCAAGGTGGCGGCGGGCAAACGGGAGGGTGGCTCAGAATGACTGACCAGGTGCAGGCAGTGCTTTTCGATGTGGACGGGACTCTGGTCGACAGCAACTATCTGCACGCCGTCACCTGGTGGGAGGCATTCGCCCAGGCCGGTTACGACGTGCCGATGGCCCGCATCCACCGCGCCATCGGCATGGGCTCGGACCAGCTTCTGGACTCTCTGCTGCCGGCCGGCCGGGACCGGGACGCTGACAGCGCCATCAGTACCGCCGAAGCGGCACTGTACTCGGTGTACTGGTCCCGGCTGCGGCCGCTGCCGGGCGCCGGCGAGCTGCTGCGGGCGTGCAGAAAGCACGGGCTGCGGGTAGTACTGGCCAGCTCGGCTAACCCGCGGGAACTGGCTGTCCTGCGCGCAGCGCTGGACGCCGACGACGCGATCGACGATGCCACCTCGGCCGGCGATGCGGACCGCAGCAAGCCTGCACCCGACCTGGTCGAGATTGCCCTGGAACGGGCAGGCGTAGGTCCCGGCCAGGCTGTGTTCGTCGGCGATTCGGTCTGGGACGTCCTGGCCTGCCAGCGGGCAGGGGTCGCATGCGTGGGCGTAGTCAGCGGCGGCATCAGCGAGTCCGAGCTTCGCGACGCAGGTGCCAGCCGGGTTTACGCCTCACCAGCAGAAGTCCTTGACTCCTTGCCCGGCAGCCTGCTGACGCCGGCCAGCACTACGGCCTGAGGTCCAGGGCGATTGTCCTGAGCAGTCGAATCGTTATCTCTCAAGCTGGCGGGGTACCAGCCCAGGCGGAGCCAAGAGAGCTCGACTGAGTCCGGCAGGCGGCCGGTCAAGCAGAGCGGGAGTTCGACCCGTGCGCTATCCGCGGTGATGGCGAGATGGGACACTGCGGTTCGTATCCGGCTCACCACGGCCTGGAGGTGCCTGGTGATCTTCTCCGTTGATCATTTCGTCTTCGCGGCGACGAGGCGGCAGGCCAGCGACATGATCACGACGCTGCACGGCTACGGCTTCTCGGTGGTGGACTTTCATCTCGATTTCCCCGACGACCACCTGGCCAGCGACAGCGTCGGCCTGGGAGGCGGCATCTCGCTCGAGTTCGTCTACGAGACCGCGGAGCACGAAGGCCCGTCAGCGTGGTTCGACCAGGTGCCGCGCGTGATCGGGATCGGCTTCTCCTCCGACGACTTCGCTGTCGACACGGCCTGGGACGGCGACGCCGGCGCATGGACCATGCCCGCGCAGCAGGGGATGCCTAACGCCGCGGGACCCCACCAGCATCAAAGCGACTTCTATGTGTTCGTCATGAACCGCAAGGACCGCACTCTCCAGTTTCCCGAGTTGACCGACGGACCTCGGCTGGAACAGGTAACGCTCGCGGGAGCCGACTCGGCCATCTGGCGGGAGCGAGTCCAGCGATGGCTCGGGCTCAAGGCGGACGGGGGCAGCCTCGTCGTGGGCGATACGGAGATCACATTCGCCGACGGGCACGCAGCAGGCGTCCGGGCCAGCCTGACGTTGCAAGCCAGCCAGGGCCCGGCCGTCATCCCGCTGGCTACCGGCGAGATCCGACTCGTCGCCGCGCCGGAAACCTCAAGTTAGACTCCAGGCCGTGGCGAGTACACAAGCGCCAAAGGCGACGATCTTCGAGCTGGCCGCGGCGGCCAACGTGTCGATTACGACGGTCTCGCATGTCTTCTCCGGCAATCGGCCGGTCAACGAGGAGACCCGCAGGCGGGTCCTGGCCGCGGCCGAGCAGCTTGCCTATACGCCGAGCACGAGGGCGCGGGCGCTGGCAACCGGACGCAGCTACTCTCTCGCGCTCGAGGTCTCCTTCACCGGCGAGGCGCTGCTGCTCAACACCTTCTTCGCCTCGCTGCTCCCCGCGATCTCGCTGGCGGCCGTCGAACGCGGCTACTCGTTCGTCTACGTGCCGCCGGCCGCGGAGGCCCGCAAGTTCATCGAGCCCCTAGTGGGCAACCGGCGGATCGACGGTGCACTGTTCGTCGACCCGGTCATCGGGGATCCCTTCCTGGAAGCTGTAAGGGCGAGCGACGTGCCGTTCGCCTCAATCGCGCGGCCGCTTGACTCCTCGAGCGACAACTGGGTCGACAACGATCACGCGCATGTGTGCGAGGTCGTCGCCGCGCACCTGGCCAGGAGCGGGTACGAGCGGGCCGCGCTCCTGACCATCGAGGCCGAGGGCTCCTATATCGCCGACTACCTGAATGGCTATCAGAAGGCTTTCGCGTGGCAGCAGCTCGTCATTGCGGACCAGTTCACGTTCGGGGCGGCCGCCCACGCGGCCAGCCAGGCGCTGCGCAGCCCGGAGCCGCCCGACGCCTTCTTCTGCATTCACGACCAGCTCGCGATCGCAGTCGAAACCGCGGTCGAGGCTGAAGGGCTCAAAGTCGGCAAGGACGTCGGCATCATCGGTGTCGGCGACAGCTTGCTCGCGCGTCAGGCGCGAACGCCGCTGTCCTCAGTGAACGTCTTCCCGCATCAGCACGGATCCGCGGTCGTCGCGATGCTCGACGAGCTGATCGCGGGCGCGCAGCCCGCGGCCCCGGTGCTGATCCCGTCCAGGCTCGTCGCCCGCGGCTCTACCCGCCGCAAGTAGCCAGCCGGCGGCCGGCAAAGTCGGCCCAGCCAAAGAACGCCCGAAAAAGTTACTCCTGCGTACTCCTGCGACGCTTGCAGCAGGTCTTGCCCGCTCCAGACCAGGGTGTTAGCCTCGCCCAAAGCCCTTTGCATTGCAATGAGGTGGTAGGCGTGACCGAACGCGATACCTCTGCCGCCGGGGTGGCAGGACCCGGAGCGAGCTATTACACCAGGCAGGCGACGGGGCTCGTGCGCGAGATCTCCGTCGGATCGAACATCGCCCTGAACGTCTCCTTCGTCTCGCTGCCGCTGGCCGCACTGGTCGCGACCGAGGCGCCGTTTTCCTTCCCCGGCGCGAACCCGTTCTGGGTGACCGTCATCTGCGTCATCCTGTGCATTGTCCCGACGCTGCTGTACGGCATGCTGACCAAGGTCATGCCGCGCTCCGGCGGCGACTACGTCTTCGTCAGCCGCACCATCCACCCCTGGCTCGGCTTCGCGGCGAACTTCAACATCAGCGCCTGGTACCTGCTCGTGATCGCGTACTTCGGCTACCTGCTGGCGCCGCTCGGGTTCTCGCCTGCGTTCACCGCGCTCGGCGTGGCCACGCACAACAGCACCTTCCTGCAGTGGGGTGCGACGCTGGGCACGAGCAAGCCGTGGGGCTTTGCCATCGGCGCGATCATCCTGGTGCTGTGCGCGGCGCTAATGAGCATGAGCCTGCGGCGGGCCCTCAAGATCTACGGCGTGCTGTTCCTGTTCTCGCTGGTGTCGGTCGCGCTGTCGATCATCGTCCTGGCCATCCACGGCCGCGGCGACTTCATCAGCTCGGTTACCCAGTTCGGCGGCAACTACAACAAGATCATCACCGACGCGCACAAGGCTGGGTACGCGGGCAGTGCCACGTTCAGCTTCAAGAACACCATCCTGGCCATGCCGCTGGCGTTCGCCTCGTTCGGCTACGCGATCGTCAGCGCCTACGCGGGCGGCGAGATTCGCTCGGCTAAAACCCGGTCGCTCCGCGCGATGCTGTACTCCCTGGCGATCTCCGGAATCCTCGTCGCGCTGCTGATGGCGCTGGCGCTCCGGACGTTCGGGAACGACTTCCTCGGCTCGGCCACGTACCTGTCCAATACCGGGTCCAAGCTGTACCCGTTCGGCTCGCCGGCGTTCTTTTTCTTCTTCGTGTCGATGGTGGCGCACAACCCGGTGCTGATCGGGCTGATCAATTTCTCCTACATCGCCGCCTACGTCGTCGCGCTGCCGGCCACGTTCCTGATCGTCAGCCGCAACCTGTTCGCCTGGTCGTTCGACCGCGTGCTGCCGGACAAGGTTTCCGACGTGAACGAGAAGACGCACTCGCCGATCGTGGCCAACGTGATCATTCTCATCGCCACGCTCCTCTACCTGGTGCTGATCATCTGGGGAACGACCGGCTTCCTCGACATCTTCTACACCGCCGGGCTGGCCGAGCTGCTGACCTTCTTCGTCGTCGCGATCACTGGCATCCTGTTCCCCGTTTTGCGGCGCGAACTGTACGAGCGATCGCCGATCCGGGGGACCTTCCTTGGCGTCCCGACGATCAGCCTGATCGGCATCGCGGCGCTGATCATCTACGCCTTGTTCTTCTACCCGCTGGCCACTAACGACGTGCTCGGCGCGAACACGACGCTCGGCTGGGTCATCACCGGCGTGATCGCCGGGGTCGGCATCCTCGGCTACCCGGTGTCCTACCTGCTCAACCGCGCCCGCGGCATCGACCTGAGCCTGGCGTTCAAGCAACTGCCGCCCGAATAGGCCGAAGGCCGAATAGGAGTGCCGGCGTGTTCAGCCGCAAGAAGACAGACAACAGGACCCGGTTGTTCTTCGCCACCGACATCCACGGATCCGAGCAGTGCTTCCGCAAGTGGCTGAACGCGGCGAAGGTCTACGAGCCCGACGTGCTGATCCTCGGCGGTGACGTGACCGGCAAGGTGCTCGTCCCGCTGGTCGCGCAGGCCGACGGCAGCTGGCGCGGTTCCCTGCATGACCGGCCGGTCCAGGCCCGCGACCGCGAGGAGCTGGCCGAATTGCAGAAGCAGATCCGCGCGATGGGCCGGTACCCCATCGTTGTGGATCCCGACGAGAAGGCCGCACTGGACGCGAGCCCGGAGCGGCAGGACACCACGTTCCGGCAGGCCATGCGGGACACACTGGCTATGTGGGTGTCGCTAGCCGAGGAACGGCTGGGCGGACTCAACATCCCGGCCTACATGATGCTCGGCAACGACGATTTCGACGACCTGGCCGAGGTACTGCGCGGGTCGGACACCGTGCACTACGCCGAAGACGGCATCTTCGAGCTGCCCGGCGGCTACGAGATGCTGTCGATCGGCTACTCAACTCCGACGCCGTGGCACACCTCGCGCGAGCTGAGCGAGGCCGAAGTGCAGGCCAAGATCGACGGCCTCGCCGCCCGGCTAAAAGACCCCGCGACGGCGATCTTCAACGTGCACTGCCCGCCGCACGACACCCACCTGGACCAGGCCCCTCAGCTCGACGAGGACCTCCGGCCGGTCGTCGACGCCAGCGGCCTCCGGATGGCGTCGGTCGGCTCAACCGCGGTTCGCAGCTCACTGGAGACCATCGAGCCGCTGCTCGGCCTGCATGGTCACATTCACGAGTCAGCCGCGGCGCAGAAGGTCGGCCGGACGCTGAGCGTCAACCCGGGCTCGGACTACGGCGACGGCGTGCTTCGCGGCGTGATCATCGACCTCGATCCGGTCAAGGGCGTCCGGCGCTGGCAGATGGTCCAGGGCTAAGCGAGTGCACCAGTGAGCGAGATCCTCTGGGTCAACCCGGTCGGTAGCGGCGCCTTCGACGAAGAGGCGAGCGACCTGATCGAGGCCATCCGGTCACCAGGGCATACGCCACGGGTCCGCCACCTTGACCACGGGCCACCCCACCTGGAGTACCACATCTACGAGCATGCAGCCCTCGTTCCGATGGTGAAGCTGATGCGCGAAGCCGAGCAGGACGGGTGTGTCGCCGGGATCATCGGATGCTTCTATGACGGCGGCCTGCGGGAGCTGCGCGAAGCGCTGCGGATGCCCGTGGTCGGCATGGCCGAGGCCTCGCTGTACCTCGCCTGCAGCCTGGGCTACCGCTTCTCGATCATCGTCGGGCGCCGCAAGTGGATCCCGAAGATGACCGACAACGTCATCCTCTACGGGCTGGAACGGCGGATGGCGTCGATGCGGTCGGTCGAGATGGGCATCCCCGACATCGCCGCGGATCATGACCGGTTCTTCGACCGCGTGCTGGAGGAGGGCCGCAAGGCGGTGGCCGAGGACGGCGCCGAGGTCGTGGTCCTGTCGGAGCACACCTCGCCGGCGTTCTGGGCGCGGGCCAGGGACGAGCTGCCGGTTCCGGTGGTCGATCCGGGCGTGGCCTGCTGGAAGTGGGCCGAGCTGGTCGGCGACCTGTACGAGCGGCTCGGGCTCAGCCACTGCAAGCTCTACGGCTTCGAGCCGCCGCCAGTTGAAGTCGAGTAACAAGGGAAGGGCTGAATGGGCCAGATCAAGACCGCCACCGACGTCGCCGATTTCCTGCGGGGCGCCGACTTCATGAGCGCCTCGGGCGGCGGGAACCCGGCCGTCCAGCATGAGCAGCTGCTCGAGGACCTTGCGGAGCACCGCGACATCGGTTTCGTGCCGCTAGCCGACCTCGACCCGGACGGGACCACGTTCTCGGTCTGCTACAGCGGCTCGATCGCCCCCGAGAGCTTCGACGACCCGGAGGAGCGAGCCCTGCGCCTGGGCGGCGGCAAGGTGTACGACCTCCCGTTCGTGCAGGCAGTGCGCCTGCTCGAGGACGTGCTCGGCGTCACCTGCGCCGGGCTCGTCTCCATCGAGATCGGCGGGATCAACACCGGCGCGATCCTCAGCGCGGCGTCACGGCTCGGCTTGCCGCTGGTTGACGGCGATTACTCAGGTCGCGCGATCCCCGAACTGCACGCGACGGCCCTGAACGTGTTCGGAGCCCAGCCCCTGCCCATGGCATGCGTCGATCATTTCGGGAACGAAGTCATCCTCCGTAGCTCGCCTTCTGACGCATGGGCAGAGCGGATAGGCAAACACCTTGCCCTCGCCTCGCTCGGCATGATCGCCTGCGCGTTCGCCGCGGTGCCAGTAAGTGAGACGGCCAGGATGTATGTGCCCGGCACGCTCTCGGAGTGCCTGAGCCTCGGCCGCGCCATCCGCGAGGCCCGCGAGAACGGCCGGGACCCGGTCGAGGCGGCAGCAAAGGCGCTGGACGGGTGGGTGTTGTTCCGCGGCACCGTGTCGGGCCGCGACTGGGCCAACACGGGCTACATGGAAGGGACCCACGAACTGACCGGGACCGGCGAGTTCGCCGGGCACAAGCTCCGGGTGTGGTTCCGCAACGAGAACCACGTCAGCTGGCTGGACGGGTCGCCCTGGGTGGCCAGTCCTGACCTGATGGAGTTCTGTGACCCGGCGACGGGGGAGCCGCTCGTCAATACCTACCTGGAGCTCGGGCAGGAGATTGCGGTAGTCGGCCGCCGTCGGCGCGACGCGTTCGACTCGCCGGCGGGACTTGGTGCGCTCGGGCCCCGGCATTTCGGCTTCGACCTGGAGTTCCGCGGCATCGAGACACTGGTGTGATCGAGGACTTGCTGTGACCAAGGCGCTGCCGTGACCGAGGCGCTGCCGTGACCGAGGCGCTGCCGTGATCGAGCGGGCAACGGCGGTGCTGCACGCGCTGGCCCGCTCGGACGTTGAGGCGCTAGACCGGCTCTGTCGCGACGATGTCCTCATCTGGGGGACCGACGAGGACGAGGCGTGGCAGGGGAAGGCGGCCGTGCTCCGAGCATTCGCCGGTACCTACGACCTGAGTGTCCGCTGGCTGGGGGCGCCGGCCAGCGGCGCCGGGTGGGTAGCCGGCGTCGTGGAGTTCGGACAGCTCGGCCAGGACCCGGTCCGCTCGCGGGTCACGATGGTGTTCACGGGTGACCTGCTCGCGCACGCGCACTACTCGGTGCCGCTGCCGTCTTCTGCTGGATAGAAGATGCCGCCGAGGCGCGTGCCGGGCCGGTAACCGAGGTGGAACCACGGCGGCTGCAGGTCGACCGTTTGCCCGGCGGCCAGCGCGGCCGCCGCCTCTCCGACGGCGTCGCGCTGCGAAGCATCACTGGCGTAGTCGCTGCTGGCGTGGCCGACCACGATGATGCGGCCGGCCACCGGCATGTCGAGGTAGCGGAACGTCCAGTCGAGCATCTGCAGGCACGGTCCTGCCTCGTAGAACCCGCGCTCGCCCTGGGCCATGACGATGACCGCACGCTTGCCCCGCATCCGGTCGCGGAACGTCGCTTCCTCCAGGTCGAGCAGGCAGCTCCACCGGTCTAGGAACAACTTCAGCTGCCCGGACGGCCCGTACCAGTACAGCGGCGTCCCCACCACGACCAGGTCGGCCGCGTACAGCCGGTCCATCAGCGCGGCGAAGTCATCGCTGATGTCGCAGCCGCCTGCGGCCACGCACCCGCTGCAGTTGGCGATCGGCTCGATCCGGTAGTCGGTCAGGAAGATCTCGTCGGTGGCCTTCCCGGCCGCCCGCAGCCCGGCCAGCAAGTCGAGCATCGCGGTGTGGGTGTTGCCGCGCCTGCGCGGGCTGGCCGTGATCCCGAGCGCTACCACCAGCGGGCGCGCGCCGTGGTGAGCACTTCGAAGCCGGTGTCGGTGACGAGCCCGTTCTGCTCGAACATCGCGCCGCCGATCTCCGGGTCGCCGAGCAGCAGCTCGACCGCGAGGTACATGCCCGGCTCGATCACCGTCCGGTCTCCCGGCATGAGCCAGGGCCGCTCCCACATCATGCCGAGCCCGTGGCCGACAGCCGGGAACCCCTCCATTTCGGGTTCCTCCTCGGCCAGGCCCTGGACCACGGGCGATCCGGCCATCCACCGCTCACCGACGCGGTAGAGGTCGTCGCCGGTAACGCCAGGCCGGACCTCGGCGCAGATTGTGTCCACGGCCTCGATGACCGCTTCGAGTAGCCCTCGCTGCCTGGGCGTCGGGTTATCGCCGATGCACCGCGACCGGCCGAAGTCGAAGAAGTAGCCGCCGTAGGAGCCGTAGCAGTCGCAGTGGAACATGTCGCCGGCCTGCAGAGGCCGCGACGCGTCGGCCGATGGCAGCCGTCCGTAGGCGAACCCGTTGGCCCACGGCCCGGACGAGCAGGGGGCGTCGTAAAGCGCGGCGCCGGCGCTGATCACGGTACTTGCCGCGGCAGCATGGGCCTCCGCCTCGGTAGCACCGACAACGGCCGTCTCCATCAGCGCCTCGACGGCGCGGTTTCCGATCTCGCACGAGTGCCGGATCAGCACCTGCTCGGCCGGGCTCTTGATTACCCGGATCTGCTCGACGAGCTGGTCCGCCCGCACCAGCGTCGCATTCGGCAGCTGCTCGGCCAGGCCGAGGTAGGCGGCCGCCGTCATGTAACTCGCGCCGACGATCGCCAGCCGGCCTCGTTCCAGGTCCGCGTCGCGGATCGCCTGGGCCGCGGTCTCGACCACATGGATCGACGGCCTTATCTCGTCGGCGACGACGAGGTCCTTCCGCCACCAGGGAATGTCGACCACGACGGTCGAGGGCCCATCCACCGGGAGGATGCACACGCCATGCGACCTGGCCGAGCCGATGCCAGCCTCGTCTCCCATATAGGGCTGCTGTGAGTAGTGGTTGGTCAGGTACAGGACGTCGGCGCTCATATCCATGAAGGCGCCGCCCCGTGACCAGACGACCGCGGCGTCGAATCCCTGCTCAGCGGCGGCGGCCCGGACGCGCTGCTGCCGGTCTGTGAACTCCGCGCGGGGGACTACCCGCCACGGGTCCGTCCCAGGGATCGAGGGACCTGCATCAGCACCTTGCACAGTCGACGTCACGGAGCCCTCCCGGTTGTCAAAGCGCTTTGCATGAGACTAATCCGGCGCGTGGCCGGAGGGCAACAGCCCGTCCTGGCCGGCCGGACGCCACCGCCCGTCCGGGGGTTGTTTCCTTACCGAACGGGCGATGGCTTCATCCGTGGCGGACGCTCACAGCCCTCGGGTCAGCGGCTGTATCCCGGTCTTCGTGATGTAATTGCGCCGAAACAGCCACCGGGACGGCATCGCGGACGTGCAACACTGCGGTGGTGGCGGCGGAACATACCCCTGAACTGACCGCTGAGTCGGTGCCCTCGGCTGGCCCGCCTGGGCACGCCGACTTGCCCGCACTGGCAACCTGGCCGGTGCTCGGGCTAGCGGCAGCGCTGGGGGGCTTGCTGATCGCGTTTTCCGGCCGGTACGGCTATCACCGCGACGAGCTGTATTTCATCGAGTGCGGCCGCCACCTGTCCTGGGGTTACCCGGACCAGCCGCCGCTGGTGCCGTTGCTCGCCCGGCTGATGACCGATCTGGCGCCCGACTCGCTGGTGGTGCTCCGGCTGCCGTCAGCCTTCGCCGCCGCACTGCTGGTGTACCTGACGGCGCTGCTGACCCGCGAGGTTCGCGGCAGCCGGAAGGCACAGCTGCTGGCGTGCACGGTTATCGCGCTGGCCCCCGTTGTGACGGGATCGAGCCACCTGCTCAGCACCACGACGTTCAGCCTGCCCGACTGGGCGCTGCTGGCCTGGCTGCTGCTGCGCATCCTGCGCACCGGAAACCAGCGGCTGTGGCTTCCGGCCGGCCTGGCCGCCGGCGTCGGCCTGCTCGACACCGACCTTGTCGCCTTCCTTATCGTCGCCGTCGTGGTGAGCTTGCTGATCGCCGGACCGCGCGCACCGTTCCGCTCACCCTGGTTCTACGCCGGCGGGCTGGTCGCGCTGGCCTTGTGGTCGCCGTACCTGGACTGGCAGGCCCGGCACGGCTGGCCCGAGCGCGCGGTGGCGGAGGGCATCGCCAGCGGCCAGTCCGGCACGTCGGCACCCTGGTGGCTGATCGTGCCCGAGCAGTTCGTCATGGTCGCCTGGTACTTCTCGCCGGTGTGGATCGCCGGGCTCATCCTGCTGCTGCGCAGCCCGCGGCTGCGCTGGTGCCGGGCGGCAGGCCTGACCTACCCGGTGCTCGCGGTGCTGTTCATGATGACCGGCGGCAAGCCCTACTACCTGGCCGAGTACCTCCCGGCGCTTGTCGCCGTCGGCGCGCAGCCTGCAGTCGACTGGATCACACGCGAGCAGTCGCGGGCGCGGCCGGTCCTGTTGGGCGTGGCGGTCGTCATCAGCATCCTCATGCTGCCGATCACGCTGCCGGTCCTGCC
>Ga0335075_10007130_pt1 | contig 17213 bp, 10 predicted proteins | sample Lox_Sample_24_FD_206723 | JGI IMG/M metagenome (GOLD analysis project Ga0335075, IMG submission 206723) | Soil microbial communities from Loxahatchee National Wildlife Refuge, Florida, United States - Lox_Sample_2.4 | ecosystem: Environmental > Terrestrial > Soil > Wetlands | place: USA...
TGCTGGCTAACCGCGGCTGGCCTGTCACGGGGATCGACGTGAGACAGAGCGTCGTCGACGAGATCAACCTGGGTAAGACCACGGTGCCTGAGCCGGGGCTAAACGAGCTGGTGTCCACCAACGTCCAAGTCGGCCGGCTTCGCGCTACCACCGATTTCGGCGCTATCGCCGACAACGACTTCGTCATTGTGACCGTCGGTACGCCGCTCGGACCGGACTTCGAACCGATCGTCGACGACATCAAGGCAGCGGCGCGGGCCGTAGGTGAGCACTTGCACGCCGGCCACCTCGTCATCCTCAAGAGCACGGTCCCACCTGACACCACCGAAAAGCTGGTTCGGCCGATCCTTGAGGAGTCCTCAGGGCTGCGGGCCGGGGTCGACTTCGGGTTGGCGTTTTGCCCCGAACGGCTCGCCGAAGGCCAAGCCATCCACGAGCTGACGTCGATCCCAGTGGTGGTCGGTGCTGTCGAGGAGCGCAGCGCTCGCGCCTGCTCCACACTGTGGCGACACGCCCTGGGAGTCGACTCCATCGTGGTTGACGATCCGCGGACCGCCGAGATGGTCAAGCTTGCCGACAACCTCTGGGTCGACCTCAACGTCGCGCTGGCGAACGAGCTGGCCAAGGTCTGCGACCGGCTCGGGATGGACGCCCTTCAGGTCATCGAGGCGGCCAATACGATGCCCAAGGGCGGCCGCGATGCGAACATCTTGAGGCCGAGCATGGGCGTCGGCGGCTACTGCCTGACGAAGGATCCGTGGTTCGTCAACCACCTGGGCCAGGCCGTCGGGTTGGACCTGGCAATTCCTCGGACGTCCAGGACCGTCAACGACACGATGCCTGCCTACACCTACGGGTTGCTCACGCAGCTCCTGGCCGATCAGGGCAAGGCGATCGAGAGCAGCAGGATTGCGGTGCTCGGCATCGCATTCAAGAACAACACCGGCGACTGCCGGCTGACGCCCACCAAGTACGTCGTCGCCTTGCTCGAGGAGTCCGGCTGTGAGCTTTCGGTCCACGATCCGTGGGTGGGGGCCGAAGAGGCCCTCACGGTGACGAAGATCCCCCTGACTGCAGACATCGAGTCCGCGGTCGAGCATGCCGATGCCCTGGCGGTGCTCGCGGGCCACCGACAGTTCCACCAGATCCCGCTGGCCCGACTCGCGGAGCTAGCGTCAGCTGGATGCGTGTTCCTCGACGGACGGAACAGCTTCGACCCAGCGGCCGTGCGCGCCGCCGGCTTCGTCTACAAGGGGATCGGCCGGTAAGCGGGGCCGATAAGCGCGGAATCGAAAGAGTCAAGATGTCCAACGTCGTGGTTACTGGCGGCTACGGCTTCATCGGATCGCACTTGGTGTCCGCATTGCTGGACCGCGGCGACTCGGTCACGGTTTTCGACTTCGCCAAGAACACCCGCGACAACAGTATCGACTTTGACCGATACGCCAACTTCCGGTTCGTGCCGGGCGATGTCACTGACATCGCCGCCCTCGAAAAAGCTCTGACGCCCGGCGTCGATACGGTCTTTCACCTCGCCGCAGTCGTCGGAGTCAAGAATTATCTCAACGATCCGCTCCAAGTTCTCGACGTCAACGTGACCGGCACCCGCAACGTCCTGGAGCTGAGTCATCGGCACGGAACACGCGTGGTGTTCGCCAGCACGTCTGAGGTGTTTGGCAAAAACCCCAACCCGCCGTTTGCCGAGGACGATGATCGCGTCCTCGGTTCGACAAGGACCGCCCGGTGGAGTTACAGCACCAGCAAGGCCATGGCCGAGCATCTCGTTTTTGCGATGCACACTGCCTACGAACTGCCGGTGACGGTGGTCCGCTATTTCAACGTGTACGGCCCGCGGCAGAAGCCGATATTCGTGATCTCGCAGACCATTCACCGGATCCTCAACGGCCGCCAGCCGCTGCTCTATGACTCCGGCGACCAGACACGCTGCTTCACCTATGTAGACGATGCCGTCGCCGGCACCTTGCTCGCGGCCGACAGCAGCGCAGCGATCGGTGAGGCCTTCAATATCGGGAGCATGACCGAGACAACTGTGCGTGATGTCGTCGAGTTGGCAATCAAGATCGCGAATGTCGACTCGGTGTTTGGCCCCGAAGCCCTCGACACTGCAAAGCGCTATGGGGGTGTCTATGAGGACATCCCTCGTCGTATCCCCGACTCGACCAAAGCGCAGCGGAAGCTGGGCTGGCGCCTGCAGGTCGACGTCGAGGAAGGGCTCCGCCGCACCATCGATTGGGCGCGGGCCAATCCGTGGTACCTCAAAGAACCCGCGGGGGGTGAGCGTTAAGCCGGCGATGGGCAGCTCGTCAATCGCGGGCGAGCGCGCGGTCGACCAGCGCCCCGATTGCGGGTGCCAACAGGCGGGAGTATTCGAGTGTCAGGTGCACCCAGTCGAAGTACACCAGGGTGTTGCCGACAATGACCGGGCAGCGGTCGGCGGTGCAGAACAGCTCGGTGACGTCGGCATATTGTCCGTCGCCGGCTTGGGTGGCGGCCGACTCGGCTGCGATGCCGGCCTCGTTGACCGCGGTCAACCGTGACGGCGAGCAGGCCCTCGCGTCATCGAGGTGGCCGGACAGGCAGACCGGCACCACTGAGCCCGGAGCCGGGACCGGCCCGAGCACCAGCACCCGCGCACCGATGCCGCGCAGCTGCCGCACGAGGCGGGTCAGGCTGTCGATCCAAGCCGCGTCGTAGGACGTAAAGCCCGACAACCAACCGCTGCTGCTGCCGGCACCGTATCCCCGCCACACACTCACCGCGACCAGTCGAGGGTGTTCGGCTCGGAGCCGGGCCATAATTTGAGCGCGCCACTGCTCGCAGCGTTCGAAGTGTTCAACTACGCGGCTAAACAGGTGGTTGGTGATGGGCAAGTCCATGAATGGGCAGGCCCCCTTGCTCAGCATCTCCAGCCGCCAGTGCCGCTGCCTCGCGATCTGCTGGAAGGCCGGATTCCACATCGCGGCATGCGAGTCGCCGACCAGGGCCACCGTGGTCGCCGAGGTGGTATCGCCCGTCGCGCATTCAGGCTGTCCGCTTTGGAAAGGCGTGCGCAGGCAGCCGTTTTGCAGAAACGCCTGTTCTTCGCCTGCCGCGTTGGCAAGCGGCGGGGTCAGGTTCGACGGGACGGCCTTGACGCCCACAGCTGCCGCGACCGCGGCCTGGACTTGGGCGAACGCCTGCCGCACCGCCGTGTCGTATTCCTCGATGGAGGAGCCGGTGGGCGCAGGCGTCGCGGTGATGGTCGACGGCGCAGCCGCCGGACCACGGCCGACCGGGACGGGTACCCGTTGCACCAGCCCCACGCCCACACAGACCGCGACCGCGGTGGCGACACCGCCGACTGCGAGGCTGGCGAGGGCGGACCGGCGTATCGGCGTGGCGAATCGCACCGGGTTCTCGATGAAGCGCAGGGTGAGCACGGCCAGCCCGCCGGAGACCAGGGCCGCTGCCAGCCTGGCAGCCAGCCCCAGCGGGTGGCCTAGCCACACCGGGACGAGCACCAGCACCGGCCAGTGCCACAGATACCACGAGTACGAGATCCGCCCGATCGCGCGCATCGGCGACACGGCCAGCACACGGCCGCACCCCTGAGCGGGTGTGGCACAGCCGGCGGCGATCACCAGCGTGGCGCCCAGCGTGGGCAACAGTGCGGCGGTACCCGGATAGATGGTGGCCGGGCTCAACAAGGTGCAGGCCAGCAGGATCAGCGCCAGCCCAGCCCCTCCGATGATGGCGGCAGCTCGCGGTGATAGTCGGCGCCAGTGGCCGGCGGTCAGCGCCACCAGGCCGCCGACGGCCAACTGCCAGGCCCGGGTGGGCAGCGAAAAAAACGCCACAGCAGGCATCACGTAGCTGACCACCAGCGACAGCGCGAACGACACGAGCGCGATCAGCGCAAGGACCACCAGATACGGGCGTTGCGACGAGGGGGCATCGGCCTTTTTGCGCCGACGCACCAGCCGAATTAGCCACGCCGTACCGATGATCAACGCCGGCCACACCAGGTAGAACTGCTCCTCGACACCCAGCGACCAGTAGTGCTGGAACGGCGACGGCGGCTGGTGGCCGCCGAAATAGTGGACGCCCTCGGCAATGAACCAGAAGTTGCTGACATACAGGGCGCTGGCGATGCCGTCATCGATGACGCTCTGCAGCTGCAGTGGGGGCAACAGGACCGCCGAGGCGATCATGGTGATGACGCCGACGGTGGCCGATGCCGGCAGCAATCGGCGGGCGCGCGCCCCGTAGAAGCGGCGCAGCCCGACGGTGCCGGTGGTGTTGACCTCGCGCCACAGCAGCCCGGTGATCAGGAAGCCGGAGATGACGAAGAACACGTCCACGCCGACGAACCCACCACCCACACCGGGTAGCTCAGCGTGAAACAGCACAACCGCCACCACCGCGACGGCGCGCAGGCCCTCGATGTCCGGGCGAAACCCCGACTGCTCCGTGCGCCGACTCTGCACGCCTTCGGGGGGGCTAACAGTGTCGGCCTGAACCAAGATGACCTACCTAGTCAGAGGACGGGTTCATCGAATCAGGCATTATCACACACCCGTTCAATAGTTATCGGCGAAATTCACACTGCCTGCACGCCGGCCAGGTCTCCGACGAACACAAGCGTGCCTGCTCACCCCGATAATTTCAGGCACCGCCGTAACGGACTCTTCTTGTGCTGGGCTCGGCCTGAATATGCAGCGAACAATCCGCAAGCGTGTCAACCGTGGGCGAGTGCGCGGTCGGCTAGCGCCCCCATTACCGGTGCCAGCAGCCGTGAGTATTCGTGGGTTACGTGACTCACGTCGCCGTAGACCAGCGTGTTGCCGACGATGGCCGGGCAGCGGTTCGTAGCGCAGAACAGCTCGGTGAGGTCGGCGTATTGTCCGCCGCCGGCGTTGGTAGCGGCAGACTCAGCCGTGATGCCGGGTTGGTTCACCGCGGTCGACCTGGGCGGCGAGCAGGCCGTCGCGTCATCGAGGTGGTCGGACAGGCAGATCCGCGGCACTGAGTGCGGAGCCGGGACTGGTCCGAGTACCAGCACCTTGGCGCCGGTGCCGCGCAGCTGCTGAACCAGGCGGCTCAGGGTGTCGATCCACACCGGCGAGTATGGCGTGAAACCTGTCAGCGACTTGTCGGAACCGTACCCCCGCCACATGCCCACAACGATCAGCCGCGGGTGCTCGGCGCGCAACCGGGCGAGGATCTGATCCCGCCACTGCTCGCAATTTTGAAAATGTTCAATCAGACGACGGAAGACATCGTTGGTTCTGGGCGTCTCGATCAATGGGCAGCCTCCCTTGGCCAGCATCTCCAGCCGCCAATGCTGCTGTGCGGCGATCTGCTGGAACGCCGGGCTCCACATCGCCGCATGCGAGTCGCCGACCAGTGCCACCGTCGTTGCCGAGGCGGTATCGGCCATCGCGCACTCAGGCTGCCCGCCTTGAAAAGGTTTGCGCAGGCAGCCGTTAAAGAATTGGGCCTTTTGCTCGGCTGCCGTGCCGGCGAGCGGCGGGTTCAGGTTCGACGGGACGGCTTTAAGGTCGGCCGATGCCGTGACCGCCGCCCGCACCTGTGCGAACGCCTGCTGCACCGCCGCGTCGTAGGCGTCGATCGTAGAGCCTGCGGGGGGAGGCGCCGCATTGACGGTCAGCGCCGTAGCCGGCGCACCGCGTCCGACTGGGACGGGAACCCGTTCCAGCAGGACCATGCCCACGGCGACCGCTACCGCGGTGGCGACACCGCCTAAGACGAGACTGGCCAGGGGCGAGCGGCGAATCGGCGCGGCGAATCGTAACGGGTTCTCGATGAACCGCAGGGTGAGGAGCGCCATCCCGCCGGAAACCAGCACCGCCGCTAACCTGCCGGCCAGCCCCAGCGGGTAACCCAGTAAGGCTGGTGCGAGCACGAGCACCGGCCAGTGCCACAGATACCACGAGTAGGACACCCGGCCGATCGCCCGCATCGGCGACAAGCTCAGCAAGTGCCCGCAGCCCTGCGAAGATGTGGCACAGCCGACGCCGATCACCAGCACCGCGCCCACGGTGGGTAGCGATGCGGCGACACCCGGAAAGGGCGTGGTCGGGGTGAACCAAATGCAGGCCAGCACGATCAGGCCCAGCCCGGCCCATCCGGTGATCGCGGCAGTTCGTGGTGAGAGGCGTTGCCAGTTGAGCGCGGTGAGGGCTACCAGCCCGCCGAGGGCCAGCTGCCAGGCCCGGGTGGGCAGCGAAAAGAACGCCGCAGTTGGCACGACGTAGGTGATCACCAGCGACAGTGCGAAGGATATGGCAGCGACCAGGGCAAGGACCGCTAGATAGAGGCGTCGCGAGGAGGTGGTCTCCTGCGCCTTGCGCCGTCGAACCCGCCCGATGAGCCATGCCGTGCCGAGGATCAAGGGTGCCCACACCAGGTAGAACTGCTCCTCGACACCCAACGACCAATAGTGCTGAAACGGCGACGGCGGCAGGAGGTCGGCGAAATAGTTGATGCCATCGAGAATTAACCAGTAGTTGCCGACGTAGAGCGCGCTGGCGATGCCGTCCCGAATGACGCTCGGGGCCTGTAACGAGGGTAAAAGGACAGCCGAGGCGATCAGGGTGACGACGCCGACGGTGGCCGATGCCGGCAGCAGCCGGCGGGCCCGTGCCCCGTAGAAGCGGCGCAGTCGTACGGTGCCGGTGGTGTTGGCTTCGCGCCAGAGCATCCCCGTGATCAGAAAGCCCGAGATAACGAAGAACACATCCACGCCGATGAAGCCGCCACTCACAGCCGGCAAGCCAGCGTGAAACAGGACAACGGCCATCACCGCGACGCCCCGCAGGCCCTCGATGTCCGGGCGAAACCCCGACTGCTTTGTGCGCCGACCCCGTACTTCTTCGGGAGGGCTAACAATGTCGGCCTCGACCAAGATGACCTACCTAGTTCTCGGCGTGATCCATCGCGGTGCACGAGCGCATAGTCGGCCGACGCGCCGGTTGCCGGTACTGGGGTTTCTCGCGACCGTCCGATCCTATTGAACGTATGCGCAATTTTTACGGCTTTCAGCTCGATGGTGCACGGATGTCGGGTTATGCTGCTGGGCGGCTGAGCCAGGGATGCGGGGCCGCCGCTTTCATTCCGCAGATGTGCAGGGGAAGTGATAAGGCCAGAATCCGCGATGAGATTTGTGCTGGCGAACTGGGGAACTCGTGGCGAAGTCGAGCCTTTCGTCGCCATCGGCCGCGAGCTAATACGGCGCGGGCATGACGTGCGAATGGCTGTCGCTCCTGAAATGGTTGGCTTCGCCGAGTCGGCTGGGCCTGCGGTGGTCGGCTACGGACCGGAATTGCGGGCCATCCTGAACCCGCACCGCGACTTTTGGACTTGCTTGTTCAGCAAGCCCTGGAGGATCCCGGAGCTGGGCAGGTTGCTGCGCGAAGTCGCGGAGCCGTTTGTCCAGTGCCGGGGCGAGGTCAGCAAGACCCTGACGTCGCTAGCGGACGGCGCCGACCTGCTGCTCACCGGTATGAACTTCGAGGGGGTCGCTGCCAACGTCGCGGAGTATTGCGGCATTCCGCTGGCCACCCTGCAAATCTTCCCGCTGCGGGCCAACGGCACGCTGCTGCCATTTCTGCCGACGTCGTTGGGGCGCTCCGCAATGACGGCCTTGGAGTGGTACTCCTGGGCCGCGTCGAGGAAGGGCGACATCGCGCAGCGCCGTGAACTCGGCTTGCCGAAGGCCACCGGTCCCGTGCCGCGACGGATCGCCGAACGCGGAGCGCTGGAAATCCAGGCCTACGACGAGGTGTGCTACCCGGGGCTGGCGGCCGAGTGGGCAAAATGGAACGGCCGGCGGCCCTTCGTTGGCGCGCTGACCATGGAGTTGTCGACCGACGCCGATGAGGACGTCGCCTCGTGGATTGCGGCGGGCACACCGCCGATTTGCTTCGGCTTTGGCAGCGTAGGGGTCGAATCGGCTGCCGACACGCTCGGCATGATCAGCGCGGCCTGCGCGCAGTTGGGTGAGCGCGCTTTGATTTGCGCCGCCGGGACTGACTTCAGCCGCATCCGCTCTGTGGACCGTGTCAAGGTGGTGGACGTGATGAATTACGCGGCGGCTTTGCCCGCCTGCCGCGCGTTCGTGCACCACGGGGGTGCGGGCACCACAAATGCGGGCCTGCGCGCCGGACTCCCCACGTTGGTCCTCTGGACATTGCCCGATCAGTCGATGTGGGGAGCCCGGGTCAAACGACTGAAGGTGGGTACCGGGCGGCGCTTTTCGGCCACTACCGAGAAATCAATGCTCGCGGACCTTCGCACCATCCTTGCCCCGCAATACCTGACCCGGGCCCGCGAACTCGCCAGCAGGATGACCAAACCCGCCGAAAGCGTTGCGACCGCCGCTGATCTTGTAGAAAACTTCGCGCGCCTCGAGCGTGTTGGCTGATCGGCAGCGCTGCAGTTCGACGTGCATAAGCTCTACTTCAGGAGGGCTGTCATATCTCTGTAATCGCTTGGCTCAGAGGATAATTCGGGCTTTTCGCCAATCCAGTCGAGCAGAGCACGTAGGCCTTCCTCCAGCGTCCACTTTGGATACCAGCCCAGCTCGTTTTTTGCCGGCTCGATGTCACACCTAGCAGCGCGGACGTCACCGTCGCGGAATTTCCCCACAACGATCGGCTCAGGGGCATCGCAGATGGCTGCAATTTTTTGAGCCAGCTCACGGATGGTTGTCGGGATCCCGGACCCGACATCGACACAGCGTGATCCAGTTGCCGGTCCCTCGATCGCAGCGAACAACGCCTCGATGACATCGTCGATATAAACGAAGTCGCGCAGAATCCGTCCGTCTTCGTAGACTTCCAACGTGCGCTGCTGGCGTGCCAGTCGTGCGAAAAGAGCGACTATTCCGGTGTACGAATTCGTCAGCGACTGGCCCGGCCCGTAGACATTCTGCAGCCGCAGCACGCTGAGACTCCCGTCGTGCGCGGTCGTCCAGGCGGCCAAGATGTGCTCTTGGGCGAGTTTTGTCGCTGCGTAAACATTGGTCGGTCGGGGCTCCGTTCGGTCGGCACAACTCGGAAGCGGGACTGCCGGATCGTTCGTGGGCCCTTGCGGATCCCAGATACCGGCCATCAGCTGAGCGTGGCTGCGAGGCTGCGGGTAGAAGATCTGCGAGCCGTACTGCCAAGCGCCCTCGCCGTAGACAGCTCTCGACGAAGCCAGGATTAGTTGGTCGGGCACATGTGGTGAGCGGCTCAGGGCGTCAAGGAGTTGAGTCGTCCCTACCACGTTTACCGAGCCGTGGCGGGTGGCCTCGGAAAGCGACTGCGCCGTTCCCGTCTCGGCCGCCAAATGGACGATCTGAGAAGGCTGGAACAACCGAAGCACTGCGTCCCAGTCAGGGGCATGAGTGACATCGCCGGTGAACATCCGCACAGATGGCGGCAGGTCGATCACTGGACGTTGGCCATGCACTTGCGGGTGCAAGACGTCCATCACAGCGACGTCATAGCCGGCTTTGACAAGACGGCGCGCGAGTGCGGACCCAATGAATCCCGCGCCGCCAGTGATGAGCACGGATGTTGACACGACTCGAAGCCTCCAGTTCCTCTAGGTCAACCGTGGGCGAGCGCACGGTCGGCCAACGTCCCCACTGCCGGTGCCAACAGCCGCGAGTACTGGACCGTCATGTGGTTCCAGTCAAAGTAGACCAGGATATTGCCAACGATGACGGGGCAGCGGTTTGCGGTGCAGAACAGCTCCGTGAGGTCGGCGTATTGGCCGCCGCTGGCTTTGGTGGCGGCAGACTCGGCTGCGATACCGGTCTGGTTGACCGCGGTTGACCGTGGCGGCGAGCAGGCGCTCGCATCATCGAGATGGCCGGACAAGCAGACCGGCACCGATGTTTCCGGATCCGGGATCGGCCCGAGCACCAGCACCTTTGCGCCGGTGTCGCGCAGCTGCTGCACCAGGCGGGTCACGCTGTCGATCCACGCCGGGTCGTATGGCGCGACACCTGGCTGCCAACTGCCGACACTATTCTCCCGGGACATGCTCACCACGACCAGGCGCGGATGCTCGGCGCGTAGCCGGGCGAGGATCTGAGCCCGCCACTGCTCGCAATGCACAGAGCGTTCAATCAAGCCATTGAGGTGTTTGGCGATAGGCACGTCTATTAGGGGGCAGCCGGCTTTGGCCATCATTTCCAGCCGCCAGTGCCGTTGCGTGGCGATCTGTTGGAACGCGGCATTCCACATCGCGGCATGCGAGTCGCCGACCAGAGCCACCGTCGTGCTCGAGGCGGCATCGCCCGTCGCGCACTCGGGCTGTCCGCTTTCTTTAGCGTCGCGCATGCAGCCGTTGGCCAACATGGCCCCCTGTTCGGAAGACACATCAGCAAGTGGCGGTTCCAGGTTCGAGGGTACGGCTTTCAGCTCGGCCGATGCCGCGACCGCGGCCTGCACTTGCGTGAACGCCTGCTGCACTGCCCCGTCGTAGGTTTCGATGCTGGAGCCCGTAGGGGCAGGAGCCGTGGTGACCGTCAGCGCCGACGCCGGCGCGCCGCGGCCGATGGGGATGGGAACCCATCCCGTCATCGCCACACCGACACAGGCCGCTACAGCGGTGGCGACACCGCCAACCGCGAGACTGGCCAGGGGCGACCGGCGCAGCGGAGGGGCGTATCGCAGCGGGTTCTCGACGAAGCGCAGGGTGAGGACCGCCAGCCCGCCGGAGACGAGAACTGCTGTCAACCTGCCGGCCAGCCCCAGTGAGTGGCCCAGCAGTGCCGGGGTGAGCACCAGTATCGGCCAGTGCCACAGATACCAGGAGTAGGACAACCGGCCCATCGCCCGCATCGGCGACCATGCCAGAATGCGGCCGCATCCCTGCGAAGGCGTGCTACAGCCGGCGCCGAGTACGAGCGCCGTGCCGAGCATGGGCACCAGTGCGGCGGTCCCCGGATAGGGTGTCGCCGGGGTGAATTGGTTGCAGGCCAGCAGGAGCAGGGCCATCCCTGCCCATCCGATGATTTTGGCAGACAGTGCTGGTAGTCGGCGCCACCGGTCGGCGGTGAGGGCCACCAAGCCGCCGACGGCCAAGTCCCAGGCCCGGGTGGGCAGCGAAAAGTACGCCGCCGGCGGCACCAGGTAGGTGGTCACCAGCGATAGCGCGAATGACGCGACCGCGACCAGCGCGAAAACCACCAGATACGGGCGTTTCGATGGTTTCGATGGGGGGGCGCTGGTGCGCCGTCGGCGCACACGCCGCGCGAGCCATGCCGTGCCGATGATCATGACCGGCCACAGCAGGTAGAACTGCTCTTCTACGCCCAGAGTCCAGTAGTGCTGGAACGGAGACGGCGGCTGGTGGCCGCCGAAGTAGTCGACGTTTTGCTGAATGAACCAGTAGTTGCTGACATACAGTGCGCTGGCGATGCCATCCTCGATAGCGGTCCGGGCCTGCAGCGGGGGCAGCAGGAAAGCCGACGCGATCACGGTAACGACGCCTACCAGTGCCGATACCGGCAGCAGCCGGCGAGCCCGCGCCCCATAGAAGGGACGCAGCCGAAGGGTGCCGGTGGTGCTCACCTCGCGCCAGAGCTGCCCGGTAATGACAAAGCCCGAGATGATGAAGAACACGTCCGGGCCGACGAACCCACCATCGGCACCGGGCACCTCAGCGTGAAAGAGAAGAATGGCCAACAGCGTGAAGGCGCGCAAGCCCTCGATGTCTGGGCGAAATTCCTTATGCGCCGAGCGCCGATCCTGTACCCCTTCAGTAGGGCTGACGCTGTCGGTCTGGACCAAGGTCACCCACTTAGTAAGAGGACGTGTCTTCGAATCGGGGCATTATCACACACCTGTCGAACAAGTTGGTATGTTGTCGGCTCGGGAGCCTCTCACTCGAGGGCTGGTCAAAGAGTTGACGGAAGGCGGTCTGAAGGTTGTTTCCGTCGAGGCGGGAACCTGGGCATCGCCCGTGACTTTTCTGCCAACACAGCGGTGGGCGGGGCTCGTTTGGCCGCGAATCTGGAGGTGAACCCGTGGTCGTAGTCGACACGCGGACCGTCGATCAGACGAACCTCCATCGTTTATGGAAAGCGATTCTCGTTGGCATTGCGGTCGTTGTGGTTGCGGCCTGTTACTTCGTGCCTGTTCTCCTCGTCGCGATCGGCCTACTTCTGCTGTTGCTGCTATGTGCCCGCCTCGTTTATCAAGGTCGCGACCGTTACATTCCAAACTTATACGCTCGGGATATCAGGGTTTATGACGACGCCTATCGCACGTTTATCTGCCGCACGCTTTCGGATCTGCGGCGGTGCAAGATTCAAGGCCACACACTGCTGTGGGAAGCATCGCGTCTGCCGAAACCAAGCCGCCAGGATTCTGACGAATTACTGCTCGACCTAGGCGTCTGGATCGGCTGGTCGACGAGGCTGATATCCGATGCTTCCGATCGCACGGTATATGGCTTCGATACATTTGAGGGCCTTGTTGAAGACTGGCAAATCGATGACCAGGCCGTCATCAAACGTGGCACCTTTTCGCTATCCGAACCGTTCGCACAACGCTTTATTCGCGATACCGGCGTGAGCTTGGACGACGAGGTACCTGACGCGCTCGGTCGTAAGGTGCAGTTCATCAGGGGAAGCACCTATAAGACGTTGGCCCCGTTCCTCGCCGACCGACCCGCTGCCCCAATCATGCTTTTTCACATGGATTTGGACACGTATGAGAGTTGCCGGCACGCGCTAGAAACCTGCAAGGATCACTTTGTCGAGGGCTCGATCCTCGTCTTTGATGAGTATCTGGTCACCAATGGCGAAATGCTGGCGTTCTATGAGTTCCAGAGCCGCTACGAGTTGCAATGGCGGTACCGGGCTTGGGGTCTCGAGGCTTGGGAGATGAACTTTGGGATGGTTACCGCGCGCTGGAAGCGCGCGGTGTACTACCTGATGCTGATCGCCGTGTATTGGTCGATCGGAGACGGTAGCTACGCCTGGATGTTTTTCCGCAGGCGGTTTTGGCGATTTTGGCTGGGCGCACCGATAGGCGACATTCTTTTCATGCTTGGCGCCGCCGGACAACGCAAGTCGGTCAGCCTTGAAATCACCGGTCTGGGCAAGCTTGATCGGAGCCGCCAACGTCACCACGACAACTAATGAGTGCCGATCGAATGACATGCTCGTGCCACTTGTCAGACACGCGTTCAATGGAGAGGATCGTCGCGTGAACATCAACAACGGCCTGGTGATGCTGGTTGATGCCTGGCCAGGTCTGAACCGGATCAGGGCTGTGCAACGGGCGCTGAGCGGGAGGGTGAACCCTGTCTATCTGGAGATCGGCGTTGCGCGGGGACAGGCGTTCCAGCGAATCAGCGCCGACATGAAGATCGCCGTCGACCCGGCGTTCAAGCTTTCGGAGCGCACCCGCGAACTCGCCGACGCAAAGGCACGCGAGACCCACTACTTCGAGACGACCAGCGACGCCTTCTTCCAGGACCAGACGGCGTTCCTCGAGCAGCATCCCATTGACGTTGCGCTGATCGACGGGCTTCATACCTATGGGCAGGTGGTGCGCGACGTCGAGAAAACCCTGCGCTATCTGCGCGACGACGGCGTCATTTTCCTGCACGACTGCAACCCCCCGTTCGCCTTGGCCGCCCGCCCCGCTGCGTCGTGGGACGAATTCATTGCGCAGCAGTCAGGGCGGCTGGTGATCGGTGTGTGGAACGGCGACGTCTGGAAAGCGATCGTCCATTTGCGCAGCACCCGCCACGACCTGCTGGTCGGCGTCTTCAAGTGCGACCAGGGCGTCGGGTTCGTACGAAAAGGAACTCCGGAATCACCGTTGTCCTACTCGGTGGAACAGGTCGAGGCGCTCACTTACGCGGATCTCAAGGCAGACCGCGAGCGCTTGCTGAACCTCAAGCCGCCCCGGTATCTCGGTAAATTTCTCACTGCGGCCGCCGCATTTCCCCCGAAGTAAAAGTAGCCCGGGCGAAAGATCCGCGATGAAATTCGTGCTGGCAAGCTGGGGAAGCCGCGGCGACGTCGAGCCCAACCTCGCTGTCGGCCGCGAGCTGGTGCGCCGAGGGCACGACGTGTGCATGGCCGTCCCGCCCGATCTGGTCGGCTTCGCTGAGGCGGCCGGGGTGGCAGCGGTCGGCTTCGGGCCGGAAGCGCAGTCCATCCTGGACGCGCACCGCGAGTTCTGGACCTGTTTCTTCAGCCATCCCTGGAGGATCCGGGAGTTGATCAGGTCGCGACTAGAAATTGCCGGGCCCCTTCTCCAGGGTTGGCAGGAGATGAGCAAGACGCTGATCTCGCTGGCGGACGGCGCCGACCTGCTTTTCACCGGGATCAATTTCGAGGACGCCGCCGCCAACGTCGCTGAGCATTACGACATTCCGTTGGCCACGTTGCATTACTTCCCGCTGCGGCCCAACGGCCAGACCCTGCGATTCCTTCCGGCGCCGTTGGCCCGCTCGGCGGTGACGGCGTTCTGGTGGATGTCTTGGCGTGGGACGAAGAAGGCCGAGGACGCCCAGCGCCTTGAGCTTGGCCTACCGAGGGCAACAGGCTCCGCGACGCGACGGATTACCGAACGCGGATCGCTGGAAGTCCAAGCCTACGACGAAGCGTGCTTTCCCGGGCTGGCGGCCGAATGGGCGAAATTCGACGGCCAACGCCCCTTTGTCGGCACGCTGACGCTGGAATTGCAAACGGATGCCGATGAGGAGGTCGCGTCCTGGATCGCCGCGGGAACACCGCCGATCTTCTTCGGGTTCGGCAGCATTCCGGTCGAATCTCCGACCGGCACGATCGCCATGATCGCCGCGGCTTGCGCGCAATTAGGCGAGCGAGCATTGGTTGGCGCCGCCGGGACTGATTACAGCAACGTCCCGCATATCGACCACGTCAAGGTGGTGGGCACGATGAATTACGCGACCGTCTTTCCCGCCTGTCGCGCCGTTGTCCATCAGGGCGGCTCGAGCACCACGCCTATTGTCATGCGCGCGGGCGTCCCGCAACTGATCCTGTATTGGGATCTCGTTCACGCGGTCTACGGAGGTGCGGTCAAAAGGCTCAAAGTGGGTACCGCCCGGCGCTTTTCGACCGCAACTGAGGAATCGCTGGTGGCAGACTTGAGCACCATCCTTGCTCCGCAATACATCGCCCGTGCCCGCGAACTCGCCACCCGTATTACCGAACCGGGTAAAAGCGCCGCGGCGGCCGCCGATCTCCTGGAAAATTTCGCCCGCCTCAAGCGTGCTGGCTGATCGCCGCCGGCGGGCTAGCACTTTGTTCCACCTAAAAGAAAGGCCAGGGTTCACGTGAAAGTCGTGCTGGCAAACTGGGGAAGCCGCGGCGATATCGAGCCCTGCGTCGCCCTCGGCCGTGAGTTGCTGAGCCGAGGGCACGACGTGCGCATAGCCGTCCCGCCCGACCTGGTCGGCTTCGCAGATTCGGCTGGACTTACCGCGGTCCCCTTCGGACTGGATTGGTCGGCCACTATGGAGGTGTTGCGCACCTCCTGGAATTTCCTTTTGCGCAACCCCTGGCGGATCCGGGATCTGATCGGGTTCGTGCGCGAAACCAGGGAGCTCGGCACCCGGTGCTGGCGGGAGATGAGCACGACGCTGAGGTCGCTGGCAGAAGGGGCCGACCTGCTCATTACCGGCCAGAGTTTCGAGCAGCTGGCCAGCAACGTCGCCGAGTATTACGACATTCCGTTGGCCACGCTGCATTTCAACCCGATACGGCCCCGCCACGGCCACCACCTCTCGACGAAGGTGAACGAGTGGCAGTATTGGCTCCTGTCGAAAAAGCTCGAGGACGCGCAGCGTCGCGAACTGGGACTACCGAAGGCCACCGGCTCCGCGGCGCGGCGGATCACCGGACGCGGATCGCTGGAAATCCAGGCCTACGACGAGGTGTGCTTTCCCGGGCTGGCAGCCGAATGGGCGAAATTCGATGGCCAGCGTCCCTTTGTCGGCGCACTGACGCTCCAGTTGGCGACGGATGCCGACGAAGAAGTCGCGTCGTGGATTGCCGCGGGAACACCGCCGATTTACTTCGGGTTTGGCAGCCCAGCGGTCGCATCTGCAGCCAAGACGCTGGCCATGATCGGCGCGGCCTGCGGGCAATTAGGCGAGCGGGCGTTGGTTTCCGCCGGCGGGAGCGACTTCAGCAGTCTCCCGGATTTCGAGCACGTCAAGGTGGTCGGCGCGGTGAGTCATACGGCCATCTTCCCCGCCTGCCGCGCGGTCGTGCACCACGGTGGGGCGGGCACCACGGCCGCGGGCCTGCGCGCCGGGGCCGCCACGTTGATCCTCTGGACGCTGCCCGCTCAGGCACCCTGGGCAGCTCAGGTCAAACGCTTGAAGGTGGGGACCGGGCGGCGCTTTACGGCCAAAACCGAGAAAACATTGGTCGCGGATTTGCGTACCATTCTCGATCCGCAGTGCGGGGCTCGCGCCCGCGAGATCGCCACCCGGATGACCGAACCCGCCAAGAACGCTGCGACCGCCGCCGACGTTGTAGAAAGCTTCGCCCGCCTGCGGCGGGTTGGCTGATCAGCTGTGCGCTGGGTCACGCCAGCTCCGATATCTCGATCTTTTTACCGAAACTCTGGATCGACCCCTAGGCCGTTCAGTATGGTTTAGAACTTGTTCCACTTGTGTTGATTAGGCGGGGCGGTCTGGAGGACATGAGCAGCAATCCGTTCGACGACGACAACGGCAGCTTCTTCGTCTTGGTCACCGACGACGAGCAACACAGCCCGTTGCCGCCGTTCGCTGATATTCCAGCCCACTAGCGAGTGGTTTAGGACGAGGCGGCCCGCGCCTACACCTACCGGCTGCTCGACCTGCCTATTTACCCATACCAACGCCGCGCTTATTGGTTCCCGGCTACCACGGCCCCGGCGCCCGGAAGGCCGATTGAAAACCGAGAGAGGACTGCCCGTTGACAATCGAGACAGCCATACGGGGGCATGAATCACACGGGGCGACTGGGGGATTTGCGATAGTCGGGTACGCAGTGCGCGTTCCCGGTGCGGCGGACGCGGACGAGTTCTGGGACGTGCTGCAGCAAGGGCGCGATGCCGTATCGGAGGTGCCCCCGGACCGGTGGGATGTCGACGAATTCTACGACCCGGATCCCAACGCCCCCGGCAAGATTGTCAGCCGCCGCGCAGGCTTCATCG
>Ga0335075_10007133_pt1 | contig 17207 bp, 15 predicted proteins | sample Lox_Sample_24_FD_206723 | JGI IMG/M metagenome (GOLD analysis project Ga0335075, IMG submission 206723) | Soil microbial communities from Loxahatchee National Wildlife Refuge, Florida, United States - Lox_Sample_2.4 | ecosystem: Environmental > Terrestrial > Soil > Wetlands | place: USA...
GCAACGACACCGAAATCGGCGACGCGAACGAAGGCTGGGACTGGACCGCGGCCGCGGTGGCGAACCTGCTCGAGGAACACGCGCCGCCGGGATGGCGCGGCCCGATCCTGATCCACGCCTGCGCCCGCACCGTGGCGCAGTTCTCCGGCGGGCTCGCCGTGGCGCTCGAGATGCGCAGGGTCTTCGACGGCCTCTGGTGCTACGGCTACAACCGCGCCGTGCCCGCCGACGAAGGCTTCCCGCCCCCCGGCGGCCTCGCCCGGCGCGCCGATCTGCAGGGCACCCGGGTCGGTTAGCGCGGCTCGCCCGCGCAGACGCCTCGCCCCGCGCCACCGCTCCTCCCGAATCCGCTTCAAGTTTTTCCCGGCGCTGCCGATAAGTGCAGGGCAGCACGCACACCTCTCGTCCCATGCCGACTCTCACCGATCCAGTCAACCCAGCCGCCGCGCCCGCCGCGCCGCGCCCCGACGCCGCGTTCCGCCTGCCGGAGCCCGGCCGCTACCCGGTCCCCGACCACCATCGCAAGCACGTGGTCGAGCGCGCCTGGGACGGGGACGTCTGGACCTCCGACTTCTCCCCGGCACCCGCCGGGATCCGCCTTCCCCACTACAAGCGCCACCTCCTGGGCTTCCTCCGCGGCGCCGGCTGGAAGCTGCTGCTGGCCCTGGTCCTCTGCCTCGGGATCGCCGCCGCGCTCTGGTCCCACGACCGCCACGCCCACGTCGTCAGCGGGATCCAGCTCCTGCTGCCGGTCTTCTCCCTGGCCGCGACGGCGACGATGATGCTGGCGCTCCTCCACTTCCTCAACCGCCGCGTCGGCCTCGACCGCATCGCCCCGGCCCGGCGGCGGGAAATCGTCCGCTGGGGCCTCGCCTCGGCGGTGGTCGGCTTCGCCCTCGCCTTCGGGATCGAGGTCGGCGTGCCCCAGCTCTTCGGCTCGACCGTCAAGGACAGCGGCTGGTCGGTACTCGCCGGCCCCGCCGAGGAGACCGGCAAGCTGCTGATCCCGGTCATCCTCTGGACCCGCGGCCGCTTCCGCCTGCCGCGCGAGGGCTACCTGCTGGTGCTCGTCTGCGCCTGCTTCTTCGGCGTCTTCGAGGGGTTCGAGTACGCCTTCGGCCCCGACAACTGGCAGCCCGCCCGCCCGATCTTCGAGATGCTCCACCCGCTGCTCACCGGCTTCGTCGCCGCGGTCGCCTGGCAGGCGGCCTGGAAGGGCCGGACGATCTTCACCGGGGCCGCCCTCGGCGCCTGGGTGATCGCGATGGCCGCCCACAGCACCAACGACTTCATCGTCCTCGACAAGAGCGCCGTCAAAGCCACCTCGGGGATCACGATCTTCGTCGCCGTCCTCATGTACCTGCTGCAGAAGCACAGCGCCCGCCAGCTGGTCCCGCCGGACAAGGTGGGTGAGGTCTCCCCCCGCTGGCGCCCCGCCGCCCCGCGCCACTCGGCCGGCTAGAAATCTCTCCTAGGCCGCCTGCAGCTTCACCACCTTCCGCAGCGTCGTCGCCGGCCCGGCCTTCGGGGCGAAGGTGACGACGAGGTGGAGCTTGACGCTGCCGTGCGCCTCGAGCCGGCCCGCCGCGTTCCCGGTCGCCCTGACCGGGAGGACGAGGGAGCCGGCCTTCGCGGGGCTCTTCGACACCGCCGCGACGCCCTTTCCGGAGAGCTTGACCGTTCCCGCCCCGGGCACGGTCACGGTCACCTTCGCCGTCCCGTTCCTGGCGTCGACGGTCACCTTGCCGAGCTTCGGTTCCGCCGCGGCAGGCGCCGGCGAGGCAGGTCCGCCGGCGCCGCCGCCACCGGCCGGTGCGGGCGACGGGGTAGGCGACGAGCCCGCGCTCGGCGGATCGAACCCCGGCACCGGACACGACCCGACCGCGCCCACGGTGGACACCGGGACCCGGGTCATGGTCGCCTGGAAGAAGGAGACCTGCACGGCGGCAGGCCCGTGGTAACAGACTTCGAGGGTCGCGCCGACTTCGATCGCGCCGCACCCGATCAGCCAGCCGGCGAGCGGCTGACCGTAGACGCAGCCGGCGGGCACGATGCTCGTCGCCGTTTCGCCGCCGCCGAGTTCGATCGTCTCCAGATTCGACTTTTCGGCGGTCCCGTTGACCAGGGTCACCAGGTAGTTGCCCGAGCCGGCGGCGCCGATCGGCGCCATGGTCGCGGTCGGCGCGGCGACCGCCTGCCCCGCGGACAGAAGGGCGACGCCGGCGACGCCGAGCCCGGCGAGGAAGGTGCGCGGGCGACGGCCTGGCCGCACCGTCACCCCATCAGCCACACGCGGTTCGGCTCCGTCTTTCATCGACATCCCTCTCCTCCTTCTTCGTTCGACGAGGCGGCGAACGTACCCACACGGCGGGCGCCCGGCAACCGCTCGGCCGGGCCGGGTACGCCAAATCTGCGTACCACCACACTAGGATCGGGCGATCATGACCGGGGAAGCGCAGCTGCTCGAACTCATCGGTGACATCCAGGGCCTGCTCGACCTCGACGAACTCGCCGACGGCCTGCTCGCCACCTTCGACCGCAACTTTCCCTCCGACTTCGTCTCGATCAACGACGTCGGGCCCGACCGCGAGCGGGTGATCTCGGTGATCTCGCCGCCCCAGCCGGAGGAGCTCTATCGCGCCTACGGTGAGTACGCCTTCCAGAACCCGCTGATGGCCCGCTACATGGAGACCCTCGACGGCCGCGCGTACCGGTTCTCCGACGTGATCACGGTCGAGGAGTACCACCGGCTCGACCTCTACAGGCACGTGTACGGGCCGATGGGGGTCGAGCACCAGATCGCGTTCACCCTGCCGGCCACGCCCGGCCGCATCTTGGCGATCGCCCTCAGCCGCAACGACCCCGACTACAGCGACGAGGAACGTGACCTGATCAACCAGGCCCGGCCGTTCCTGATCCAGGCCTGGCGCAACGCGATCGAGCACACCGCGCTGCGCGACGAGGTGGCGGCGCGGGCGCCGGGCTCGCGCCTGCCCTCCACCGTCCCCGCCGACGCGTTCGGCGACCACGACCTGACCGCGCGCGAGGCCGACGTCCTCGTGCTGGTCGCCCGCGGGCGCTCCAACCGCGACGCCGCCGCGATCCTCGGGATCAGCACCCGTACCGTGCAGAAGCACCTCGAGCACTGTTACCGCAAGCTCGGTGTCGGCGACCGTTCGGCGGCCTCCGAGCTGGTCTGGCAGGTGCTCGGCGCGGTACCCGACGACGCCGAGCCGCGCCGCGGTCTCGACGGTCGTCCGCAGGCCGGCTGAGCGCGGGCGGGCGGCTCGACCCGCTACGCAATTTCGGCGTAGTCACTGGTCGGGGACCGGCGGAGGTGGTCGAAAGGTGCGCTTAGGGTGCGGGCCAACCCGACCCGTAGGAGCCCTCGATGAAACGTCTCGCCCTCGTCCTCTGCCTCGTCTCCCTCGCCACCATGTCCTTCACCTCCCAGGCCTTGGCCAAGACCGAAGTCGACAGCGCCGGGGCGACCGCCGAATGTGACTACCCGCTCGCGGTCGACTGTCCGCGCGACAACGAAGCGCCGATCCCGTTCGCCACGGTCCCGGCCGGGACGCCCTCGGTGAAGGTGACCTACAAGAGCACTTCCTACTGTGCACCGATGCTGCTGATCATCTACGACAACGGCAAGGTGGCGGGCGAAACCTCGATCGTCGGCGGTGACACCGGCGTGGCCGGGGCGACCTACCCGGACGAAGGGTCGACCAGCTTCTCGCCGGTGGGTGACGACGACCACGAGCTCGCCTACCGTGGCAAGGTCACCGGCTTCGGCTGCGGCGTCGGGACCCACCCTGGCGAAGTGCTGAGCCTGCACCTCTTCGTCGGCGAAGTCCTGGCCGAATTCACCCCGCCACCGGAAGGCGTGGCGATCAAGGGGACGGTGCGGATCGAGAACGACAGGGGCATCGCGGCCACGGCGTCAGGGGTGCCCGGGGCGTCGGTCCAGATCACCGGCCCGGGCGGCAAGAAGACGGTCAAGGTCGACCCGACCGGCGCCTACTCGGCGCGGTTCAAGAAGGCGGGCAGGTACACCGTCTACCCGCGGGTCCCGGACAGGATCACGCGGGGCGCGCGCAACCCGGTGAAGCCCGCCTACCGCGACGTGAATCTGAAGCTGGGCGACACGGGGACCGCCAACTTCACGGTCAAGGACCCGCTGCGGGTGTCGCTCGACCTCGGTCGCAAGGAGGTGCCCGCCGACGGCCTGCAGACCGTGGAGGCGACGATCGCCGCGACCGCCGACGGCAAGCCGGCGAAGGGCCTGCACGTCCTCGTCCGTCCTTTCGACGGCGCCGCGATGCCGGTCTTCTCGGTGCCCGTCCCGGCGACGATCTGTCGGTCCGGACACGGCGGTGGCAGGCTCTGGCCCGCGCCCGCGGCGAGCGCCGGCGCGCAGACCGACTCGGTCGACGCGGTCACCGACGCCCAGGGCCAGGTCCACCTGCGCATCTCGACCGGGACGGTCCCGGGCCCGTTCAAGCTCCAGGTCTGGGCGGCGAACGACACCGGTGCGCTCGACACCGAGCACAACATCCTCGACGTCAGCCCGGAAGAGACCCTGAGGGTGGCGCCGCTGGGCAGCTCCGGCGCCTTCGAAAGCGAACTGACGCGCCTGGTCAAGTCCGATTCCGGCCTCCAGCTGGTAACGACGGCGACGGGCCTGGCCGACCAGCTCGCCGGGGTGACCGCCGCGGGCCACCTCGGCAACTACGACTACGCCCCGATCGAGGCCGTCGGCGGGACCAGGCACGAGGGGGTCCTCGTCTACCCGGCCGGCGCCCGGGTGCCGATCGAAGCCGACGGCTCCCTCGGCGCCGCGACCCCGGGGCAGGTGCTGAAGCCGGAAAAGCACCTGCGCGAACTGGCGCGCTCCGGCCTGCCGGCCCTACCGACGATGGCCGAATGGACCTCCGCCAAAGGCCCCTGGGCGACCAAGTCCCCAGGAATCGCCGCCCCGGTCCGGCCCGACGCGCGCGGCTACGCCTATTTCGGCTACGGCTACCCGAGCAAGGGCGGCTGCTCCTAGAGCGGCGGACGGGAGTCGAACCCGCGTCATCAGCTTGGAAGGCTGAGGCTCTACCATTGAGCTACCGCCGCGCGCCGGCAGGGAGCCTAGCCGCGATCCTCGCAATCCGTCAGAATGCACGGACTCCGTCGGGGAGTGGCGCAGTCTGGTAGCGCACTCGGCTGGGGGCCGAGCGGTCGCAGGTTCAAATCCTGTCTCCCCGATTTTCGAGAGCCCGCCTGGGAAGCGGGAGAGCGCCCTCTCACAGTGTCTATCGCGGCGCTTGAGCATTCCGGTGGTACCGCTTTTAGTACCAAGACAGGTCGGCTACTTGTCCGCCCGGGGCTCATCCTTCGATCGCTTCGACGATTTGGCGTTCATGCTGATCGCGTACAGAACGCCTTGGCTGAGAGCGACAAACTCACGGGCGCGTTGCGGTGAGAGGTCCTTTTGACCGCCGTGAGCAGCCAGGTTCCGCATCACGCTGAGCCCTTCGATCGCGTCGAGCGTCTCTGGGGTGATGAGTCCTCGCTGGTTCGCGACGGTGCCGAGTCGTTGCACGCTCCAGGGTCGGTCAAGGCCGTCGGCGCCGTCAGCTTCAAGGACGGACCGGAGAGATAACTCGATCTGCCCAAACGCCTCTACGATCGCCCCGGTCGGACTGGTGTCCGCAATCTCGTCGAGCCGTCCAGATGCACCACCAATCTCCCCCTTCGAAATCGACGGCGCTCTGCCCAGGTCCGCCTCAACCGCCTCCGCCCGCTTTTCCCACTCCAAGCGGAACGGGCCTGCGCTAAGCGCGCCGCTGGCGCTCCTGAGCGCATCGCTCAGCGGTCGTCGAAAGACGAGAGCGATGACCAGCACAGTCAGCGGCCAGGCGATTGCGGAAATGAACTCGGCCGGCGACATAGATCATCAAAGCCCTCAGGCGGTGGGGCGGCGCAGCCACTTGGCGATCCGGTCCGCGACCACCTTCTGCAGGCGCTCGCGAAGATCGATCAAGTTGGTGCCGAAGACGCCGTTCAGGATCGAGAACACAGTGACGCTGACAATCGCCAGGAAGACGAGTGCTGGAACCTTGGACGTGACCGAAGTCGGCAGTACCGCATTGGAAGCGGCGACAGTCGCGATCCCGAAGATCGTCGATGCGGCTAGAAAGAGCACCCAGGTGCACCGCGAGGCGAGCTTCTCCGCTCGATCCAAGATCAGCTGCTCTCGTTCCCGGCTTTCCGTCGCAACCTGATCTTCGAGCGCCGACCTCTTCGTTGCCTCGTCTACTCGGGCGCGGCGCTCGGCGGCGAGGGCCTCCTGGTCGTGGGCAGCCCGCTGGGCGGCAGCGGCCTTCTCGCGCTCCAGATCACGACGCAGTTCGGCGGTGATCTCGGAGCGCGCCGCGGCGAGGATCTCCGGTATGTTCCCCTCGGTGAAGACTTCGGCGTCACCGAGCGTCTTGCTCTGGAGTGCCCGCCGCGCCTCTATCGAATAGCGCAGGATGTGGAAGTCCTCCTCTGAGACCTCCCCTTGTTCACGGAGCTTGGAAATCTGCTCGGTGTACCGGCGCCAGAGTTCGTCGGGCGGGTTGAGGGCTGCGAAGCTGTCGGCGATGACCTGCAGTCGTGGCAGATCAGGCGCTGCCGTCGGAAGCTTAAGCCAGGCGATCCAGGTCAGGTCGTGGGCGTGGATCACGGGCGAGACGAGCGTGGGTCCGCTCTCCTCGCGGAAGAACCCCGACCCGACGCGAACCAAAGCGCCGTTGGTGGTCACAAAGACTGCCCCACAGCTCTCAAGATCGCGCCGCGCCTCTCCGGCTCGCAGCCGCACGATTGCTGCGAGTGAATCTATATCCCGGCGCCGCGCCTCCGGACGCTGTTCGGGTAGCTCCGCTGCCAACTTCTGATCGAGGCTGTTCTCGTCGATGCCCAGCTTCATGCGGTAACTCGGCTTGCTGACCACCTCGATCCCGAGTGCCGACAGCTTCATTGGCACCTTAGAGATGAACTCCTCGACGTCGCTCGCAGTCCAGCCCTCGCTGCGCAGGAATTCGGCTGGCCCAGGTAGCGGCATTCCGCTGCCGGGAGCAAGCGCTCGGGCGCCGTAGTCCATCACCGCAAGTGCCTCGTCGCGGTTGTGTTCGAACATCCTGAGGCGCACACTTTGCTTCCCCAGAAGTGCAAGGAGCTCGCGCGCCGGTTCGCCAGCCTCGCGGCTCGAGTAGCCGATCGCGCGCAAGACGAACCCGGTGTCGAAGAAGAACTCGGTCTCACCGAACCGACGGTTCGCGCCCTCGAAGTTGCCGGGAAGGTAGAGGACGTCCGCCAACATCGTGCCCTTGACGAGGGTGAGGAGGAATTCGAACGCACTCGGCCGTGATTCAGCCGCGTCGGCGACGAATGCGTTGACGATGACGCCAGAACCCTGGACCGACGCGGGTGCATCGATTGGGCCGCCTTCGACCGCGGCCGTCAGGATCGCCGTCCCTCGCTTAGAGAGGTAAGCGAGGAGCGCTCGCTCGGCCTCGCCAGCACCCCACTCGACGTCGTAGCCGCCGTTTGCGAACTCCATTAGCTCCTTCAACAGCGCGCCCTGTTGACGTCTTACTTGGGAGCGCACTGAGCCGAGATCTAGACCGACCAGCTTGTCCTGCTTTCGGCGATAGATGCCACGCCGCTTTTCGACATAGCCGAGCTTCGAGGTGCGGTGCAGGATCGTGTTGAGCGCGCCCTGGGGCATGTTGAGCGAGAACTCGTCGCGCACCCCTTTCTGGACCTGAGGCAACGAAACCTCGTCCTGGGGTGCGTCACGGATCACCTGGGCGACGAAAGGAACGAAGTTGGAGATGTAGTCGCGGTTTTGGTCGTGGTTGACCTTCAGGATCGCCAAGCTGGTCAGGGCGGACTCCTGAGTTGAGTCGAGGACGGGCATAGACCTTCCACCATAGGCGGAGAGACGGCGCCAAACCGCGCCTAGAAATGCCCAAATTACGGGCTTCTCTGCCACTGAATCGACCTCTTGTCGAAGGGTCCACGTTCTCCAGAGTTGTTGACCAGAGCTCAGTAGAGATCGCGTCCCCATCGTCTCCGCGGCCCCTCCCAAAGCTGCGCCCGGTCAGTTCATGTGAGGTCGCGGTGCGGGACCAACGGACTAGGCGCCGGCGACCCACTGGGAGCCGTCCGGCAGCGCATCGCTGAAGATCATCAGCTCGACCGCCTCGGAACTCACGCCTAATGTCTCGGCCCAGCGGGACGCCGCCTCCAGCCAGCGGCGGTACGAATCGGGGTTTCGGGTGAGGCGCAGACGAAGGTCCGCGTGCTCGACCAGCCAAGCGCCGACAAGTCGATCCAATATCAGCGCCCGTCGATGTCGATCCGCGAAGAACAGGTACTTCGTTCCGAAGGACATCGCCAGGTTCGGTAGCTCGAAGACGACGCAGAGCGCCTCGAAGGCGTCGACCGGGTTCCCGTCGTCCAGCTCATCGGCCGCGCACTGAAGCGCCGGGACGAGGTCGGGGTGTTCGAGTGCGGCGGTGACTCGGTGGGGGCCGTATCCGCGATCACCGTAGCCCCAGATTTGACTTGCGAGGAACGTGGCGACGATGCCGTCGGGATTGCGCTCCTGCGAATCGCAGAACGCCCTAACGGAATCGCGATCGAGCTTCGCGGGTAGCGTGAGGACCTGCTCGCGTCCCCCCAGCACCGAGTCCCAGCGATCGCGGTCGAGTGGGATCGCCGGCTGGGGAGGAGGGGTGGCGGAGGCGTCAACCAGATCGCGCAGCCGTCGCGGTACGCCTGCCGGTTGGTCGCTCCCCGTGCTCACCGGTGCAAATCTAGTCCCCGCCGTCCCCGCGACCCCTTCGAAAGCCGCACTCGGTATCGCGCCGCTTGGCGGCAAGGCGAGCGAATTCGACCGGCCCCTCAGCGAGTAGCTAATGGAGCGGTTGCCCAGGGAGATCACCGGAGCTCTGGCCGGGGAGCACGGGCGCCTTCTCGGTGGTGAGATGACCTGGGACCGTCGGATTAGAAGTTCAGGCGGGAGGTGTCGATGGAGACGATTCCAGTCCGAGCAGCGCGATTCTGTCGAGGGAGTTCAGCTCAGCTCTCTGGAGTCGGGGACCAAATTCGGGACCAATTTGTCCGGCCGGGACCTCCGGGCGTGCGGCGGCAAACGGGTTGCTCACGCCGCAGGGATTTCGGAGCCTGGCGCGGGGACTCTGCTCGGCCAACATCCACCGTTGTCGCCCTTTAGCTGTGACGATCGAGCCGATCCCGCTCGGCCAGGCGATGCGGCAGGCCGAGATGGCTCAGAAGATCGAGCTGGCCGGAGAGATGGAGAGGCGCCGGCAGGGCTTCATGACCACCGCCTCGGACCGGCGCCGTGCGCAGGCGGTGACCAGGCGCGAAGAGGAGCTGGCGGACGGCTTCGCCGAGATGCGCTTCGCCGGTTTCGTCACCGTCTCGGCCCGTGACGGCGAGGAGCTGGAGTGGGCCTCCGGCGAGATCGAGCACGCGGGCCAGCTGGCGCGCCTGGAGTTCCAGCGGATGCACGGGGAGCAGGAGCCGGCGTTCACGAATACGCTGCCGCTCTGCAGGGGGCTCCGGCGACCATCGACGTGATGGGGAACCGGACTTGCCAGGAGCCTCCAAGGTCTACGGCTAGGCGTCAGGATTTCCAGCTTCGACCGCAAGGCGCCAGGGACTTCAAGGTGGACGAAGTCCGGTCACTGATCGCTACTCCGCATCCGCTGAAGTGCATTTCGACCACGACACTCTGACCGACCGGATAGGGAAACAACGCGGACAACCTGGCTCCGCTCCGGGATGGACGCCTCCCGCGCACCACAAAATGCGCAGCTCGTCACTTGCGTGGACAGCTCTCGTAATGAGGTCGGTATGGGACGAGCCTCTGAGTCGCAATACCTCGCGCTGATAAAAATCGGTACCTTGCCACTCCGATAACACGGCGGATACAGCCCAGCGCTTCATCGAAGGGAAAACCCATCGCGAACGTCTGAGTGAGCGGCCTAACCCCAAACCCTCGGTCGAACGTCAGCCACTGTCGCTCGCCCTTGCGACGGCCGATGGGGATAAAACCGTGAGAGTTCGAAGTCTGAAGTCGAACTGAAACGGCGATCGACCGATGATCCCCACTTTGCCGGCACACCTCTGGCAGCTGCGGTGCGCGCCACCGAATGATGAGCCTGGGGGTGGAAAAACCGGCCCGTCGGACGATAAAGACGCGCCCCTCGAGCGTCTCCAGCGGTTCGAGCGCGGCATCTCGGCATAAGGACGCGCCTTGGAGCAAGGCGTGTCGACGACGTCGTGGTGAACTACCCGGAACGCCCTTCCCAGGACAATGACCGCCCGCAAATACGTGACCTTGCGCGCATCCGATCGACGCGCGACCCGCTGCAGGTCGAAATCCCAGCACGACGCCCGCACTCGCAAGAAGGATTATCGCGGTCATGGTCCAAGGAAATCGCATGGTTATCTAAGTAGTTCACGTTTTTGGTTTTGCGGATGCGCCCAATGACAAACGAATGGATGTCCTCCGCCAGCTCCAGTGTAGCCACTCAGAAAGCGATACACGTGGACCGTGCTGTGCAGCGGCCATTCGCCTTGATCAGGTTCCGGAGGATTGGGTGGCAGCACGCCGTCGATAGAAGCACACACATTTCCTAGTACGCCGAGACCAGAGTCAAACTTTTTGGCAGGACTGAACACCCAGTCTCCTATGACGTCTATCTTGGCGTGAGCGCCCGCTTCTTGGAAGGTCGGCACCTGAGGAACCAACGATTCATGGGCAGTCGCATAGCAAAATTCAGCGGGTTCCGGCGCGTACGTTTCTTCTTTCGTTTTTTGTTGTTCTTTGGGCAGTTCGACTTCTGACCACTGATTGCATTTGGGAGCTTTGCTTACCCATACCTTCACACCCCGCGTGTATGAGAAGTGGCCGTGGACAGCCATCGCATACGCGAAGTTGTAGGGACCTCCTTCGACGGGAAAATCTCCGTGACATTGCGGCGATTTCGACGATTCTTCGACGGTTTCCTTCAAGTACGATTCGAATTTCTCTCGTACTGGTGGCATGAACGGCGGATGCAGTTCGACCGGCGTTCCGCCGCCGGTGTAAATCGGGACACAGTAGTTGAATCTGTATGGTCGTTCTTCGACAGTGGTGCCCTCAGGTGCGCCCGTCATGGGGCTGGACATAGTCGTTTCTTCGCCTTCAGGGCCCCCGTATGAGGTCAAGCTGAGGTAGAGGTGCTGTTGCCAGTCGACGTTGCTTCCGGTTTCACTCGGACTCCCTGACCATGCGGCCGTCAGAGCGGTGCGCGAAACTTCCCCTTCTTCGCCTTCTCTCGTCACCGCGTAGGTGATCTGCGGGGGCGGTATCGGTTCGCCCTCATCTTCTTGTATTTCTTGGACCGTCAGTGCTCTGTTGTAGAGCCGCACCTCGTCGATCCGACCGTCGAAGTAGTCGCCGTGTTCGGTTGCAGCACCGATCTGTAGTTCACCTTCGGTCGTCGGTGGGGTCTGTGCGGGGACATCAGAGCAGTCGACCAAATTCCCGTCGACGTAGAGCCGGAGCTGGAACCCGTCGTAGATGAGCGCCAGGTGGGACCAGACGTCGATCGGCAGGGGGTCTTCGGCGATGGCCTCTTCTTCTTTCCCGGCCGTCGGTCCGTTCCCGCCGAAAGGCACATTTGATTTTTCGCCCCCGTCATAGAGCCACCAGGCCAGTTCTTCCGTGGCTTTCCCGCCGCCCATCTCCTTGGCGAGGATCGGCGCCCACTGGTTCGATTCTGATTCGGGTCGCACCCAGGCCTCCAGGCTGAAGCCTTCGGTCAGGTCGAATTCGGGGGAGTTCGGAACCTTCACGACATCGTCTTCGCCGTCAAACTTCAGCGCGTCTTCATATTTTCCTCGCGCCCACTCTGCCCCTTCGATCGTCGCAGTGTTGCCGTCGCCGGTCATGTCTTCGGCGGTGGTCCCGGTGCCTTCGTTGAACGACCACGCGGCGACCGGACCCTGCTTCGGCGTCTGGATCGGCGCTTCCATGTCGGCGTCGACTTCGGCTTGGTCGAGCGCCCGGCTGTAGATCCGCACCTCGTCGATCCGGCCGTCGAAGTAGTCAGCGGTATCGGTCGATCCACCGATCTGGAGTTCGCCTTCTGCGGTGATCGTCGGTTCGGCGGCGCCGTTGTCGACGGGTTTCCGTCCACGTAGAGCCAGGTGCGGTTGCCGTCGAAGGTGAGGGCGACGTGGCTCCAGGCGTGGGCGGGCAGCGGTTCTTCGGCGTCGACGTGTTCCTGTCCTTGTTCCACCGCACCGACCGGTCGGTCCGAGACCGTGCCTCCCTCGTACCGCGTACCGGAAATTGTCGAGGCGGCATCGATCATCGGCCGAGTCGAGCGCGAAATCGATCATGCCGACCGGCATGTCCACCCACATAGACCTCGTCCAGAGTCCAGGTCCATCGACCCACAGCCATCGTCCCAGCGACGCAGCCAGACCTCCGCAGGCAGATCCGCACCACGACAGTCACCGACGAGAGCGATGAGGGTCGAGCTTTCGCCGACCGCGAACGTCTCCTCTAAGACGACGACCGAGCGACCCAGGAAGACATCGAGCCAGCCATCCATCGACATCGACAGAGCCGCCCACCAGAGTCCAGACCATCGACCCCGAGCCATCGATCGAGGCACCCGCCCCAGACCACCAGACGCAGATCCGCCACCACAGCGTCTCCACGAGAGCCACTCCACAACCACCCACCTCACGCAGTATCACCGCGCGGTGGTGGCCGGGTGAGCGGACCTTCCCGACCGCCTCGGAAAGCAGACGTCCGCGCGCTGCTCGCTAGGACTTGCGGCCGGGTCGCTCGCCCGGCCGCTGCGTGAGAACCCGGCCCACGACCGGACCGGCGTAGGCGCGCCCGGACTTGTTCATCCGCGACCGGGAGCCGGCTTCGTGATGCTCCTGGCGGTGGGCGCAGAGCTCGGCGTCCAGCGGCTGCCAGTCCTCGCGGCTCCGGCCGACGTCGTCGACCTTCCAGTGGATCTGGACGTCGCAGGCCTTGCAGGTGGTCTGGACGACGGTCGAGGGCCTTCCCATCGGGCGGGATCGTAACCAGGAGCCCGGCGTCCCACGGCAACCTTGGGCCGACTTTCAGGACCTACGCGCGGTGTGAAGGGCGAGATCGCGGCGTTCGGAGCGGTTGACGGCTTCTTGGCCGCAAACTACTATCGCGCCGATGCAGTCGGCCCTTCTCGTCCTCCGGCTTCTGCTCGCGGCTGTCTTCGTCGTCGCCGCGGTCGGCAAGGCACGCGATCAGGCCGGCACTCGCCGGTCGTTGGAGAGCTTCGGTGTCCCTCGCGCCTTCGCGCCCGCCGCGGCGGTGGTGCTCCCGGCCGCCGAGTTGGCCATCGCGGTCGCGTTGGTGCCCGTCGCGATCGCCTGGTGGGCGGCGCTCGCCGCCCTTTTCCTGCTGATCGTCTTCACGGTCGCCATTGCGGTCGGGCTTCGCCGTGGCGTCGAGGCCGAGTGCCACTGCTTCGGCGCCGTCTCCTCGCGCCCGGTCGGCGCCGCGACCATCGCGCGCAACCTCGTGCTGGTGGCCATCGCCGCGGTGCTCGTCGCGGCCGGCGGCGACACGCCCGGTGGCAGCGCCGTGGCGTGGATCGGCGACCTCGACACCGGCGAGCTCGTCCTGCTGGGGATCGTCGTCGTCCTCGCCGTCGCCGTGGCGGCGAACAGCGCCTTCATGTACCAGCTCCTGCGCCAGAACGGACGTCTGTGGAGTGAGCTCGACGCCCTGCGGGCGGCTGCGCCGCCGTCGGAGGCCGCCGACGACCGGATCGGGCAGCTCGCGCCGGGCTTCGTCCTGCCCGATCTCGACGGTGAGATGGTCGAGCTCGACGAGCTGCTCGACGGAGACCGTGGAGTCGCCTTGTTCTTCAGCGATCCGCGTTGTGCCGCCTGCGCCGATCTCTATCCGCTGATCGGCCGTCTCCAGCGTGACCCCGTCGTCGACCCCCGCCCGGTGCTGTTCGGGCTGGGCGCGGCCGAGGACCATCGTGCCACCGCCGCCGAGCACGGCATCGAGCAGGTGCTGCTGCATCCCGACAGCCGGCTGCCACGGGAGCTCGGCATCGTCGGGACGCCCGGCCTGGTCGTGCTCGACCGTGACGGGCGCTTCGCGCACGAGCCGATGCTCGGTCCCGTGGCGGTCTCCGCCTTCCTGACGGGCTCGGACTTCTCCCATTCCGCCCACGCCGACCTGGAGGTGACGCGGTGAGCACCGCGAACGCAATCATCCTCAAGAAGATCATCGAAAAGCCCAGTCCCGAGGTCGGCAACGCTCTGCGCAGGCTCACCAACGCCCTCGAACGCCCTCCGTCGAGCGCGACCGACGGGAACGTCTGGCCGCGGCCCCCGAAGGCCGCGAGTGCTGCGCTCGCGGATCTGAAGGCGCACTACACCGAGGTGCGCAGGCAGATCGCGACGGTTCCCCAGATCCTTGGCGACGCCCCGCAGAAGCGCCAGCTCCTCGACGCGCTCGACGCCGAGATCAAGGCGATCGAACAGTTCGATGCCGCCCTCTATCCCCGCACGGAGTTCTCCGACAGTCAGACGCGGGCATTCCGCTCCGCCAAGCAATCGGCCACCCTCGCGGGCGACAAGCTGCGCCAGGCAGTGAAAGGGCTCTGAGGTGGGTACGCATTGGTTCGATCGGCTCGCGCGGACCCGCGCCGCCGCCTCGCAGCCGGTGGTCGGAGGGAGCGAGGAATTGACCCGACGCGATGCCCTGGCGCGTGCAGGGGCGGCGACGCTGAGCCTGGGCGCCATCGGCGCCTTGGGCGCCTTCCCGGCCGCCGCAGCCGCGACCCCTCGCACCGGCACTCGAGCTCGGGACAACACCCGGCTCGTGGAATGCCGCAGGTGCAGGCAGGAGAGCCACGAACGGGCCATCAAGTCGCTCGATCACATCGGGTTCGAATTTGCAAAAAGCGTTTTCACGCCGGCCGTCGGGGTCACGATGCTGATCTACATCGCCCAGCTCGTAGGAACGGAACTGGGCCACTACTCGAGTCTCCAGGACTGCGTCAAGGGCGTCTGCAATCCGCAGTCCTACAAACCGGCGCCGAGCGCGACGCCGGCCACGGAAGTCGAAACCGGCGCGCCCATTTGCCCCCCGGGCACCCGTGACTGCGGCGAAGCCCCGGGTACGGGGAACCACTACTGCTGCTTCGGGACCGACATGTGCTGCAACGGCACCTGCTGCATCGCCGACGTGGGGTGCGCCTGCGCGCCTGGCTGAGCCTGACCTGCAAAACCGCGTGGGCGCCTTCCAGGCCGGCATCTCCTCCAACTCCGAAGGTCCGGAGCCGGCCGACCTCCAGTCGGAGCCCTGATTCGTGGGGAGTACCGCTTGTGGCACCGGATGCATCTTCGATGCCTCCGACGCGAGCCGCATCGGAGTCGCGGGAACGGATGGGAGGCGGCCGGAAGCATCTGGCACCCGCATCGGCCGGCCGGAGCCGAGCGGTCGCAGGTTCGAATTCCGTCTCCCCGATTCTTCTGCGGTGCCTCCAGGCGCCGAGCTTGACCCGCTGCCCCGCACCCCCCTAGAGTGCCTCGATGCGTCTCGTCCGGGGTCTCGTCGTCCTGCTCTTCGTCTGCGCTGCCGCCAAGCTTGCGGCGCCCGATGCGCACGCGGCCGAAGCTCCGGTGACCGTTGCCTTTACCGAAGCCGGCTCGCACCCATTCACGGTTCCCGCCGGCATCACCAGCATCCACGTGGTTGCCGTGGGTGCGCCGGGTGGTGACGAGGAAGGCTTTCAGGGTGGTCGCGGGGCGACGGCGACGGCGGACGTGGCCGTCGTTCCGACGCAGGTGCTCAACGTCTTCGTCGGCGGCGTCGGGGAGACGTTCGTCGGCTTGTTCTCCGACGAACACATCAATGCCGGCGGCTTCAATGGCGGCGGGACGAGCACGGGAGCCGGAAGCAGCACCGGTGGTGGCGGCGGCGGCGCCTCCGACGTCCGGACCGGTGACGCCGAAGAACCGGCCACCCGCCTGGTCGTCGCCGGCGGTGGCGGTGGTGCGGGAAGTGCGGGGGATGGCGGCGATGCCGGACAGACGGCGAACTCGGTTGCCGGAGTCTGCGGCGGTGGCGGGGCCGGCACCACGACGATGGGTGGCACCGGTGGGGCCGCCCCCGGAGGGCACGAAGGTGCGATCGCGGGAAAACCAGGCACGCTCGCGATAGGCGGGAACGCGTCGGGGGGCGGCGGTGGAGGAGGTCTGTTCGGCGGCGGCGGCGGTGGCTTGACGAAAGATGAGGGGATTGGCGGTCAGGGTTGCGGCGGCGGTGGTGGCTCGAGCGGTTTCGGAGCCGGCGCGACCGCGACCGCGGTTGCGATCGCGGACTCCAAGGTTCCTTCGGTCACCATCACCTACACGCCCGTGTCCTCGACCGGGACGCCTCCCACGAGCACGCCTCCCACGAACCCTGGCGGCGGGAACGGTGTCGGCACGATCGGGAAGGTCGCGCTCTCGCTCCCCGCGACCCAACACGGCAAGGCCGTCATCGGCACGGTGACCATTCCTTCCAGTCGCTCGACCCTGAATGCCAAGCTCCGCTGGAACAACCCGGCCAAGAAGAAGTCGCTCCTGGTCGGCAAGCTGACCGAAGCCCCGCTGAAGAAGGGCCTCCACAGCTTCACCGTGAAGCTCAACGGCAAGGGCAAGAAGGCCCTCGAACAGCGAGGCAAGTTGAAGCTGACGCTCGAAGTTCGGGTGACACCGCCGCAGGGCGCCGCCGCGGTTGGCACCAGGCACCTGACCCTCAAGCCCTGACGAAATAAGCCGCATGCCGGTACCGCCCGCGGTACCGGATTCTCGTTGCGATATTTCCTGACCGTCCTGGCGCGGAGACACAACCACCCGTGGAGACGCAGTCGAGTACAAATGTGCGTGTTGGGATGCACCAGGAAGTATCGGCCGCTGGGCCGGTCAGTTGCCGCACATCAGTTCTGGGTCCCGAGTTCGAACCTGAACAGTCCTCACCGCGTCAAATGATGCGGTGACGGTGCGGGCATGTATCGAGGCGCGTGGTGCAGGGTAGGTCCCGGCCAGGAAGGCGGTGGACCGAATCGGTCCCGAGGATCACTTCGCGATCA
>Ga0335075_10007134_pt1 | contig 17205 bp, 18 predicted proteins | sample Lox_Sample_24_FD_206723 | JGI IMG/M metagenome (GOLD analysis project Ga0335075, IMG submission 206723) | Soil microbial communities from Loxahatchee National Wildlife Refuge, Florida, United States - Lox_Sample_2.4 | ecosystem: Environmental > Terrestrial > Soil > Wetlands | place: USA...
GCGCGGCTCCAGCGGTGAGAGGCCGCCCTGCGGGCTGACGATCGTCTGGTCGTAACCCGCTTCGGTGAAGACGTGATAGGCGTGCGTCAGCTCCGAGAGCCACAACCCGGTCGGCTCTGACAGGTCCTCGTAGTGGCCGACGTTGGTGACGACGTTCAGGATGCGCTTGGTCATGCTCCCAGAATTCCGTTGTCAGGCTGACGGCGCCACAAGGCGGCCACTTACCACAACCAGTCGAGCGACACGGTCAGTTCGACGACCAAACCGCGGCACGATGAGCCGAGCAGAATGCCCAGGTTCGAGTATGTTCGCGCGGGGTGTTTCGAGTCTTGATGGCGTCAAGACCGGCGAGCTGCTGCGCTGGTTCAACGTGCGACTTTGCTTGCGGATCCCGCTCAGCCGCTAAGAACCTGACCCTAATGGGTCGGTCGTGACTAACAAGCGCTCCAGTGCGTCGCCGGCAGGCCCCTGCAGAGCTTCGAATAGCTGGTGAGCGGTGGCTGCCGACCGCTCTCCCGGCCAGTCGTCGTCGAGGGACTCTGTCGGCAATCCGGGATCGTGCTGGAGCAGATCGAGCCAATCCGCGGCGAACAGCGCCAAGAGTGGCAGGGCCCCTCGTGTTTCGGACGTATCGAGGTGCTCCCAACGACTTAAAAATGTCTCGTGTCGTGTGCGGAGATCTTCAATGTCCCAGCCGCGGCGGATCACTTCGACGAGGGTGCTACTCCGGTACGGGGTCGCGATGAAGATATCCAGTTGGCAGTTCTCTGCGAGATCGGCGTCGAGATCGCGTGTCACCAACTCCGCGGGGAAGCTGTCCAGTGCCACCCACAATCCGTCTCGCAATGGACGGAATCCACTCTGTGTCAGGTGGATTCGTAGGCGACTACGAAGTTCACGCCGGCTCTCGGGTACGGAGAAGCTGGCGAGGGTCCATACCGTGGCGGCCGAATCGAAGGGTCGCCGCGCCCGTACTCGCAATCCGGCTTCGCTGAAGATCCGCTCCCCCGCGTCGGTGAAGTCGTAGACCACTTCGCGTCCGACCTTTGTGGTTGAAAGCAATCCGCGCTGTACCTGGCGTGAAAGAGCCATGCGGATGGCGTTCGGGGCTAAGCCCAAGTCGCCTAATACCGTCAGTGGCACCCGCGCCGCGAACCGTCTGATGTGAAACGTGCCAACGTCGGGATCCAGGATGAGGCCGCCGAGCGTGGTCAACAAGTCGCCAGCGGTGCGAGCCTCGACGTCGGGCCCGGTGACGCCGGACTCGACTTCAGCGACGCTCCCACGCCCTGACGCCTTTGCCACGCACACCAATTTAGCGGGCCACGGCGTCCGGGTGCTCTGGGCGACCGGCTGGATCGTGCTCACGTTCGCAGTGCCAATCCTTCTAGGGCTCAGGCTGACGACCCGGCGACCGCGCGGGAATGCTCGATCTCATCCGGCACCGCGTCTGCGGCCCTGTCCACCTCGGGCTCAGCGACTGGAGGGTTAGTTGAGAACTTCGCGGCATGCTCCTCGACTGAGAGGTCGTTCGGAGTTCCGTAGGTGAAGTAGGTCTCCCAAGGCAGCTTTGCTCCGCCGATCGCCAGTCCGGTGTCAATGTCGGACATCAACCAGGTCTTGGTCTCGGCATCGGGCTCCAAGTGCAGGAACCCGGGTTCGCCGAAGAGTTCAATGCGGTTGCCGCCGGGTTCGAACACGTACAGGAATTGGCCCTGGGTGATGCCGTGGCGGTCGGGGCCGGCCTCGATGCGGATGTCGTACTCGCGGAACATCTCGGCGGCATCGGTGTTGTGCTGACCGTTGCCGTAGTAGAACGCGACGTGGTGCAACTTGCCGTGCCCACCGGTGGAATCCCGTAGGCATGCGACTTCGTGGCCGAGGATGTTCGAACTCATCCATGCACCGATCTCGACGTTGCCGTCCACGACGCGTTCGGTGGTGTGGAATCCGAGGTGACGTTCGAAGGAGTTCTTGACCGCAGAGACGTCTGAGGACATCAAGTTGAGGTGGTCGATGCGCCTGACAGGAACACCCTGAAGGGGTTTCTTCGATGCCCGCGTGAGGATCTTGCTGCGCAGTTCCTCTGGTGCTACGTACTTCTCGGCTTCCCACAGCACAGCAAGGTCGTGGCCGTCAGGCGACTGAAATGCGAAGGTCTTGCCGTAGCCGTACTCGTTCTCACTCCAGGTGCCGTCGAGGTTGCCGCCCTGGAGCGACTTCACGCGGCGCTCCAGTGCGTCGGCGCTGCTGGCTCGCAGTGCTGCGTGACCCATCCCCGCCTTTGGTGACTCGGTGATCTTGAGGCTCCACTGGTAGGGGTCCTCGTAGCCACGCAGATACACCGACTGGCCGTCCTGCCGGGTGACATACATCCCCAGCAGCTTCGTGAAGAAGTCCAAGGTCTCCTGCGGCCGGGGGCTGAGGAGTTCGACGCGGGCGAGGTGGGCGATTTCGTGCCGGGGGCTGGCCTCAGACATCTCGTGCTCCTGAACGGTTCTGTGCCGCTGCCCGAATGCACCGGCTGTTGTGCTCTGTGTCCAGGATGGCGACGCCCACCCCTTTCATTGAGCGGTGTTCGGGATAACCGAACCGCGAATGAAATGTATTGGCGGCTTTCCGATGAAGCCGGATCAGGGCAGTACCCGCCGTCGGACCAACCTAGCGTCGGTGTCCTCATCCAGCATCAGCACGCGAAGGCAACACACATGAGTCGACTCACTGCCGCGATCGTTGGATCCGGAAACATCGGCACGGATCTGATGTACAAACTGATCCGCTCGGAACACATCGACCCGCTGTACATGGTCGGGATCGACCCTGCCAGCGAGGGGCTGGAGCGGGCGCGCCAATGCGGACTCACTGCCTCTGCAGAGGGGGTGGACTGGCTGCTGTCCCGCGCCGAGCGGCCCGACCTAGTCTTTGAGGCGACGTCGGCGTCGGTGCACGCCGCCGCGGCGGGACGTTACGCCGAGGCGGGAATACGGGCCATCGACCTCACCCCAGCGTCCATGGGCCCCTACGTGGTGCCCGCGGTGAACCTCGGGGAGCACCTCACCGCACCCAACGTCAACATGGTCAGCTGCGCCGGTCAGGCGACGATCCCAATTCTCTACGCTATCAACGAGGTTGCCGACGTCTCCTACGGTGAGATCGTCGCGGCCATCGCATCCAAGAGCGCAGGTCCCGGAACCCGGCAGAACCTCAGCGAGTTCAGCGAGAAAACCGGTCGAGCACTTGCCCAGGTCGCCGGCGCCGACAGCGCTAAAGCCATCTCGATCATCAATCCGGTCGAACCACCGATGAACATGCGCGACACCGTCTACGCCAAAGTGCGCAACCCTAACCCCGACGCCATCGAACGCGCGGTGATCGACATGGTCGGCAAGGTCCAGCAGTACGTTCCCGGCTACACGCTGCGACTCGTCGACGTCGACGGCGACCAAGTCACCGTGATGCTCGAAGTCGTCGGGGCCGGTGACTTTCTCCCGACGTATGCCGGGAACCTCGACATCATCACTGCCGCAGCGGTTCAGGTCGCCGAGGTTATGGCACAACACAACGTCGTCGAAGGGGCAGTCCGATGAGCAGCGTGACCGACTCGACCAAAAAGGTCACCCTGGTCGACACCACCCTGCGCGACGGAATGTCCTCGGTATCACATCAATTCACCACTCAGAACGTCGCCGACATCGCCTGCGGGCTCGACCGCGCCGGCATTACCACCATTGAGGTCGCGCACGGCATTGGTCTGGGCGCATCGTCGATCCAGTACGGCTTCGCCGCCGCCACCGACCCTGAGTACGTCCGAGCCGCGGTCGACGCCGTCGACAACGCCGACATCGCCGTGCTCTACGTACCCGGCATCGCGACACTGCCGCAACTGCAGAAGGCCATCGACGCCGGCATCTCAACCGTGCGCGTTGCCGTGCACTGCACCGAAGCCGACTGCGCCCAACAGCCCGTCGAATGGGCGAAGGCCCAAGGGTTGACCGTCATGACGTTCCTGATGATGAGCCACAAGCTCGAACCGGAGCCACTCGCCGAACAGGCCCACAAGCTGGACTCCTACGGCGCGGACGTCGTCTACGTCGTCGATTCGGCCGGCGCCATGGTCCCGGCCCAGGCTGGTGCCCGGGTGGCCGCGCTCCGTCAGGCGGTGTCCGGTGAGATCGGATTCCACGCCCACAACAACCTCGGCGTCGGGATCGCCAATGCCCTGGCCGCCGCCGAGAACGGCGCGCAATTCATCGACGGCTCGCTGCGCGGTCTGGGTGCCAGCGCCGGTAACGCGCAGACCGAGGTGCTCGCGGCGGCGTTCGAACGTGCCGGATGGGATACCGGGGTCGAGCTGTTCCCGCTCATCGACACCGCCGAGTACGTGGTGGCCCGGCTGATGCGGGAACCGCAGGTCGTCGACGAGACCGCGCTCGTCCTCGGTTACGCCGGCGTCTACTCGACGTTCTTCCATCCCACCAAGCGCGCCGCGAAGAAGTTCGGCGTCTCCACTCGCGATGTCCTCATGGAACTGGGGCGCCGCGGTGTCATCGGCGGTCAGGAGGACATGATCATCGACGTCGCCTCCGAGCTGGCCGGGCTCACCTACGAAGCGCCCGCCCGGGTCGGCGTCTAACCGAAGGAATCCCATGACCTCGCTTCACAGCGAATCCTCCGTGCCTCAGATCCGCCATCTCATCGGCGACCAGTGGGTGGACGCCGCCGACCGACAGACATTCGAATCCCGCGACCCCCATGACGGGACGCTGCTGGCGACCGTGGCACGCGGCACCGCGCAGGACGGTACTGCGGCGATCACCGCTGCCCGCAACGCCTTCGACGACGGCACGTGGTCTCACATGAGTCCGAAAGAAAGAGCCAGGATTCTGCATGATGTCGCCGACGCGGTGGATGCCCACCGCGAGGAACTGGCAATCATGGAGACCCGCGACGGCGGCAAAACTATCACACAATCGCTGCACGCCGAAATCCCACGCGTCGCACACAATCTCCGCTTCTTCGCCGACTATGTCGCGATGGCAGCCAACGAGGCCTACCCCGACGGAGACCTGCTCTCCTACACGCTGTACCCACCAGCCGGTGTGGTATCGGCAATCAGCCCCTGGAACGCACCACTGATGCTGGCCACGTGGAAGATCGCCCCCGCGTTAGCCTTTGGGAACACCGTTGTCCTCAAGCCGGCCCCGCAGACACCCATGACTGCCAGCCGCTTCGCCGAGATCGCCTTAGAGGCCGGCCTGCCGCCGGGGGTCCTGAACCTCGTGCACGGCTTCGGGGGTGAAGCGGTCGCCGGGCCGCTGACCTCTGATCCACGCGTTGATCGCATCACCTTCACCGGCTCCAGCGCGACGGGCGTCAAAATCCTGCAATCCGCGGCCGCCAATCACACCCCGGTCTCAGCGGAGATGGGCGGCAAGTCCGCCAACGTCATCTTCGCCGACGCGGATCTTGATGTGGCCGTACCGATGTCGATCCGCGCCATCTTCGCCGGAAACGGGCAGGTGTGCTTGTCCGGATCACGACTGCTGGTCCAGAACAGCATCATGGACGAGTTCCTCGACCGCTTCGTCGACCAAGCCAACCAACTGACCGTCGGCGACCCCAAGGACGCTGCGACGTTCATGGGACCCCTGATCGAACAACAACACCTCGACAAGGTCCACGGGTATGTCGAGTTGGCGCAGGAGGAAGGCGGCAAGGTCATCACCGGCGGGGCGCGCCTGACCGGCGACGCCCATGCCGAGGGCTTCTACTACCCACCGACTGTGATCACCGGGCTGACCAATCAGACCCGCACCGCGCGAGAAGAGATCTTTGGCCCTGTCGAAACCGTATTGGGCTTCGACACCGAGGACGAGGCGCTGCGCATCACCAACGACACCCCCTACGGGCTCGCCGGAATCCTCTTCACCCAGGACCTGAGCCGCGCGCATCGGATGGCCGCCCGGTGGAAGGCCGGGACCGTCTGGATCAACACCTTCTTCGAACGCGATCTGCGACTGCCGTTCGGCGGCGAGGGAATCAGCGGGCTCGGGCGTGAAGGTGGCCAATACTCGCGTGAGTTCTTCACCGAGCCCCGCGCCGTGACAATCCGGTTGCGGCACAACTAGATCCACGACGTTCTGCGGACTACGGGGGCAACACTGAGGCGGAGATTCGCCGCCCAACGGCGACGGCTTGGCGTGCCGCGGCGCCAAGGAGGGTGGCGTCATTGCTGAGCATCGTGAAGCTGTAGCCGGATGCGACCGTAGCGCGGACAGCTTCCTCGCTGGCGGCCGTGGAACTGCCGACGAGCGCCCCGAGAGCTTGCACCGCGGTGCACGCTTGGGTGATCAGCTCGATGATCTCGGCGTCGCTCTCATCTCGACCTTCGCCTACCGCCATGTCTGCAGCACCGATCAACACAGCATCGACGCCATCGACTGCTGCGATCTTCCCGGCAATGGTTGCAGCGTAGGCGCTTTCGATCTGAACAATACAGACGACTTCCTCTCGGCCGAACCGTAGATACTCCCTACGGTCCAGGGCTCCCCACTGTCCCGCCCGGCTTGTGTTGCCGACTCCGCGGGTCCCTTCGGGCGGAAAGCGCATGGCGCGGACAACGCGACGGGCCTCGTCGACGGACTCGATATGCGGGAACACCAACCCATCTGCGCCACTGTCGAGGACGCGTTGGATCAGTCCGGTGTCGGCGGTCGAGATGCGCACCAACGGAGACAGACCAGAGTTCTTGGCACCTCCGATAAGTGTGAAGACCGTTGCCATGTCGAGAGGAGCATGTTCGAGATCGATCACGACGAAGTCAAAGCCGGCTAATGCGACGAGCTCGATGCTTTCCAGGGCAGGCAGCTTGATCCACGTGCCGAGCGGCAGGTGGTTTTCCTGGGCGAGCGCTTGACGGAAACCACAGGTGGCTGGGCGGGTGTTCGTCACGCTGGGTAGTCCTCGGCGTTCAGAACCCAACCTGCACCGGAGAAATCCCGGCGGGGTGGCGAGAAGATGTCGATCAACTGCTGGGCTGACCCCAGTCCCTGGCTGGTGTGAATAGCCGGTGGGGGTATGACCGCGACCGAAGGAGAACCGACCCTCATATGTTCGTCAGGTCTCCAAGCCAGCGAATCGGCACCCCACGGGTAGCGAATGTGGTGGATGTAGTCGCCCGCGACAGCAAGGGAGAGCTGCTCGAAATCGTTGTGGTGGTGGGGTGAGAGCTTCGTCGGTGGCCGGGGGGTGGATTCCTCGGCAAGAAAGTTCACCATGATGTTCGTAGTGCGGAAGATACGACCGAATCGGCCCTCGGTAATGGGCGTCTCTGCCAGTGGATAGACCCGCAGTCGATAGCCGCCTGGAGGTGCTGGCCACGGCTGCCAGGGCGCGATATTCGGGTCTCGCTCACGGTATATGTCGGCGTTCTTCGCCGTGGCCGCGACATCGTTGACGGTGGTGACCAGCCTGATGACAGGTCCGTCGGTGACGGGGGTGATGGTGCTTGCGCCGGGGGGAACGACCACCAACGCCGGCTCAGCGACGCCAGCGGACGTGGATCCGGCGTTCACCCGAATCGTGGCGCTGTCGTGGTACAGCAACACCACATACTCATCGTGTTGTTCGCGGCTCAATACATCACCAGCCACCGCATCCGTCCAGAGCACCGCTACGTTCTGGCTGCGAAAGATCCAGGTCTTGCTGCCCTGTGCACTGACCTCATCCGGCGCAGCCCCACGGAATTCGATGTACTGCGCCGCCCGGATGCCCGCGGCAGAGGTCTCTGCCAAAGGTACGGATTCGGTGAGCCTCGATCGCATGTCGTCGGCTGTGTACATCCCGGTTTCCTCGCCCGTCACTATCTTGAATCTTCCAAGTCGCGCATCGAATTCGGTTGCGACCGAGGAGTCTGCGGGTGCGATCAGGAGGCCGGCGTAGCAAGCACACAGGGCGAATGCACGTCTACCTGCTTGGCGAGCCACGCTTCCGGGACGGTTGAACCCCACTCGTCTACACCGCGTTTGTCGTCCATGCCCCAGACCTGGGGGCCTTGCCATCGGGGGTCTGATCCGATTGTGATCATTCCTGATCCCAACTCGACCATCATCCCAGACGGGTCCTCCGCGTAGGCAAAGACGCTACCGCCGGTACCGTGTCGCCCCATGCCCCAGACGAGGTAATGGTCGGCGTCGACGTAGTTGTCCACTCGCGCAACAACATCGCTGACGTCTTCATAGTCGAACGCGATATGGTGCAGCCGGATCTGCTCGCTTTTCAGTATGGCGACGCCATGATGGCTTGCACCGGGCACCGGGCAGTGCAGCCAGGCGATGAATGGATCCTCTTTGCTGCGTATCCAGTCCGAGGGACTCAACCCAAACGCCTCCATGAAAAAGTTCATGTGCGCGGCGACATCGGGCACCCCGATATTGAAGTGTGAGAACCGGATTGGGCGGGGCAGCGGGGACGACTCGGGCTTCGGGGCTGTCGTCATACCTTCATACAGCTTGACGCCGAATCCACCGGGTATTTCCAGAATATGACCGCGGGTAATGCCTGCATGCGCAATCGCACCAACATCGATTGCGCCGGCTGCGACCGCTCGCCCCAGGCCTTCTTCGAAGGTGCCCTCTGCCACTTCAAGATTCAGATGCCGAAGGGCGGTCTTCCCGATCGGGGACTGGACCAGGATCATGTCGTGATGGCCCGTACCGGCGCGCAGATAAGCGGTCTGCCCATCGCTCTCGGTGATGACCAGACCGACCGTCTCCACGAAAAATTCGACAGACTGAGTGAGGTCAGGTACCTCAAGAGTGATCGATCCAACTCGGTTGATCATGATTTGTATTCCTTATCTGTGTTGGGGACCTGCTGAAGCGGGGGCAATTCCACCCGCCTCGGGCTGTGCGGTTACGATCGGCCCGTCACCGGCCGAGTGCGGGCTGACGATCTTGCCGTCGCCCCGGAAGACCGTGGTTAATGTCCTGGACTTGAAGCGCCATCCATTGTCGGTGCGTACAAAGTGGTCGTCCACGTCCGAGATCGCAAGTGGTGAGGACAATGGGAGCACAGGCACTCCGTCGCCGCCGAACAGGATGAGGACGCTTTGCCGCCAGCATTCCCCCTCTGCCAGCCGACCCAGTCTGCTGTTGACAAACAAGTGACGGACTGTTCGCGGCCCCATCCCGGACCGGGCCGCGTAGGCACGACGAATCGCATCTCTGCCGCGAAGAGTTGCACTGTCGATGGTGTATTCGCCATCGCGACTGAACAATTCGTCGATGCCCGCGCCCGCTTCGTGATCGAGGCGGTGAGCGAAGTCGGCCTCAAGCTGCTCGATAGCCGCTAATGCACCGAGCGCATGGACATTGTCGTGTTGCACCCGCGCTGAACTATCCATGATCTCTGACCCTGCCATCTATCCTCCTGGTCGCGGGTTTAAGCCGATCGGTCGTGCCGAAATCTGTTTCCCTGACGATGTTCATCCGGTGTAGTCGCGTCCGAAGATCTGGCGGGCGAGCACCCATCGCTGAATCTCGTTGGCGCCCTCGTAGATCTCTCCGATTTTGGCGTCCCGGTAGATCGCCTCTACCGGCCCTTCGGTGTCGTCGGCACCCAACGAACGCACGAACCCCAGCCCTCCGAACGCCTGGACTGCGTCGCTGGCGATACGCGATGCCAGTTCGGTGCCACGCACCTTGGCCATCGCCGCCTCGGGTTCGGGGAACCGCTGTCCGCTATCGAGGCGCAGCGCAGCCTTGAGATAAAGGCTGCGCGCACATTCCAGTTCGGCGGCGTAGTCGGCCATCAGGAATTGCCAATGCTGCTTGGACGCCAACGGGCCGCCGAAGGCGTGACGAGACTTCAGGTGCGCGACGGTACGGTCGAAGGCAGCCTGCGCCATTCCGACACCGGCCGCCCCGATGCCGACGCGGCCGAAAGTCAATGTCTGCAAAGCGATCTTCAGCCCTCCTCCGACCGAACCCAGTACGGATTCGGGCCCGAGATGGACATCGTCAAGCATCACGTCCGCGGTGATCTGCCCGCGGTTTCCCAGTTTTCGGTCCGCGGTTCCAATCGACACACCGGCGGTGTCGGCGGGCACGATGAATGTGGTCAGGTTGGACTCGGTGCGGGCGAGCACCACGATGACGCCGGCCACCACCGAGTTGGTGATCCAACGCTTGCGCCCGTTGAGCACCCATCCATCAGCGTGGGGCGATGCGATGGTTTGAACAGCTTGCGGCGATAGGTCACTGGACGCGCCGGGTTCGCTGGTGGCAAACGATCCGATGATGTCGCCGGCGACGATCGGGCGCAGCCAGCGATCGCGTTGCGCATCGTTGCCCTGGTCGAGCGCATTGCCCGCCAGAATGCAGTGCACGTCGTAGATCGCGGCCACGCTATTGGAGAAGTATGCGAGTTCTTCTACTGCAACCGCGGTGCAGGTGGCCCGATGAGACAGGCCGTCGCCGCCGACGCTGCGGTCGAATGGGATGCGGAACAGTCCCTCAGCGGCCATGCCTTCGAAGGCGTCGCGCGGGAAACCATGCAGACGCTCGTCACCATTGGCGATCCGGGCGGCGACGGGTGCAATGGTGCGGGTCGCGGCTTCTCGCACCTGAAGGCGGGCATCCTGCACCTCTTCCGGTGACAGCATGTCGTGATAGAGCCGGTCGGCCTGCCGTTCTACTCCCGGCGTCGACGGAGCCGGATCGACAACGCGCAGAACGGTTTCAGAGCGCAGGGTCATCGCTTCTCCCACAGAAGTGTGTGCAACTTCTCCTGTGTCTACCGGCCGCGGCGCTGCTGGTGGGCGGCCGGTCGGGCATCCCGGTCCGATCGAGTCTCGGCCGGTGCGAGGTTCGACAATGCCGAATGTCGCCAGTGATGACGGAGGGGCTAGGACGCGAGTGACCGCCGGCGGGCCTCGAACGCAACCGGTGCTTCGCAGCCTGCTGGAGACGGGGCCGTGTCCGCGGCGTTCGCAATGGCGGCGGTGATGTCGCGGGCGGCCGAGACGACCGCACGAACGAACTCTTGCTTTCGTGGCACGAAGCGACTCGCCGGCACACTCATACTGACCGCTGCCACGACGTCTCCCATGTCTCCGCGGACCGGTGCAGCCACGCAGTTGACCTCGGTGACGGCCTCGCCGAGATCGAAGGCGTAGCCCGATGATCGGGCAACGCTCAACACGTCGCGCAGCGTGTCGGGGTTGGTGATCGTGGAGGGTGTCAGCCTGCGCAGGGTTCGGCCGGCCAGATACCGCCGCACCTCGACATCTTCGAGTGCGGCAAGCAGCACCTTGCCGACCGCGGTGGTGTGCGCCTCCAGTCGCGCGCCCACCCGTGCGCCCTGGACGGTGATGTTGTGGGTACCGATCACCTTATCGACGTAGAGAACCTGGGACCGCTCCATCACCGCGAGATGCGCTGTTTCACCGTAGGTTTCGACCAATCGTTCCAAGACGGGCGCCGCGCACGAGCGTACATCGATGGTGCCCCGCAAGGTTTGGCCCATTTCGATGATGCGCCACCCGAGCCGGTAGCGGCCCCGGGTCCGGCACTGCAGCAAGCCCGTGTCGACCAGGCTAGACAGCAGAGCGTGCGCGCTGGAGCGCGGCACGTCGATCTCGACGGCGACCTCGGAGACGCCCCATTCGGGTCGTTGGATGGTGAACAGATCCAGCACAGGACCGATCTTTTGCACAGTCTGCAGCGTCGCCATCGTGGCGCCCCTCTCGAATGGGCGCTCGCCATCGATTGATGCTTCGCGCCACGACTTCATTGTCTGCCGGGAGTCACCTCGACCACACCGACTGTCCATAAAGCTACACAGCAGATTGACGACCGTCAATACGGTGACAACTATTAAATGTCGCTGCGCACCCTAGGACCACGCGGGCCTTGGCGGGTCGAGCCGTGGTTCGGCGAGCTAGCTGTGAGGAGCGTGGCGCTCGGCGATCGTGACGTCGCCAGCGGCCCAATGCGTTTCCGAGACCTCACGAATTACCACGCGAATATTCGAGACTGGTGCACCCACGGCGCTGTGCGCGGCGGCGGTCAACTCGTGGATCAGCGCACGAATTTGTTCGGGCGTGCGGCCCTGCGCAATCGTGACGTCGATAAACGGCATCGTCTCAACCTCCGTTGATGGTGATCGAACCCAGCGATGTGAAGTGGGCGGCAATACGCGCGCACGGTTCGATCGCGACCGCGTCGGTCATTCCGCCGGTGAGCACGACCCATCCGGCCTCGATGGCGTGGCCGCGTGCAGCGAGCGTGTTCGCCGCGAATGCAAGAGCCTCCGCTGGATGGCCCTGCACGGCAGCACCGGTGGCCGTATCCACGATCTGGCCATCCACTTCCAACAGGCAGGCTTCCAACGCGAGGTCCAGATCAGCGGGGTCGCGCAGCACGTGGCCGGTCACGTAGCGGGCCGAAGAGTTGTTGTCGGCCACGGCGTCGGCCAGGCTGAACTTGAAACCCGCGTAGCGACTGTCGATGATCTCGATGGCGCCGCACACGCTCGCGACCGCCCCCAGCGCCTGCGCGGCCGAGATGCCGGGACCTTCGAGCCGGCTTCCCATGATGAAGGCGATCTCGGGTTCTGCCCTCGGATGGATCAGCTGCGCTCGCGGTATAGGAGTGCCGGTAGGCAGCACCATCGCGTCGGTCAGCCACGCGACCGAAGGGGCGTCGACGCCCACCTGCCGCTGCTTGGCGCGCGAGGTCAGCCCGAGTTTGACGCCGGTGACGACTTCTCCGCGTGATCGCCGGTGGCCCAGCGCGAGGTCTTGAGCCTCGTAGGCCACCGGCAAGGTCAGTGCCGGCCACTCTGCGCTGATCGACGTTCGGGACGTTGCCGTGTCCTCAGCGTCTAAAAGAATTTCAGCGACGCGGGCTGAGGACCAGGTCAGGCTGTGGGCGTCGGTCATCGAGTCTCCTCCGAGGCGAAGACCGCGCACACGGTACCCAGCCCGTGCATCGTGGCCACCGCAGTGTCACCGGGTGAAACCGGGAAGGCCTTCGTCATCGATCCGGGCAGAATGACATGACCTGGTTCCAGGGCGACGCCGAGCGGGCCGACGGTATTAGCCAGCCACACCAGAGAATTGAGTGGTGATCCCAGCACCGCACCTCCTGCGCCGGTCGCTACCAGCTCACTGTTGATATGCAGTGTGCATCCGAGAAGCCGCAGATCGACCGCATCGAGCCGGACCGGACGACTACCGAGGACGACTCCGCCTGACGAGGCGTTGTCGGCGATGGTGTCGAAGATGCCGATCTTCCAGTCCCGCACCCGTGAGTCGACCACCTCCAGCGCGGGAAGAACGAAGTCCACGGCGCGTACCGCGTCGGCGATGGTTACTCCCGGCCCTATGAGGCTGCGGCTCAGGACGAAAGCGGTCTCGGGTTCGATCCGCGGCTGGATGAACAGGTCGGCGGGGATGGGGTCGTGCTCCAGATGGAACATGCTTGCCGTCAGGTGTCCGAAGTCGGGCTGGGAGACGCCCATCTGGCGTTGTATCGCTGCCGAGGCGAGCCCGACTTTGTGGCCTTTGATGATGTCGCCGTCGGCCTGCCATTGCTGCACCTGGGTGCGGGCGATGTCATAGGCGACGCTGAGATCGGTATCCGGAAAATCCGCGGTGATCGGGTCGATGGGGCTGCGTGTGCTGTAGGCGGCCAGGAGTCGTTTGGCCGCTGACTGCACCGGTTCGGTTGTCATATGACCTCTCCCGTGGTCCGATTCTCGTTCTTGTTGTGGCACTTGAAGACTCATCGGTGCTATGTCGGGCGTAGCAGACTCTTGAGCGGCACCGCGTCGTCCGCTAGAGCAGCGCGGTCCACGCTGGCCCGCTGCTTGATCAGTCGTTTAGCCACCATGAACTCCGCGGGCCGGTTGACCGCGTCGACGGAGATCACCTCGCCGCGCTTGAGGTAACACGCCAGGAACGAGTTGTCGGTGAGGCATCCGCGGATCACGACCTCGTCGTACCCGGTCGATAGGCCGACGGCCTGAAACTTGAGGTCGTACTGGTCGGACCAGAACCAGGGCACCGCGGTGTACTCGACCGGGTCCCCGCAGATCGTGGCGGCGGCGACCCGCGCCTGCTCGAGTGCATTCGGAACGGACTCGAGGCGAATATGCCTGTCGTACAGGGTGTGCTCGGATTCGGCGCAGTCGCCGACAGCGAGGATGTCGGGGTCCGAGGTACGCATGCCGGTGTCGACTCGTACGCCGTTGACAGTGTCCAGGCCCGCGTTTGAGGCGAGTGTGGTCTCGGGGATCAGCCCGATACCGAAGATCACTGCATCACAGGCCAGTCGCTCACCGCCGGCCAACTCGATCTCGTCGACTGCGGTGTCGCCATGGAGGGCGACGACCCGGGCGCTGGTGCGGACATCGACACCGCGCCCACGGTGCTGCTCTTCGAAGAACGTGGCTACTTCGGGCCCCGTGGTGCGGGTGAGGATCCGGGGGGCCGCCTCGAGGATCGTTGTTGCTACTCCCAGTGTGGTTGCAGCAGCAGCGATCTCGAGACCGATGTACCCTCCGCCCACGATCACCAGCGTCTTCACGCCGTCGAGTGCGCGCTGTAGGCGTTCAGCATCGGCCATGCTGCGCAGCGAGTAGGCGTTCGGCTTGTCCGAGCCGGGTAGCGCGCACTTTCTGGCTGTTCCGCCGGTGGCCAAAACCAGCTTGTCGTACGCGAGATGCTCACCGGTGGAACAGATGACGGCCTTGGTCGTGCGGTCGATGTGGGTGACCTCGACGTCGAGCAGGCGGTCGATATCGTGCTTGTCATAGGCGCTGGCCGGCCTGACGAACAGCGAGTCGACCCCCGTCTTGCCGAGCAGGAAATCTTTGGACAGCGGGGGCCGCTGGTACGGCAGGTGCGGCTCGCGTCCGATCAGCGTCACCGAGCCCGGGTAACCCTTCGATCGCAAGGTGAAAGCGAGTTCGCCGCCGGCCTGGCCGGCGCCGACAATCACCACACCCGGTTGCTCTGCCACGTTGGGCGCCTACTCTTCCGGGGCGATCGAAGCGCGAAGACCCTCGTGACGTTCGTCGACCAGGATTTGGCAGGACAACCGGGATTGCTCACGCCGGAACTCACAGCCATCGAGCAGACCATCCTCGCCTTCCGACATCGGCGGCAAAGAATCAGCGGCCGCGTCTTCGATGTAGACATGGCACGTGGCGCACGAGCATGACCCGTCGCACAGCGCCAGAATGTCGGACGTCTCTGCCCGGATCGCGCTCATCAATGACTGGCCGACCGGTGCATCGATAATGCACTGAGAGCCGTCGCGGGTAGTGATCGAAACCTTCGGCATGCTTCGGGCCTTAGGACCGCGCGAGCGCGGCGTCAGAGTGGTCTGATTCCTCGGGTGCGACGAAGTCGGGGTCTGCGCCGAACTCGACGCCGGCGGCCGTGTCGATCCGGATCTCGTCCGGTCCGAATGCCAGCGGCGGGTCGCCGCCCTCGGCCACGGTCTTCGCCGCGGCCTTGAGCATCCGTCGAAGAAGGAAGATCCCCTTGTCCGTACCGACTAGGTGCTCCTCACTGTGGAACGTAATCTCGCCCTGACCCACTTGAGTTTCGAAGTCACCGGGATAGAGCTGGTGCTCCTCAGGCGTCAGCTCAGTCCACAGCTTGCCGTTGTAGATCCGCATGTCCTCCTCGGAGTACAGGTCCGCGCCCGCGGGCTGCACCAGCACGGTGAACACGACCGTGTCGGTGTCGTCCTTGGGCACCGTCCACTGGATGTTGTTGACCTTGCCGTCGGGGCGCACGGCCTGCAGCAGCGGATCCGGGATGGCGCGCACGTTGGGCACGAATAACGCGACTTTGAAGTCCATCCGCATCCCTGACAGCTTCGCCACCGCGTGTCCTTCGATACGGTCTTCTTTCGCGACGCAACGGAATGTGCTGTTGTCGGCCTTCGAGGCTTCGGCCAGCAACGGAGGGAACTGCTCTGCGTGCACGACCGACACATGTGCCCAATCGAGGCCGTTCTCATGATGTTGCAGCCAGTTGCACGGCATGTACCCGGCGCCCGCTGACGGGATGTTCGTGTCGTCTGCGTACAGTTCCCAGCCGTCCGGGATGGACTCCAGGACTTCGTGGCGCGGTAGCGCGGGCTTGCGGTCCAAGGGTCCCATGTAGATAAAGACCAGGCCGTAACGTTCCTCGACCGGATACCACGGTTGACGAAATGCACTGCGCCCCTTGCCGCCTCGGTTGGGTTCACAGGGCTGATCGGTGCACCGACCGTCGGTGTCGAATGTCCAACCGTGGTACCCGCACCGGATACCGTCGCCGGTCACCTTGCCGTAAAACAGCGTGCTGCCGCGATGAATGCATCGTGGGTAGACCGCGCCGGCGTCGCCGTTGGGCTTGCGGAACAGGATTACTTCCTCGCCGAGCGCGCGGACCCGCACGGGAACGCTCTGGAGCTTGTCGGACTTGCAGACCGGGTGCCAGTAACGGCGAAGCAGCTCGCCCATCGGGGTACCGCGCCCAACACGGGTCAGCGATTCGTCGGAAGTCGGTGCAGGGAGGTCGTAAGCGGACGCGGTGTCCCTTGCAGAACTCATCGAATTACCTCCACAGTGAGTGCAACGTCGTGAGACGTGACGACGGATACACCCAAAACTAGGAAGCAGAGATGCCGGGACAATGCGTCGTCGGCTATCCCGAACAGCTACCTCTGTCGCACAGCGTTGTATTCGTCATCGTCGGCTGCGACGGTGCCGTGGGCCGCTATGCCCTTACCAACCGTCATCGACCTTGATCCCCGGTGTCACGCCGCGCCGCACTCTCCGACGTGCCGAGACTGCGCTTCTCTCGCGCACTTACACTTGGGTTGCGTTCGATACCAGGTAGGTCTTGACGTGGATCCTGCGATCGAGATGATTTAGCGCCGTGACCTGCGGTTTTTGAGTGGAGCTAAGGGGACTCGAACCCCTGCCTTGACCAGGCGAAATGCGGGTTCACCTGCAGGTTCGCTCCGTCTCGTTCCGGCTCAGTCCCACTCGTTACCCGCGGTTTCGAGTTCGGTCTTGACGGCGTCAAGAGGAAACGGCAGTACTGCGCACCGCCTAGCAAGCGCGACCCGTTCAGATCGGCCAGGCCTCCGGGCTCGGGAGATGTTGGATCGGGACGGCCTGGGGCAATTCGCGGCGCTC
>Ga0335075_10007135_pt1 | contig 17200 bp, 19 predicted proteins | sample Lox_Sample_24_FD_206723 | JGI IMG/M metagenome (GOLD analysis project Ga0335075, IMG submission 206723) | Soil microbial communities from Loxahatchee National Wildlife Refuge, Florida, United States - Lox_Sample_2.4 | ecosystem: Environmental > Terrestrial > Soil > Wetlands | place: USA...
CATGAAGGCGATGGTGATGCCGCGGGCGATGTCGAGCGAGAGCACGCGAGCCGTAGCAGTCGCGGCCGGCGCGGCCTGGGTGGTTGCGGCCATGGGACTATCCCTCCATCAGAAAAACACTGAGCGGAATCTTACCCGATCTTCACGGTTGCAGAGGCGCGAGGGCAATCTTCCTGCCGGCGACGTATCCGTAGGCGCCCAGATCGGCGGAAACGCGGCCGGAATAGAGCGAGAACCAGGTTTTGCCGAGGTTGAGGAGGTTCCGGACTGCGTAGTAATCCATCACCGGCAGATTGACGGTGAAGCAGCCGTTCGTGCCTGTTCACATTGAGATGGTTCCGAGCGAACGCTGAAGGGTGGGCCGGCTCAGGACGCGGTTTTGCGCCGTTTCCCCGGGGTGACGGGACGCACGGCTTCGGCGTTTGCGGGCGGAGCAGCGACTGAATCGCGTATGCGAAGTTCGGTCTTGAGGATAACGTGCCGGACCGGACTGTTCTTCTTCTCGACGCGATCGAGAGCGAGCTGCGCAGCCGTCGCTCCCAGCTGATAAGAAGACTGATAAACCGAGGATAACTGCGGGGTTGTGGTCTCAGTAAGATCGAGGCCGTCAAACCCGATGAGGGAGATATCTTCGGGACAGTGCAGGCCGGCTTCGCGGACGGCAAGCAAAGCGCCCAGCGCGATCATATCGTTGCAGGCGAGGATGGCGGTGGGGTGGGGGATCATCTTGAGGAGGAGCCTGGCTTTGGCGTAGCCGCCGGCGCGATCGAAAGTGGTCTCCTGCAGGTAATTCGGGGCAATATCGATGCCGGCCTGACGAGCGGCGCGCTTAAAGCCCTTCAGCCGATCCTGGGAATTGGTAAGGTGCAGCGGGCCGGTGATGGCAGCCAGATGGCGATGGCCGAGGCCGATGAGATACGAGGTAGCGCTGGCGGCGCCTTCGGCGTTATTGATGGTGACGCTGTCGCCGTCCCAGTTACGGGGGAGACGATCGATGCAGACCACGGCGGAGCCGGCGCGGCGATAGGATTCGGTCTGCGCGGTGAGGTCACTGAAGTCGGAGGGAATGACGATGAGGCCGGAAGGAAGATAGGTCCGCAACGCGTTGAGGTGCACGACTTCCTTGCCGTGGTCATTATCGGTGTTGCAAAGAACCAAACGGTAGCCATTCGAGAAGGCGACGTCCTCGGCGCCGCGTACGACTCCCGGGAAAAACGGGTTGAGGATATCGGGGATGATCATGGCCAGGATATTCGTCTTATCGCGCCGAAGTCCGCGGGCGAGCTGGCTGGGCTGGTAGCCGGTGGTGCGGACGGCGTCGAGGACGCGCTTGCGGAGAGGCTCGCGGACGCGGGCGGTGTCATTCAGGACATGAGAGACGGTACCCAGGGAGACTCCGGCGAGCTCGGCGATTTGCTTCATGTTGGCCATAGAGTGAGCGTCCGATGCCGGTGGCGCCGCCGAGAAGAAGGCGGGATTCTGGGAGGTTATGGAGAAATTATGGAGTCAGCGTAAATGCTTTCAGCGATTGTAGCAGAGCGAATCTGAGGGTCTCAGGGAGGGGTGAGGAATGAGATTGACAAGGGATTTTGGGCGGAAACTGGACTTCGCTGGAAGTATTTTGAAAGCTTTCACTATAGTCCTCTCCCCAGAGACCCTGAGCGCAGGCGCAAGCAGGCGGATGGAGCCGGGGCAGCGAATGCCGGCGCCGTTCGAGCTGAGGATGTGTCGACTGCGAGCGGCATCGAGGCGATGCCGGGCCTTCCCCCGATCGAACAGCAACCGCGCGCGGGGACTCCGGCAAAGGCGCGTGAGCTACTGCGCCGGCCCTGCGCTCCGAATTTTTCGCAGTGATCATGGTCACCAATGTTCGGCGCGGCGCTTTGCTAGACTTTGAAGTGGAACCCTGCCTGAAAACGAGGGCGGAAAGCCTTCGATGACCCTTCTTGAAACCATCGGCGCGGCGACCGGCGAGCTCATTCGCGTGGATCGGCGGCCAAAACTCAAAGAGCGGCTACAGCACCATATTGCGAGGAGCGTTATGACGGAAATTGCTGCGATTCATGCGCGGGAAATTTTGGATTCCCGCGGAAATCCTACGGTGGAAGCGGATGTGGTGCTGGAGGGCGGCGCTCTGGGACGGGCCGCGGTGCCGAGCGGAGCGTCGACGGGCGAGCACGAGGCGGTGGAGCTGCGCGACGGCGACAAGAGCCACTATCTGGGCAAGGGCGTTTTGAAGGCGGTGGAGAATATTGAGAGCGTTCTGGCGCCGGAGCTGACCGGGATGGACGCGTCGAACCAGCGACTGCTGGACGCCACGATGATTTCGCTGGACGGCACGGAGAACAAGGGGCGGCTTGGCGCGAATGCGATCCTGGCGGTGTCCATGGCGGCGGCGCGGGCTTCGGCAAATGCGCTGAAGCTGCCGCTGTACCGCTATCTGGGCGGGGTGAACGCCTCGGTGCTGCCGACGCCGATGATGAACATCCTAAACGGCGGCGCGCACGCGGACAATAACGTGGACTTTCAGGAGTTCATGGTGATGCCGGTGGGCGCGGAGAGCTTTGCGGACGCGCTGCGCTGGGGTGCGGAGGTGTTTCACACGCTGAAGGGCGTGCTGAAGAAGAAGGGATACAACACGGCGGTGGGCGACGAGGGCGGATTTGCGCCGTCGCTGAAGTCGAACACCGAGGCGATCGAGGTGATCCTGCAGGCGATTGAGGCCGCGGGATACAAGCCGGGCGAGGACATCGCAATCGCGCTGGACCCGGCATCGAGCGAGTTCTTCGACGGCGAGAAGCAGAAATACGTCTTCAAGAAATCCGACAAGAGCGAGAAGTCGAGCGACGAGATGGTGGCGTTCTATGCTGACTGGGTGCGGCAATACCCGATCGTGTCGCTGGAAGACGGGCTGGCGGAAAACGACTGGGCCGGCTGGAAGACGCTGACGCGGGAGCTGGGGAGCAAGATCCAGCTGGTGGGCGACGATATTTTCGTGACCAACACCGAACTGCTGCAGAAAGGGATCGAAGAAGGCGCGGGGAATTCGATCCTGATCAAGCTGAATCAGATCGGAACGGTGAGCGAGACGCTGGAGTGCATCGAGTTGGGCCGGCGGTACGGGTACACCTCGGTGATTTCGCACCGCAGCGGAGAGACGGAAGACACGTTCATCGCCGATCTGGCGGTGGCGACGGGGGCGGGGCAGATCAAGACCGGCTCGGCGTCGCGGACCGACCGCATTGCGAAGTACAACCAGCTGCTGCGCATCGAGGAAGAGCTCGGTCAGGCGGCGGAGTTTCTGGGACTGGAAGCCGTGAACTACGGCGAGTAATGTTCGATCAGCGGCGCGGCGGCCATCTGGGCTGCTGCGCCTTTTTTCTGCGATTGAGGGGAGAAACATCGTGGCTCAGGGGAAGAAGCCCATCGTGCTGACCATCCTGGATGGATGGGGCTACCGCGCGGAAACCGCGAACAACGCCATCGCGCTGGCGCGGAAGCCGGTCTACGACAAGCTGCTGCGCGAGTATCCGAACACGCTGCTGCACGCGTCGGATCACTTTGTGGGGCTGCCGGACGGGCAGATGGGCAACAGCGAAGTGGGGCACCTGAACATCGGCGCGGGGCGGATCGTGCAGATGGATATCACGCGCATCGACGCGCTGATCGCCAGCGGCGAGTTCTTCCGGCACCCGACGATCGTCGAAGCGATGCAGAAAGCGCGGAAGACGCAGCTGCATCTGTTCGGGCTGGTGAGCGACGGCGGCGTGCACTCGCATCAGGAGCACCTGTACGCATTGCTGAAGACGGCGAAGCAGCAGGGGGTGGAGAAGGTCTTCGTGCACGCGTTTATGGACGGGCGCGACACGCTGCCCACCAGCGGAGCGGGATATCTGGCGGCGCTGGAGCAGAAGATGCGCGAGTTCGGCGGGAAGCTGGCCAGCGTTTCCGGCCGCTACTACGCGATGGACCGCGACCGGCGGTGGGAGCGCGAGAAGAAGGCCTTCGACGCCATGGTGAAGGGCCAGGCGGAGGGCGGCGCGTATAAGGATGCGATTGCGCGCGTGAAGGAGAGCTATAACAACGGCGTGACGGACGAGTTCCTGGTGCCGTTTGTGGTGACGGACGAGCACGGCAAGCCGAACGGGGTGATCCGCGACGACGATGTGTGCATCATGTTCAACTTCCGCGCGGACCGGGCGCGGCAGATTACGCGGGTGCTGGCGCGGAACAGCGGGCTGACGGCCGAGGGCGGCAAGGGGCTGATCGCGTGGGAGGAACTGGATGCGGCCATCCCGCGCAATACGATTCCCAGCAACCTGCACTACGTGTGCATGTCGCAGTACGACAAGACCTTCACACTGCCCATGATCATCCTGCCGGAATCGATGGAGAACCTGCTGGCCAACATGATGGCGCAGGCGAACCTGAGGAACCTGCGCGTGGCGGAGACGGAGAAGTACGCGCACGTGACCTATTTTTTCAATGGCGGGATCGAGAAGCCGTTTCCGGGCGAGGACCGGATTCTGGTGCCGTCGCAGAAAGTGGCGACCTATGATCTGGCTCCGGAGATGTCGGCACAGGGCATCGCGGACACGGTGGTCAAGGCGGTGAACGACACGGCTTTCGATGTGGTGGTGGTGAACTTCGCCAATGCCGATATGGTGGGACACTCGGGCAGGCTGGAGCCGACGATCAAGGGCGTGGAAAAGGTGGACGACTGCCTCGGGCAGATCTACCAGGCGATTCGGCAGCGGAACGGTGTGTGGCTGATTACGGCCGATCACGGGAACGCGGAGTTGATGGTGGATCCGGCGACGGGAGGGCCGCATACGGCGCACACGACGAATCCGGTGCCATTTATTTATGTGGCGGAAGACGCGCCGCGCTTCGACTTAAAGCCGGAGGGATCGCTGCGGGATATTTCTCCCACGATGCTGGCGCTGCTGGGCATCGAGCAGCCGAAGGAGATGACGGGCGCGGAGTTGCGGAGAAGCAGGGTATAGGGGTCCCGGTTTAGGGTGCAGCCGCCGGGAAACCCCGGGGCGAATCCCCGGCGTTCGGCGAGCATCGAAGAGGGGACGGCGCGGACCTGCGCGGAAGGTGACTTCCGGCGGGTTGGCGTGGTCTAAAGGAAACTTACGAGCAGTGATGCTCGTCAGTCTGATTCGAGCTGGACCATGGCATTCCCCATCAAAACCTGCAGCATTTGTGGAGAAGAGTTCGAGCTGAAACCCGACAAGCCGGGGTTTGCGAACCGGTGCCCGTCGTGCAGCGAGCCCGAAGAGGGGCATCGCGCCGGCGAAGGCGATCAGTTTGCGCACGATCCTGAGGCGTTGGCGGCGCGGCGGCGCGCGATGCGCGACCTGCTCTACCGCAAGGACGCCTAAGAGGCTGAGGGGCCTGGCGTTTTCGGCAGGAAACGTCTCCCAACAAGCTGATAGCGGCCGGAAAGGACGCGGGCGATGGCGTCTGCGTAGGCGATGTGCTCCTGCTCGAGGATGCGATCGGCAAGGGTGTGCGCATCATCGGTTTCGAGGACGGGGACGGAGCGCTGCAGGACGATGACGCCGTGGTCGAGCTGCTCGTCGACGAAGTGGACGGTGCAGCCGGCTACCCGAACGCCGTAGTCGAAGGCCTGCGTCTGCGCGTCGAGGCCGGGAAACGCCGGCAGCAGCGAGGGATGGATGTTGAGGACGCGCTGCGGGAAGGCCTGGATGAATTCCGGCGAGAGCAGGCGCATGTAGCCGGCGAGGCAAACGAGGTCGACTTTGTGCTCGCGGAGCGCCGCGATGATTTCCTGGTCGTGGTCGGCGCGCTTGCGTCCGCGGGATTCGATGGCGAGGGCGTTCAGGCCGCGCGCGCGGGCGGCGGCGATACCGGGTGCTTCGGCGACATTGGAGATGACGACGGCGATGCGCGCGTCAGGAATCCTGGCGGCATCAATGGCGTCGGCGATGGCGAGGAAGTTGGAGCCGCGGCCGCTTAGCAGAATTCCAAGGTTGTGCATGACCTGATTTAGCGTACAGCGTTCAGTGATCAGTGATCAGTGATCAGTGATCAGTGATCAGGCGTAAATCACGCGGCGGTCGCCTTTGACGATGCGACCGACGACAAACGCCTTCTCGCCGGCGCGGTCGAGCATGGATTTGCAGCGCTTGAATCGTTCTGCGGGGATGACGGCGATGAGGCCGATGCCCATGTTGAAGGTGCGCAGCATCTCATCCTGCTCGACATTGCCGAGCTGCTGGAGGTGCTCAAAGATAGGCAGGACCGGCCAGCTGCCCAGCTCGATGTGGGCGGAAACGGTCTTGGGCAGGATGCGCGGCAGGTTTTCGGTGATGCCGCCTCCGGTGATGTGGGCCATGCCCACGGCGTAGTCGCTGGCCGTGAGCCGCTTGACGATGCTGAGATAGCTGCGGTGCGTCTTCATCAGCGCCGCGCCGGCTTTTTCCTTCAGGGCGTTCACGTACTGCTCGGGCTTGTACTTCGCCACTTCGAAAAACAGCTTGCGGGCGAGCGAGTAACCGTTGGTGTGCAGACCGGTGGAAGGAAAGCCGAGGAGCACGTCGCCGGGGCGGATTTTGGCGCCGGTGACGAGCTTCTCGCGCTCGACGACGCCGACGATGAAGCCGGCCAGATCGTATTCCCCGTCTTCGTAGAAACCGGGCATCTGTGCGGTTTCGCCGCCGATGAGGGCGCAGCCGTTGGCGCGGCAGGCGTCGGAGAGGCCGGAGACGATCTTCTCGGCAATTTCGCCGTCGAGGCGGCCGGTAGCGAGGTAGTCGAGGAGAAAGAGGGGTGTGGCGCCCTGGACGGCGATGTCGTTGACGCAGTGGTTGACCAGGTCGGCGCCGACGGTGTGATGGATGCCGAGCTGGAAGGCGACCTTGAGCTTGGTGCCGACGCCGTCGGCCGAGGAGACGAGCACCGGATCCTGATATTTTCCGTCGAGACGGAAGAGGCCGCCGAAGCCGCCGATTTCTCCCAGGACATTGCGGGTAAAGGTGCGCTGGGCCAGGTACTTAATGCGTTGCTTGGCGCGGTCGCCTGCGGCGATATCGACACCGGCCTGGGCGTAGGTGACGGAGGGAGCCGCTTTGGAAGGAGCGTCAGACAAGAGCAGGAGGCCGTCGCGGGAGATTTCCCTGGAGGTTCAAGTGTAGAGCATTCCCTGATGCGAAATGCCGGTTACGCCAGCGAAAAACATTCCCATCGTACCGCGCGGGACGGCGCAAAACAGGACACTTGCGCGCGGCAGCCACAAGGGCTGCCGGCACAGAGATCATATGTGCAGGTTATGCGGCGGCTTTGGCGCCGAGGGCTGCCTTCGCCTGGGCGACGAGCGCGGTGAAAGCGGGCGCGTCGTTCACGGCCAGGTCGGCAAGCACCTTGCGGTCGAGCTCGATGCCGGCCTTCTTCAGGCCGCTGATGAACTGCGAGTAGGAGATGCCGTTGGCTTTGGCGGCGGCGTTGATGCGGACGATCCAGAGCGAGCGGTACTGGCGCTTCTTGCCCTTACGGCCGCTGTACGCGAATTTGAGGCCGCGCTCGACAGCTTCCTGAGCCGCCTGGTAGAGCTTGGATTTGGTGAGGAAGTAGCCGCTGGCCCTTTTCAGGATTTTCTTGCGGCGATCGGTGCGTTTGGTGCCGCGTTTGACGCGAGGCATCGTTGTTCTCCTTTGGTTACCGGTTCAGCGGCTGGAGGCGGAAATGACCTCTTCACACGCTATGCAATCCTGATCCACTCTCAGCAGCGCTGAGGGAGCCCCTGTGTTGCGAGCGGGGCCCGGAAAGATCAGGCGTAAGGAATCATGCGAGCCACCTTCTTGTGGTCGGCGTCCGAAACCAGCACGCTGTGAGCCAGCTTGCGCTTGGTTTTGGTCTCCTTCGACGTGAGGATGTGGCGCATTTTGGACTGGCCGCGCTTGAATTTGCCCGTGCCGGTCTTTTTGAAGCGCTTGGCCGCGCCCCGATGTGTCTTGAGTTTGGGCATGGTGAACCTGCTGAAAATGAACAGACTAACAACTTCCTTTAGTCTACAGGAGATGCCGAGGAGCGTCCAGAGTCCTGAGCGGATGGATATGCGTTGAGCGAGCAGTGGCTGGGGAGCGGCTAAGAATCAGCGCAGGGCTGCGGCGAGGCGGTCGAGGAGAGCTTCCTGGCCCTGAAAAATCTTCGTCCGTGCGGACTCGAGAGAGAACCAGGCGCCGCGGTCGGCTTCGGGGATTTCGATCTGCCGCCCGGAGCGTGGCGGCCACTCGATCTGGCAGGTGTTGCTGACCAAAGTGGAGGGATCGAAGTCGCCTTCGACGGCCCACGCCGTGACCTGCTTGCCGCTGGGCTGGCGGATTTGGCCGAGGTGCAGGAAATCGCCGTCGATGGGGCTGCCGGTTTCCTCCTGAAACTCGCGCCGGGCGGCGGCCAGCGGGTCTTCGTCAGGTTCGTACTCACCTTTCGGAATGGACCATTTGTCTTTTTTGGCCCAGAAAGGGCCGCCGGGATGGATGAGAAAGACTTCGAAGCCGCCGGGCGCGCGACGGTAGAGGAGGATTCCGGCAGAGGTTTTGGGCGGCATCGTGGGTCCGGAATGATTATCCAGGGTCGAGCGGTGGATTTGGGGCCAGGACAGCCCGGGGACGCGGCGGTGCATGCAACGGAGCTGGTGGCAGTGCCCTGGCTGGCGGGGCGATGGAGAATCTCGCAGGGTGAACCCGAGCGGAAGCAGACCGCAACGGCTCCTGAAGTTACTGGTAGACTCGGAATTCCAAAGGAGAGCGAGATGCGGGAATTGGGAAGCGGATTGAGGCTCGGGATGGCGGCCGCAGCGGCGGTTCTGATGCTGGCGCCGGCAGGCTTTGCGAAGGACAAGACGGCGAATCAGGCACCGCAGGCCTGGGGGATGCAGTCCGGGCAGACTGGGTGCGTCATCTTCAAAGAGTCGGACGAGACGGAGACCAACCTGGTGAACGGGCAGATGCAATACTCCACGGTGAAGCAGCTGGAGGTGGTGGAGCAGGAAAACGCGAAGCTGCCGCAGAAGAAGTACATGGAGACGCAGGACGGCCTGCAGGCGCTCGATACCATTTCGCACCAGGACCAGGTGAAGTTCGTCAGGATTCCGAAGAAGTACACGCCGGATCAGCTCAAGCAGGCCGAAGCGATGTGCAAGGAAGGAATGGCGGGGCAGTAAGCGCCGGAACCAGGGGCCATTCCCGGCACCCAGGGTACCGTTACAGGTTCAACAATCGTCACCTGGCGGGGGCGGCGGAGCCTTGCCGGGGGTGCGGGGACGGGCCTATACTCGGACCGTTTGGCCTGGGACCGGACTCCGGCGGTTTTGAACCGACCAATTCCTGTCGCCAGCATCTTAAGGCGGTGGAGAACCCTCAAATGGCAACAACCATGACCCTGGAACAGGAGATCAATCCCTGGGAAGCCCAGGCGGCACGATTCGACTTTGCGGCACGGAGGCTGAACCTGGATGAGGGGTTATGGCGCGTGCTGCGCTACCCGTCGCGGGAGATCATCGTGCACTTCCCGGTAGGGATGGACGACGGGCGAATCGAGATGTTCACGGGGTACCGGGTGCTGCACTCGCAGGCGCGGGGTCCGGGCAAGGGCGGGATCCGGTACGCGCCGGACGTGACCCTGGACGAGGTGCGGGCGCTGGCCAGCTGGATGACGTGGAAGTGCGCGGTGGTGAATATCCCGTTCGGCGGCGCCAAGGGTGGGGTGATCTGCGACCCGAAGAAGATGTCGCAGGGCGAGCTGGAACGGATGACGCGGCGCTACACGGCGGAGATCATCGAGTTTCTGGGACCGGAAAAGGACGTGCCGGCGCCGGATGTGAACACCAACGAGCAGACCATGGCGTGGATCATGGACACCTACTCGATGCACATGCGGCAGACGGTGACGGCGGTGGTAACCGGCAAGCCGCTGAACATCGGGGGATCGCGCGGGCGTCGCGAGGCGACGGGGCGCGGAATCGCGCTGGTTTGCGACGAGGCGCTGAAGTACCTGAACATCCAGCGGGACGGCTGCCGGGTGATCATTCAGGGCTTTGGGAACGTGGGATCGAATGCGGCGCGGCTGATGCAGGAGCGCGGCTACAAGGTCATCGGCATCGGCGAGTGGGATGGAGGATTGCATAACCCGAACGGCATCGATGTCTGCGCGCTGCTGGAGCATCGGCAGCGGAACGGCACGGTGCTGGGATTCCGCGGCGCGGAGGGCATGCCGACGGCCGAGCTGCTGACGACGGATTGCGAGATTCTGATTCCGGCAGCGACGGAGAACGTGATCACCAGCCGGAATGCGGAGCGGGTGAAAGCGCGGATCGTGTGCGAAGGAGCGAATGGGCCCACGACTGCGGTCGCAGACGAGATTCTGGCTGAAAAAAAGGTGTTTATCGTTCCCGACATCCTTGCGAACGCGGGCGGCGTGACCGCATCGTATTTCGAGTGGGTGCAGGATCGCCAGGGGTACTTCTGGAAAGAGCAGGAAGTGAACGACCGGATGGAGGCGATTCTGGCAGAGAGTTTCGACGATGTGACGCGATACGCGGAGGCGCACGCGGTGAACAATCGCATCGCGGCGTATATGCTGGCCATCGACCGCGTGGCGTTCACCATCAAGCAGAGAGGGATTTACGCGTAAGAACAGGCCGTAGGGGTCAGGAGTTGGGCGCGTTGTTCAGCCGGGACGGCGGGGCACGGGACGTGACCCATTCCGGGGGTTGCCCAATTCCGGTGAAGGCCCGAACATAGACAGAGCGATGCCCCAAACCCACTCCTTACCCGGCAGGACACCCGCCGGAAGATTCCAGGCATGAAAACCGCGGTCATCATTGGCGCCGGACCGGCAGGGCTGACGGCGGCACTGGAGATGCTGCGCCGCAGCGACGTGCGTCCCATTGTGCTGGAAGCGAGCGAGCGCGTCGGGGGGATCTCCTGCACGATCCGGCACAACGGGAACCGCATGGACATTGGCGGGCACCGGTTTTTCTCGAAGAGCGACCGGGTGATGGACTGGTGGACGGAGCTGATGCCGATTGCCGCCGGCGAGTCGAGCGCGGGACTGCACGCGATTCATTACCAGAACAAGCAGCGGATGGTTGCGGCGGGCGAGAGCGGCGACGACCCGGACCTGGTGATGCTGGTGCGGCCGCGCAAGAGCCGAATCTACTTCCTGCGCAGCTTTTTTGACTATCCGCTGGCGCTGAACGCACAGACGCTGCGGCAGCTGGGTCCGTTGCGGATGATGAAGATCGGCTTCGGCTATCTGTGGACGAAGCTGTTTCCGCGAAAGAACGAAAAGACGCTGGAAGATTTTCTGATCAACCGCTTCGGGACGGAACTGTACCGGACATTTTTCAAGTCGTATACGGAAAAGGTGTGGGGCGTGCCGTGCGACCAGATCAGCGCAGAGTGGGGCGCGCAGCGGATCAAGGGACTGTCGCTGCGGACGGCGATCGCACACTTCCTGAAAAAGACGTTTTCGCGCAAGAGCTCGGACGGAATCGCGCAGAAGGGCACGGAGACGTCGCTGATCGAGCGATTTCTTTATCCGAAGTTCGGGCCGGGACAGCTTTGGGAGCACGTCACCGATCTGGTGCAGCAAAAAGGCGGCGATGTGCGGATGGGCTGGCGCGCGCGGCGGCTGCACGTGGAAGGCAATCGCGTGGTGTCGGTTGAAGCGACGGATGCGCAGGGCGCGACGCAGACGATCGAGGCGGATTATGTGTTTTCGACGATGCCGGTGCGCGAACTGGTGCACAGCCTGGACGTAGAGGTTCCGGCGGAAGTGCGCGCGGTAGCCGATGGGCTGATGTACCGGGACTTCATCACGGTGGGGCTGCTGGTGGACCGGCTGACGGTGACGGAGCCGGACGGATCGCCACTGAAGGACACCTGGATTTACATCCAGGAGCCGGACGTCCTGGTGGGGCGGCTGCAGATCTTTAATAATTGGAGCCCCTTCATGGTGGCCGATCCGGCGAAGGTATGGATCGGGCTGGAGTATTTCTGCTACGACACCGACGAGATGTGGAAGATGCCGGAAGAGGAGATGGCTCGATTCGCGATCGCCGAAGTGGAGAAGATCGGGATCCTGCGCGCCGCGGATGTGCACGACTGGAAGGTGGTGCACGTGCCGAAGACGTATCCGGCATACTTCGGCAGCTACGACCGGTTCGACGAGATCGTGCGCTACATGGATCGCTACGAGAACCTGTTCCTGGTGGGGCGCAACGGGATGCACAAGTACAACAACCAGGACCACTCGATGCTGACAGCGATGACGGCGGTGGATCAGATTGTGGCGGGCCGGATCGACAAGGCAGCGCTGTGGGAGATCAACACGGAGCAGGAATATCACGAGGAGAAGAAGTAGGGTTTAGCGTTCAGGGGCTGCGGCGAGCATCCTTCCTTCCGAAATCTAATCCGCAGCCGGTAGCCTCCGCCATCTACTCCCACAGGACGGTATGCCGGCGCAGCCACCAGCAGGGTTGAGCGCCGGCATGAGGAAAGAGGGCGCGGACGCAGCTGATCTGCTCGGCGCCGACGAAGTCGTACTCTTCCTTGTTGCCCTTGAGCGAGGTGGAGAGATACTCCTGCACCTGGACGGTATCGAAGGCTGAGCCGCGGGCAGCGCGGATGCGGAAGACAGACCAGTCAGCGAGCCAGAGCAGGATGGCGACGACCATGACAATCTTTCCGAGCAGTTGCAGCCAGCCGAGGAACCTGCTGATTCTGGAGATTCCGGGTTTGTCTTCTTTTTCCACGCTTATAAGCTAAACCCGATAGGCTAGTGGGTTATGGAACTCGAGGCAATTCAGTCTGCGCTGCGGGAAGCCGGGCTCGACGCCTGGCTGTTTTACGACCATCACCATCGCGATCCGCTGGCTGGGGCGATCCTGGGGCTGCCGGAAACGGGGCTGGTGAGCCGGCGGTGGTATTACGTGATTCCGGCGGAGGGCGAACCGCGCAAGCTGGTGCATCGGATCGAGGCCGGCAAGCTGGATTCCCTGCCTGGATCGAAGGGAGTGTACTCGTCGTGGCAGGAGCTGGAACAGCGGCTCGATGCGATGCTGGCGCCGTGGAATCGCATTGCCATGCAGTACTCGCCGCGTAACGCCATCATGTACGTCTCGATGGTGGATGCGGGGACGGTGGAGATGTTGCGGGCGATGGGAAAGACGATTGTGAGCTCGGCGGACCTGGTGAGCCGCTTCCAGGCGGTGCTGACCGAGGAGCAGATTGCGAGCCACTACGAAGCCCAGAAGGCACTGGACGAAATTGTGGAAGTGGGCTTCCAGATGATCGGAAACCGCGCGCGCTCGGGCTGGCCGGCCACCGAACACGAGATGATGGAGTGGTTCCGGGATGCGATGCGGCGCGCCGGGATGGTGTGGGATCACGGTCCGAATGTCTCGGTGAACGAAAACAGCTCGGACTCGCACTACGAGCCGAGCCCGGGCGGGAGCCGGCCGATCTGCAGCGGAGTCTTTCTGCTGCTCGACATCTGGGCGCGCAAGGACCGGCCCGGGACGTGCTGGTACGACATCACCTGGACGGGGGCGGTGGGGCGCGCGCCCACGGATCGCGAGCGGCTGATCTTCGCCATCGTTCGGGATGCGCGCAATACAGCCATCGAAGCGGTAAAGGATGCTTTCTCCGCCAACCGGCCGATCGCGGGATTCGAGGCGGACGATGCGGCGCGCGGGGTGATTGCGCGGGCCGGCTACGGGCAGTACTTTACGCACCGAACCGGGCACAACATCGGAACCGAGCTGCATGGCAGCGGGGCGCATCTGGACAATCTGGAGACTCATGACGAGCGGCGCATCCTGCCCTTCACGTGTTTTTCGGTGGAACCGGGGATTTACCTGCCGGAGTTCGGCGTGCGCAGCGAAGTGAACATGATGACGTGGGCGCACGAGGCGAAGGTGACGGGGCGAGTGCAGGAGGAATTGCTGCAGATCTGATTCCACCCTGCACCCTATCCCCTCTACCCTGTATCATCAGTTGGAGATGGCCTCGAAAGCGCAGACCCCAGAACCCCCCGCCAACCAGGGATTCGTCTATTCCGCTCTGTTGCTGGGCTGGCTGGTTCCGGGAGCGGGGCATCTGCTCACCCGCCACTGGCTACGCGCGCTGCTCCTGTTCCTGGCGATCACGGCAATGTTCGCGCTGGGCCTGGCGATGCAGGCTAAGGTCTACACGGCCAACACGGGCGATCCACTGGATATGCTGGGCTTCGCGGGCGACCTGGGGACGGGTGCGCTGTACTTCATCGCGCGCATCTTCTCGCTGGGACAGCCGACGGTGCAGCTGGTGACCGCCGACTACGGCACCAAATTCGTTGTGGTAGCGGGGCTGCTGAACTTTATTGCCGCGGTTGACGCGCACAATCTGCGCATCGGGAGGAAGGTGTAGATGCTGGCTTTCTCCCATTTCACCTCGGTGCTGCTGTTCGCCACATTCGCGTCGGTGGTATTCGCCATCACGCAGCGATCGACGCGGCGGGGGATGGTGAGGTACGGCGTGTTTTGCTGGGTGCTGTTTGTGGGAGCGGTAATCGCGGCGAGCTGGCTGATGTATTTCGTCCGGAAGTAGCCGGGCTGTTCGCTTCCCTTCCTGGAACGCGCCGGAGCCGGAGTTTCGAAGCGTGCTCAGGGATACATGATGAGGAGAATCAGCGCGCTTGCGTGGCTGGCGCTCGTGGGTTGGCTTGTGGCCGGGCCCGCGCAGGGACAGGAAACGCCGAACTGGAACCGGCGAACTGCCGAAGCGGTACAGACGCTGCAGAGCTGGTACGACCCAGGCACCGGCCTCTACACCACCACCGGTTGGTGGAACTCAGCAAACGCGATCACCACGCTGGCCGATTACGCGGAAGCGACTCGATCGAAACGGTTCAATGGGGTCTTCGCCAACACATTCAAAACCGCGCAGCACAAGGGCCCAGGATTCATCAACGACTATTACGACGATGAGGGTTGGTGGGCGCTAGCGTGGATCGATGTCTACGACCGGACGCACAAGCGCCGCTACCTGAATATGGCGGAGTCGATCTTCGCCGATATGAGCGGAGGATGGAGCGAGACCTGCGGCGGCGGGATCTGGTGGAGCAAGAAACGCAGGTATAAGAACGCGATCGCGAATGAGCTGTTCCTCTCGGTGGCAGCGCATTTGGCGCGCCGGGCGGGAACCGCGGAGGAGCGGGCGCGGTACCTCGCATGGGCGCAGCGGGAATGGACGTGGTTTTCGGCCTCGGGAATGATCAACGGCGATCATCTGGTCAACGATGGGCTGACGAGCGCGTGCGAGAACAACCACGGGACTACCTGGACCTACAACCAGGGCGTGATTTTGGGAGGTCTCGCGGAACTCTATCGGACGGAGCATGACGCTTCCCTGCCGGCCGAGGCAACGAGCATCGCCGATGCGGCGCTGGCGGCTCCGGCGCTGCGGGATGCGAATGGAATTCTGCATGAGCCGTGCGAACCGAATTGCGGGGGCGACGGTACGCAGTTCAAGGGAATCTTTGTTCGCAACCTGCTGGCGCTCAATGAGGTTGCGCCGAAGGCGGAGTACCGGGAATTTGTGCTGGCCCACGCCGCGAGCCTGTGGGAAGGAGCGCGCCCGCCGGGCAAGCGGCTGGGGCTGATGTGGGCAGCACCGTATGGGCCTGCGAATGCGAGCACCCAAAGCTCGGCTCTGGACGCTCTGGTAGCGGCCATGGAGCTGGAACCGGGCAGGTAATCGCCGAGGTACAGGGCGCCCGGCCTGGTTCCCCACAGTTTCCGGATTCGGGCTAGGCTGGTATCAGGCGATTTACGCTCCGGGAAGGATTTTTCGGGGCGACTCGAGCGCGCATTCCGGGTTCATAGAGTTCAGGCGCATTGGGCGCGATCGGGCGAGGAGGTTTCAAGTATGAACAGGACCGGTCGAATGGGGCTGATAGCAGCGGTCGCGAGCCTGGCGCTGGCGAGCGCGACGGTCGCGCAGACCGCACAGAACCAACAGAGCCAACAGAACCAGCAGAATCAGAGCCAGAGCCAGGACCAGATGACGGGGGTTTCACAGCCGCCGCCGGACTCGACAATTCAGGCTACCGAGAATCTGTCCCCGCCGGATGCGACGCCGACACCGGCGCCGTCCAGGGCGAAACCGTCGGCTGCCATCCCGGCTACTCCTGCGAACAGCTCTGCGAACCCCCCGGCAGCGGCGGCCCAGGCGCCGGCCGAGGATCCTGATGCAGGGATCGTGACGTCGGTACCGCCGGCGAACGCCGCGGGACAGGCGGCGGATCCGGATTATGGCATCGTGACGACGGCGCCACCGGCGACGGCAAGGACCCTGCGGCCCAGCGGATTCGATCCGGACAGCGACATCGTGAACTATGTGCCGGTGGATCCGAACGCTCTGGGCGAGGGCACGAACATCACCGTGAGTCTCCAGCAGGATTTGTCAACGACCGAGACCGAGCCGGGTGCGTTGTTTCGCGCGGTCGTGACCCAGGATGTCTACAACGGCGCACGGGTGGTGATCCCGGCCGGAGCGGTGATGCAGGGACGGGTGACCCACGTGTCGCAGGGGCATCACATCGGCCCTCACGCGACGCTGCGGCTGCGTCCGGAAGAGATCATCCTGCCGGACGGGACGGCCTACCATCTGTACGCCGAAGCGGTCGCATCGATGGCCCCGGGGACGCGGGTGAACGATGAAGGCGGCATCGAGGCGAGCCACCATTTTGTAAAGGACGCGTTTCAGTACGGAGCGGGTGCCGGAGCCGGAGTGGCGGCGGGCGCTGCTGTTGGCGGTCCGGTAGGCGCGGGCGTGGGCTCGGTAGTGGGAGCCGGACTGGTGACCACGCATATGCTCATCCAGCCCCCGCAGTCGGCAGACCTGCCGAAGGGCTCGGTGCTGATCTTCAGCCTGACGGAGCCGATGTCGCTGACGCCGACAAAGAACTAAGGGCGATCCCGGCTCGGCAAACCGGCAAAAACTTTCAATCCAGACTATTTGAGGGGCGAGCGGCGGCTCGCCCCTCAAATTTTTACAGCACTTCCTCAGAGGAAAGGCTCACAATGGGTGCCTGCCTTTCGGAGGGGACAATGGCGCCTGTGAAACCAGTTCCTGAGGGTTACCACAGTGTCCAGCCGTATCTTCATGTGCGCGGCGCAGCGCAG
>Ga0335075_10007136_pt1 | contig 17199 bp, 18 predicted proteins | sample Lox_Sample_24_FD_206723 | JGI IMG/M metagenome (GOLD analysis project Ga0335075, IMG submission 206723) | Soil microbial communities from Loxahatchee National Wildlife Refuge, Florida, United States - Lox_Sample_2.4 | ecosystem: Environmental > Terrestrial > Soil > Wetlands | place: USA...
GGGACCTCTGCACCTGCTCCCGGGTGATGACTCGACCCTGCGACATGGCGACGTTCTGCTTCACCAGCTCGAATAGCTGCCGAACGTTACCCGGCCAGTCGGTCGTGGCAAGCAGCTGGATGGCTTCGGGAGAGTAGATCTTCTTCTGCGCGCCCGGCTCGCTCGCTTGCTCGAGGAAATGCGATACCAGCAGGGGGATATCCTCTCGCCGCCGCCCCAGGGGCGGTATCTCGATGGGCAGGACCGTGATTTGACGATGCAGGTCGCACAGAAACGCCCCGCTCTCGATCAATGGCTCGAGGTCGCGAGAGGTGGTGCAGATCAAGCGCGCGTCGGCGTACTCGGCACCCAGGCTCTTTGTGGAAGTGACGTGGTGCTTGGCCAGCAGCTGGGCAAGCGCGGCCTGCAGCTTCAGGGGTAGATCGCCGATCTCGTCGATCAGCAGCGTGCCGCCCTGCGCCCGCCGAAAAGCCCCCTCCTGCAGCACGCTCGCGGCGCCGGATTCATCAGACTCGCCACCGAAGAGGGCAATCTCCAAGGCATCGCGGCTGGTGTCCCGGCATGAGATTGCCACGAACGGCTTGTCGCGGCGCGCGCCGGCCGCGTGAATGGCACGCGCAAACAGCTCCTTCCCCGTACCGCTCTGACCGGTGAGCAGCACCGGCATGTCGCTGCGCGCCGCCGAGTTCGCCATGGCCAGCCGATCCTCCATGAGCTGACTGCGCGAGACGACGTTCGCGCGCCAATCCCCCTCGGTCAAGGCGAAGCTCGAGTCCGCGATGGCGCGCTGAACCTGCCCCAATAATTCCTCCTTTCCCACCGGCTTCACCAGAAAGCCAAAGGCCCCCGCCTGGGTCGCGCGTACCGCCTCGGCAATCGTGGCGTGCGCCGTCAGGATGATCACCGTCAGCTGCGGCCAGCGGTTCTTCAGCTCCCTGAGGAACGCGAGACCATCCATGTCCGTCACCCGCAGCTCCGTGATGATCAGATTGGGTCTGGACCTCACGCAGGCATGCAATGCCGCCTGCGCGCTCTCCGCCGTCTCCACCGCATAGTGTGCGGCGCCGAGGCGCGTTACCAGGAGGCGGCGCAGCTCGGGGTCATGATCTACCACGAGGATCTTCGGCTTTCGGACCGCAGGGGCGGCACGATCATGATCGCTGCGGTTGCGAGGTTCGTGTGCCTTTCCCGCGATGCCGAATCCGAGAGAGGTCGTCGGTCGTACGTTTCGCGTCATCTACAGGTCATCCCAGAGGTACCGACAAGCTCCATGTCTTCACACGACGCCAAGCATCCCACTCGAAAAGCGAGGGCTTGCAGATTCCATTCCGGCGCGTGAGTCATTATGTGCATCGCACGCTCGCCAGATCCAGCCATGCCCGTTGAATTCGGGGTTCACCCGGTTCAAGCAGCGGGTTTCGCGTTGCGGCGGCTGGACCGAGAATCGCGTTCTTGGTCTCTCTGGCGGCGCTTTTTGTCATATATTAATTATACTTTACAATAACTTATGAAATATATATAGACTTCTTATTAATATATGGGAATTCGCGAGAAGCCGGGTCCGGGCCTCGCGCACCTGGAAGCTGCAGCCGCGCAGCTTGGAAACCTTGATCTTTGGCACCGCTCGACCACTGCAGCACACATCCCATGGAACCGAGCCATCTGGCGTGCAGTGGACGGCGATACAAGCTTGCGAGCGGTGCTCACCTGGATGGCAAGCGGGTCTGGCCGGGCAGCGAGCCGCGCTGCTTTTGCACCAGCATCACCTGCAGCACCAATGCGCAAGATGCCGATTGACGCGATGAGCGAGCGATCCGGGACAAGCACCTGGAAGTGCCGGGGCAGGGCGGCTGGGCGGGGTGGGGCTCCTTTCGCTAGACTGGTTTACTCGTCTGGCGCGGAGGTAGGCATATGGCCCGATTCATGTACATTTGGGAATTTCGTGTTGCGCCATCGTCGGTCGGCCAGTTCGAGTTCGAGTATGGACCTCGTGGCAGCTGGGTGGCCCTGTTTCGCAAGGCCCCGGAGTACATCGAGACGCTCCTGCTCCGTGACAACACCGATCCGTTGCGCTACGTGACCGTGGATCGTTGGGAGAGCCAGAAGGCGCACGACCTGTTTCGATCGACGCATCTTACGCAGTATCAGGAGATCGAGCGGCGCTGCCGTGGCTATACGACGACCGAGCGGCCGCTGGGCGAGTTCAGCGAAGGTGATTAGTCTCAGGGGAGGCCGAATCGCTTCGCGTACTCGCCGTTGAGGCGCGGGCCAAATTTCATCGCTTCGCCGCCGACGATGCGCCCGAGGGGCTCACCCAGCGATATTCGAGAACCCCGGGGGCCTCGGCGCGCGTCACGTTCATAATGCCGCTCACGCATGCCCCGGAGGCGAAGCTCGATGTCCCAAGACCCGTTGATGCAGCCATTTCGACTCAAGCAGCTGACGCTTCGCAATCGGATCATCACCACCGCGCACGAGCCCGCTTACGCCGAGGACGGCATGCCAAAGGCGCGCTATCGCGCCTATCATGTCGAGCGTGCGAAGGGCGGCGTGGCAATGACCATGACCGCCGGCTCGGCCTCGGTGGCGCGCGACAGTCCCCCCGCCTTCAACAACTTGCTCGTCTACAAGGACGAGGTCGTGCCGTGGCTTTCGGAACTCGCCGAGGCGTGCCATGAGCACGGTGCGGCGGTCATGATTCAGTTGACTCACCTCGGTAGGCGCACGCGCTGGGATCGCGGTGATTGGCTGCCCGTCGTCTCGGCCTCGCATCGCAGAGAGCCTGCCCACCGCGCGTTTCCAAAGGAGGCGGAAGAATGGGACATCAAAAGAATCATCGCCGACTACGCCGACGCCGCCGAGCGGATGCACGCCGCCCACCTGGACGGAATCGAGCTGGAGGCCTACGGGCACTTGATGGACCAGTTCTGGTCGCCTCTCACGAACACGCTGGCGGGTCCCTACGGCGGTGCTCTCGACAACCGTCTCAGGTTCACCTTCGAGGTTCTCGAGGCGATACGGGCGCGCGTGGGGCCGCAGTTCATCGTGGGCATACGCTATACGGGCGAGGAACTGCTCGACGGTGGTTTGACCCGGGAGGAGGGTCTGGAGATTTCCCGTCGGCTGACGGATAGCGGCCTGATCGACTTTCTGAATGTGGTGCGCGGCCATATCGATACCGACCCCGGATTGACCGACGTGATTCCGATTCAAGGGATGAGAAGCGCGCCTCACCTGGACTTCGCCGGCGAGATACGCGCGGCGACCCGATTCCCGACGTTTCATGCGGCCAGGATTCCCGATGTCGCCACGGCGAGGCATGCCATCGCCGCGGGCAAGGTGGATATGATCGGCATGACGCGGGCTCACCTGACCGATCCGCACATCGTGCAGAAGATCCTGACCGGCAAAGAGCAGGCCATTCGTCCCTGCGTCGGCGCCAACTATTGCCTGGATCGAATTTACCAGGGCGCGGAAGCCTACTGCATCCACAATGCCGCGACGGGTCGCGAGCTCGAGATCCCGCACGTGATCCCGGCTGCGCGCAAGCGGCGCCACATCGTCGTCGTCGGCGCAGGACCCGCCGGGCTTGAGGCGGCGCGCGTCGCAGGAGAACGCGGTCACCGGGTGACCGTGTTCGAGGCGACGGGCAAGCCTGGTGGACAGGTTCGTCTCACCGCACAGAGTCCGCGGCGGCGCGAGATGATGGGCATCATCGATTGGCGCATGGCGCAATGCGAATCCGCGGGCGTGGCGTTTCGCTTCGACCTGCTGGCGGGGGAGCAAGAGGTCCTCGCCGAGAATCCCGATGTCGTGATCGTCGCGACCGGCGGCTGTCCGGACCTCGACGTGCTGCAGGCCGGCAACGACCTCGTGGTCGGCACCTGGGACATCATCTCCGGTCACGTGGCGCCCGCATCCACCGTGTTGCTATTCGATGACGCCGGCGACCACCCGGCGCTGCAGGCCGCGGAGCTCATCGCCGAGGCCGGGGCGACGCTCGAGATCATGACACCCGATCGCACGTTCGCGCCGGAAATCATGGCGATGAATCTCGTTCCTTACGTGCGCTCCTTGCAGCGGCACGCGGTGACGTTCACGGTCACCTATCGGCTGAAAGCGGTGCGCCGCGAGGGTGCTCGACTGGTGGCGCTGGTCGGCAGCGATTATCTCGATGTCACCCGGGAGCGGGTCGTGGAGCAAGTCGTCGTCAATCACGGAACACGGCCGCTGGATGATCTTTACTTCGCGCTGCGCCCGGCGTCGCGCAATGCCGGGGAAGTCGATTACGGTCAACTGCTGGCGGGAGAGGCACAGCAAGTGATCGCCAATCCCCAGGGCAGGTACCAGCTATTTCGGATCGGCGATGCAGTCTCGGCGCGCAACACTCACGCCGCCATCCATGATGCGTTGAGGCTGGTCAAGGACATGTAAAGGAGACGGCCCCGAATCACGGCTCGGCTCCGATCCCGGCTCCCGCATGGCGCTTCAGGTGATCGATGAAGGCGCGCAGCTTTGGCATCACCTGGCGGCGCGCGGGATAGTAAAGAAACACCCCGGGCGCCATGGATGCAAATGGCTCCAGGACGAGCACCAGTCGGCCGGCGGCCAACGCCTCGGCGGCGATGGGCTCAGGCACTTGCGCAAGGCCCATACCTTCCAGCGCCGCGCCCAGCACGGTGGGAAAGTCGTTTGCGATGAGCGGTCCCGATACGGCCGCCTCGACCGAGCGGCCGTTGTCGTTGAGGGACCACAGTGCTGCGGCCCCGCTCGATCGGCGCAGGCGCAGGCATGCGTGGTCGCGCAAATCCTCCAGCCGCTCGGGTCGGCCGCTGCGGGCAACATAGGCGGGGCTGGCGACGATGACGAAGCGCAGCGGCGGCGTGAGCCGCACCGTGACCATGTCGGCGGTGATGTATTGGCCCAGTCGAATGCCGGCGTCGAAGCCGTCGGCCGCGAGATCGACCAATTTCTCGCTCACCGCGATCTCCACCTCGATCTCAGGATAAGCCTGGCAGAAGGATGCGATCAGAGGCTGCAGCAGTATCGGCACGACGGCGCGCGGCACCGAGAGGCGCAGAAGCCCCGCCGGCCGCTGTCCAAGCTCACGCGCGACCTGGCTCGCTGCAAGGAGTTCCTCGAACGCGGGCTTGGCACGTGAGAGAAATCGCTCGCCCGCCTGCGTAAGGCCGACGCTGCGGGTCGTGCGTGCGAAAAGCACGGCGCCGACGCGGGCCTCGAGCGCGCGCACCGCCTGGCCGATGGCCGAAGGCGTCACCCCCAGTTCGGCCGCTGCCCGGCGAAAGTTTCTATGATGCGCCACGGCCAGGAACGCCTCCACACCGTCGAGCGCGCCGTGCCGGACTGTGAAATTCTGCTTCATGGCCCATCGACATTATCCCGGATAGTCGCTCAAAAAAAGTCATCGTACAGTAAAGGCCAGTGAGCGCCTCGCCACCCGGCAGCCGGCCGCTGCGGCGCCGAGTCTAGCCGAAGGCCGGCCTCATGGCAGATTGATCAGGAGTCCCGCATGTCGCCCGAGACGATCTTCCGTGCTCACCTCGTTCTGGGGTATATCGCCTGGCTGCTGTGCTTCGGCGTATACATCTGGCCGCGACTCAAGTCGATGGATCCGATCGAAGCGCAACGTGCGATCGCAACCTTGCATAGTTTCCGGTTCTTCGGCCTCGTCTTCATCCTTCCCGGCGTCGTCGGCCGCGATTTGCCGGCCGGCTTCGCCTCGTTCGCTGCTTACGGAGACTTCGCAACCGGGATCCTGGCCCTGCTTGCCCTCGTCACGGCGAGGATACGTCCGCTGTTCTGGCTGTTGGTCCTGGCGTTCAATGTCACGGGCGCGGCCGACATCGTCCTCGACTATTACCACGCCATCCAGGTCAACCTTCCTGCGCTCGCGGGAGAGCTCGGCGCCGCCTACGCGATCCCGATCATCTACGTGCCCCTGCTGGTGATCACGCACCTGGCCGCGTTCTATTTGATGCGCCCATCGAGTCATCGAGGAGGACCCTTGCCCGCGGGTGCGTGAGCTCGATGAAAGGGGGCGGACTCATCCACTGACCTTGAAGAGGGTGCTTGCAGAGCCGACGCGGCGCGCCTCGACGCGCCACGGCTTGCCGAAATACACCAGCTGGGCACGCAGCCACTCACCATCGCGCTCGATCCAGGTGGGCAAGAACGCGCGCTTGCCGCCCAGGCCCATGGTTTCGGCGGCACACATCTCGTCCGTCGGTGCCTGCGCAACGACGCGCGAGGCGCCGAAATGACCGTGCAGCGCGCAGGCCTCGAGCGAAAACCACTGGGCCTTGTCGAAGGTCGATCCGTGGACCGTGGCGGCATCCACCGAAGGGTTCAAGGAATAGGGGATGAGCTGCAGCGCATTGTCATTGGCCACGCGCGCGAAGTTCATGGCCCAGACCGCATCGAGAGAGGTGTCCGACCCAGCGGATTGCGCGACAGCCGGATCGACATCCATGTGTATGCGCCACAGCTCCCAGTCCGGCTGTTGCGTCGGCTCAACGGTGATGGTGACGTGCTGCGGAGCGGGAGTCTCTCCCGCTTTCTTGCCCTGGGCCACCTGCGCGGAGTTGTCGTAGCGCCCGACGAGCAATCGGCCGACCTCAGCCACCGACGCAGGCGGGTCCGCCTCCCGGGAAGGCGCCGGCGGGCAGGGAGCGAGGATCGCCAGGATCAGCACCGACCAAAGCACCGCATGAGCACGAGCAGTGCGAGGTATGCGGCTGGGATTGGATCTATCTCTGACCATGGATTTCTTGAATTGACTCAAGTGGGCTCTACAATGGCACACAGCATCCCGATTCACCACTGAAAGGAGAAGCCATGGCCACCAAGTCAACCCCCGAGGGCTATCACTCGGTCACTCCCTATCTGATCGTGAAAGGCGGCGCCGAGGCGATCAATTTCTACCAGCGGGCGTTCGGCGCCGTTGAAGTGATGCGCATACCAAATCCCGATGGAAAAATCGCTCATGCGGAGATCAAGATCGGCGATTCGGTCGTCATGCTCGCGGACGAGCATCCCCAGATGGGCTACCGCAGTCCGCAATCCCTGGGTGGGGCAGGGGTGAGCTTGCTGGTGTACCTCGACAAGGTGGACGATGTGTTCAAAGGCGCGATCGCCAGCGGAGCGAAGGAGCTGCAACCCCTGAAGAACCAATTCTATGGAGATCGATCCGGCACGCTACAAGATCCCTTCGGGCACCTGTGGACGCTCGCCACGCACGTCGAGGACGTTGCGCCCGAGGAGCTGCGTCGTCGAGCCGAAAAAATGATGCAGGGTGCGAGCGCATAGCGATCGCACGCGGAGGGGGGATGAAGATACTCGCCGGCAAAGCAGTCGTGATCACCGGCTCAGGCAGGGGTATCGGCGCGGCCTGCGCCAAAGGTTGCGCCCGGCGCGGCGCCGCCGTGGTAGTCAACGACATCGATCCTGTGGATGCCAACGACACCGCGGCGGCCATCGTCGCCGAGGGCGGTGAAGCGGTCGCCTGCGTCGCCGACGTCTCCGTCTGGGAGGAGGCGGGCCGCTTGATTGACACGTGCATCTCGACCTTCGGCAAGATCGATGGGCTGGTGAACAACGCGGCGCTCTACCATGCGGCAAGGATCGATGCCTTCGACCCGGCTGCCGCTCGATCCCTCCTCGAGGCCAACGTACTCGGCCCCCTGTACTGCACCGGCCGTGCCATCAAGCCTATGCTCGCGCAGCAAGGCGGTTCGATCATCAACGTCGTCTCCGGTGCTCACATGGGGATCGCGAACCTGGGAATCTATGGCGCCACCAAGGGCGCGGTGGCATCGATGGTCTATACCTGGGCACTGGAGCTGGCCGGGACGGGGGTGCGCGTCAACGGCCTCTCGCCCTTCGGTGCAACGCGGATCGCCTTGCGAGACCGCAGGGGACCCATTCCCGAGGAGATGGCCAAGCAGCTTGCTCTGCTGCCGCCGCCCGAGGCGAATTCGCCGGTGGTGGAGTTCCTGCTCTCGGACCTCGCCAAGAGCGTGAACGGGCAGTTGGTGCGCATCGATCGCGGGGAGCTTCAGCTTTATACCCATCCCGCACTGCTGCTTCCGTCAGTGACACGGCGGGAGTGGACCGCGGAGCTGGTGGCGCAAGCATTCGAGAGTGATTTCAAGGATCGGCAGGTCCCCTGCGGCGTGCGCGGAGCGAGGGAACTGCCGGTAGAGCTCCAGAGCGGCTACTGGACGCGCGGCAAGGCCCAGGGGCGGTGAGGCCCCGGCGAGCTCGAATCGCCGATTGGTGCAGAGCGGCGCGCCCGACTCGTGCCGCTGCCGAGGGAGCAGCGCGCACTGTGTCACAAAACGCCGATTGCGAATGAAGGGCGGGCCAAACTGGCCGCCATACACCTCATGCTATCGCGGATCATGTCGTGTCTGCGCGGGACAGCCAGCGCGCGAGACCGTGTCGCCATCATGCGGGGCGAGATTGACGCGATCCGTCGCGTTCGTGCCATGATCGAGTATGAGCTCGACGGCAGGGTGCGTTTTGCCAATCCCAACTTCCTCAAGCTTTTCGGTTTCGAGCTCGAGGAGCTCGTCGGCAAACATCACTCCGCCCTGGTCCCCTCCTCGTTCAGCGCCAGCGCCGAGTATCGTGAACTGTGGCTCAAGCTCGGGCGCGGTGAGTACCAGGCCGGTGAGTCGCTCTACTTGACGAAGGACGGCAGAGAGATCTGGCTGCAAGGCTATTGCAGCCCGGTGTTCGACGCCGGCGGCAGGCCGGCGTATGTGGTGAGCTACAACACGGACGTGACGGCGCAAGTGCTGTTTGCCAAGCAGCTGCAGTCGACCGTCGAGCAGACCCAAGCCGCCGTCAAGGCGGCGCTCGCGGGCGATCTGTCCCAGCACATCCCTCTCGAAGGCAAGACCGGTCAGATGGAGTCCCTGTCTCGCGGCATCAATCAGCTGTTCGAATCGATCAACGCCGTGGTATCCGACATCAGCGACGTCGTGGAGCAAGCCGAGGCGCGCGACCTGACGGCACGCGTACATACGTCGAACAAGTGCGGCAGCTTCGCCAAGCTGGCCGCGGGCGTCAACGCTCTCATCGGCAACTCGGCCGCGCTGGCTCTGCAGATGCAGGCGTCCGCCTCGGACGTGCGGAGCGGCGCGGCGGAGATATCCAAGGGTAATCTGGATCTCTCGCGGCGCACCGAACATCAGGCTGCCAGTCTCGAGGAGACGGCGTCCGCGATGGAACAGATGACCTCGACGGTACGCCGGACGGCAGACAATGCAGAGCTCGCCAATCAACTGGCGATCGCTGCATTCGGCCAAGCGGAAAAGAGCGGGACCGTGGCCTGCGCCGCGGTCAAGGCCATGGCGGAAATCAATGGGGCGTCGAGCAAGATCGCCGAGATCATAGGAGTGGTGAACGAGATCGCCTTTCAGACCAACCTTCTGGCACTCAATGCCGCCGTGGAGGCCGCGCGCGCCGGCGAGCAGGGGCGTGGATTTGCCGTAGTTGCCTCGGAAGTGCGCGGGCTCGCCGGACGCAGCGCCGCCGCGGCCAAGGAAATCAAGGAGCTCATCCAGGAAAGCGTGAAGCGCGTGGGAGAAGGTCGCAAGCTCGTGGACGAGTCGGGGCAATCGCTCAACGATATCTGCGCCTCCTCGAAGAAAGTCACGCAAATCGTCGCCGAGATTGCGGCGGCGAGCCGCGAGCAGGCTGCCGGCATCGAGCAGGTCAACAAGGCCATCACCTCGATGGATCAGACGACCCAGCAAAATGCCGCACTCGTCGAGGAGGCCGCCGCGGCCAGCCAGTCGATCCTGGAGCAGGCGCACGCACTCGAGCAGCTGATTGCAGGCTATCGCCTCGATTCAGCAGCCGGTGGTGCCGAGGCCGGCTCGCAGCGCCGCTGGCGAGCCAGCGCCGCCTGATCGGGCGCAGTCCGTCGTGGGTACGCGCGCCGCGGGATTTTGACGAGAAGTGCGGGAATTTAACCGGACGATCGTTGTCTTCCCGTCATGCGGCACAAAGGGCGTTACGTGAGCGCGGTGGGCTCGTATACCGAGCCCGGCTGGACGTTGGCGCCTTGATCAAGCGCGGCTTGCTGGTCTGCGCTCTGCTGGCGCTTGCAGTAGCCGCGAGCGCCTGGGTGCTTGGCTCCAAGCTGATCGCTCCGGCGAACCATCCGGTGCCTTTGCCCGCAGGCTTCCAGGCCGAGAACGTGTCCATTCCCGGTCCTGGCCATCGCATTGCCGGTTGGTGGGTGGATAGCGGCCCAGGTACGCCGGTAGTCCTTCTGCTCCCCGCGGTGCGGGCGGACCGCACCTCGATGCTGTCGCGAGCGAGGCTTCTGGAGGGTCATGGGTTCTCGGTGTTGCTCATCGACCTGCAGGCACAAGGGGCGACCCCGGGAGCGGCAATCACGTTCGGGCTGCGCGAGGCGGCGGATGTGGCGGCGGCGCGCGGATGGATCCGACAAAGAGCGCCGGGACGCCGGGTCGGGGTCATCGGCTGCTCCATGGGTGGAGCCTCGGTGTTGCTGGGTGCGCAGCCCTCGGGCTTCGATGCGGTGGTACTGGAAGCGGTGTATCCGCGGTTCTCGCAAGCGGTAGAGAATCGGGCCAGGATCCGGGTCGGACCCTTGGCATCGATCCTGAGCCCGCTCCTGTTGATGCAGCTCGAGCCTCGGCTGCACATCGCGCCGTCGCAGCTCGAGCCGATCCGCTCGATCGCCCGGCTGGGGGCGCCGGTTCTGGTGGTGGCGGGCTCGAACGATCGGCATACGACCTTGGAAGAGTCGCGGGAGTTGTTTCAAGCCGCCGCGCAGCCGAAGTCGATGTGGGTGCTGGAAGGTGCGCGTCATGAGGACTTTCTGGCCTACGACCCGCGTGGGTACGATGCGCACGTGGTGGAGTTCCTGATGGAGAGGCTGGGACCGCTCAGCTCGTGGCAGACGCCGAATGGCTCGAACGAGGATTCCCGCTGAGCGCGCCGCGCGCCCCCTAGCTCGCCTCCGCCTCGGGATCCCGGAAAGTGGCTTCTTTGGCCTCCGACACCTCCACCCACTTCGGATCAGGCGAAGCCCCGGCGTGGTAATTGTCATGCCAGTTCCACCACTTGTACGGCGGGCTCTGAGGGTAACCCTGCGGCGAGTCCTCCCAGCTCTCCTGCCGGCCGAGGGCCGTCATGTCGAGGTAGCTCCAGGTGCTGCCCATCGCCTCGTCGCCTCGCTCGTTGATGAAGTAGGTGCGGAACACCTTGTCACCGTCGCGGATGAATGCGTTGTGGCCGTGCCACTCGTTCACGCCGAAGTCGCTGTCGAAGCCGTCAGTGATGGTGTACCACGGCATCTTCCAGCCCATTCGAGCTTTCAGACGCTCGATGTCCCGCTGTGGAGCGCGAGAGGCGTAGGCGAGTGTGGTGTCACGGGCGTTCAGGTGGGCCAGGTGCGCGACTTGGTCGGCGCCGAGGGAGCAGCCGCGGCAAGCATGCTCGGGCCAGCCGAAAACCCCGGGCTCGAAGAAGGCGCGATAGACGATCAACTGGCGGCGTCCCTCGAATAAATCGAGCAGGGCGACCCTTCCCTGGGGTCCGTCGAACTCGTACTTCCTATCGACGGCCAGCCAAGGCATCCGCCGGCGCTCGGCGGCCAGGGCGTCACGCGAGCGGGTAAAGGCCTTCTCCTTGGCGAGCATGCGCAGGCGCGCTGCTTCCCACTCTTGCTGCGACACAATGGGGGGCGTGCTCATCGCGAGGTGCCCCTTGGCGGGTTGCTGGTCCGTGTCTTTGCTCGTTGTCATCGTCCATCTCCTGTGCGCTGAAGATTAGGGGGCGCTGCCGCAGAGCCAGATTAGATCGAGATGATGAGGGAGTGAGAGTAACAAGTATGACGGGATGAATCCCCCGTTTTGGCCCGCTCACCGTTAAGCGGATCTTAACGCTTGGTCAGATACGGCGTTTGTTGTGTGCCCGCGCCGCAGGCAATCTGCTCGCCGTGGGATCAGTTTCAATTCATGGAGAATGCACATGACCAACGAGACAGTTTTTGTACGGTTCGCACAGGCGTTTCTTGCAATTCTCGCCACCGCCGCTTCCACCGTCATCCTGCAATGGGCGCTGGTCGCCTAACGCGATCGGCTCGGCGTGGTAGCGTAGCTGTGCGAATTCGCCGTTACGGCGCTGCGAGCTGCGGTGTCGGGGAGACGGCTACAAGCGGGTCCTGCATCCAGCCGTCGTGCTGCGGATAGCGGCCGCCGGCGGCGCGCTGGATGTGACCACCACGAACTAGCGGGAATTGCACTTCGCCAGCTTCTCGGCATCGAACGGCTTTCCGTCCGCGATATAGGAAGTCAATGTCCCCACGCGGCGCTGCAGGGCACGGCAACTCTGCACGGACTCGGCGTCCACCGGATGGGACGTGAGAATGCAGCTCGAGCCCTCGCATCGGAACAGATTGCCGTTCGCGACGAATTCCGTTTTCTGAGCGATCGGCTGCGCCAACGTGGCGCTGTAGCCGGCGGCGGCCACGGCGCTGCTCGCGAACATCATCCCGGTCAGGATCAAGGTCAGGTTTCGCACATCGAATCTCCTTGAGGCGGCTTTTATCCGGACAAATGTCCGCATTTATACGGACATTTGTCCATTTTCACCGGCTCTTGTCAAGTGAGAATAATTGGTGTCGCGCTCCACGGTGTTCGATGGCGGCGGCGCGCGCGCCGCCCACCGGCTCTCAGATGCGCAGCATGCGCTCGAACATGAGGACTATACGGCGCGTGAGCGCGGCACTGCCGAGGGGTCTTCCACCTAAGATGTGATGATGAAGGGATCTGAGCTTGACAATCCCATAGATGGCGGCGAACACCATCTGCGTGAGATCGATGGCCGATATCGATTTGAGCAAATCAGACCGAGTGTCCCTGGCCAGCTCCGCCACCAGCATCAAGGATTCCATGGAAAATCGATCTCTCGATGTGCGCACCACCAGGTCGAATGTCGCCGGCTTGTCGAGCTCCTGAAATTCCCTGTCCAATACCTTCATTTCCGGAAGGTCGCTCAAGAACAATTCCACGACGTTGACGATGTACCGTCTGAATCGCTGCTTGGGAGTTCCGATCTCGAGCCTCGAGGTCAGCACGCGCCTGGTGATCACTTCGACCGCGCGCTGGAAGGTGACCTCTTGCAGATCCCGCTTGCGCGCAAAGTGCGAGCTCAGCGTCGACAGCGGGATCCTGGATGCCTTCGCTATGTCTCGCAGTGCGACTCCGCCGAACCCCCGGTCGCCGAAGAGCTTGGTCGCCTCGCAGAGAATTCGCTCTCTGACTGCAGCGCGCGCCTTGACCGCCTTGCCCGTCATACAGTGCCCCCGAAAGTCATCCGCCATATGGGAGTATCGGCCGGATGCCGCGAGGGAAAACTAGCATATCCCAGGCCAGGAACATTGCGCTGTTTGGGATCAATGGGCTCCGAGGCGAGCACGGGGCGCGACCTGCGGCTTCCATGGGGGCGGGGCAGAGAGGTACAGTCCCCTCTCGTCAACGCAGTGGTGGTCCCATGCCGACCAAAGTCAACCGTCTGACCGTCGACCTGTCGCAATATCCCAAACTGGTGGTCATCTATCTGGGCATGCGTCGTGATACGCCAATACTGGCGCGATATGGACTCGCTCCTGCAATGGAGCCGTTCGGAGCCGCACCGGGGATGGTGGCGAGCCCGTGGTCGGCGAGAAAGAGCTGTACGGGCCATGATACCTCGGCTGCCATGGAGTCGGCGCCCGTGCGGGCACCCCGTGTGCTCAGGGCGCGCCCGGTGCACCGCGCAGGGCTGCCATGGTGCCGCACGAGGCGCGCGCACCATTCGGCCCGGTGTGCAACGACAGCCGCTTGCTTTCAGCGGGCATCTCGGCCATGGGCAAAAGCGGCGTCAAACAGGGCTTCGAGCGTCGGCGAGACCCCGCGCATGGGGTCGACGACTTGCTTGGCCCAAGCGAAATATTCGGCCTTGCGCTCGGCTGACCAGTCGACCGGTGGGGAGTGGCGCATGTCGCGCACGTTGCAGATCTTGTCGGCGAGCTTGACCAGCTTGGCCTTGGCGCTGAGCGCGGCGGCATGCGCGACTTGAAGGCGCTTGCGCTCCTGTTTTGGCAGCGCCTTGTCGTCGGTGACCTCCAGGACGATCCCGGCAATCTCGGGACCGAATTGCGCGGTGAGCTCCCCGGCCGTGGTATCGGTGTCTTCGATGGTGTCGTGAAGCAGCGCAGCGGCGAGAATGACCGGGTCGGTGACGTGCGCCTCGTTCGCCAGGACGTTGGCAACCGCGATCGGGTGGTTGATGTAGGGGCTGGCTTCGGCGCCCTTGCGGCGCTGGTCGCGGTGCTTGTGGGCCGCGAACGCGCTCGCTGCCAGGACGATTGATACGGGAGAGGAATGATGATGCAAGGACTTTGCTGCTCCTGCTCTGGCGTTACTCTAGCTCACTCGTCCTGGCCGGGGACAGCGACATCGCATCCCCCGGGTCCCCGGCGATCGTCACAGGGGGGCGAGAAGGTACCCTTCGCCGGCCCCCTCCAGCATCGGCCTGGCGTTCCCTCCCATCGGAGCTGGAAGAGTCATCGCAGCCGCGGTAGGCTCCTACATATCGCATCAGCGGAGAGTCGGCAATGGCGATCAAACGTCCAGCGAAAAGTCGGGGTACGCCATCACACAAATCGGTCGTGTCAGCGCCGCTGCGGCACGTGGAGATCAGGGTGCCGCGACAGATGGTGGCGGGTGAGCCGTATGTCGGTTGGCCGTGCAAGAAGTGCGCGCAAGTCATCGCGATTGGTGCGGCGGTGCCGGGCGGAAAGACATCGGCGGATTTCGACGATCCATTGACTGCGATCAAGTGCCCTCATTGCGGGGACGAGAATCTGTACCGCTGGAGCGCTCGCGGCGAACTGACATACACGCCGAAAAGCGCGGGAGCGGCGGCCGAGCATGCGCCAAAAGTCTAGCGACGTGAGTTCGCGGCGGGCGCCGCACGAGTGAGCGCTTGATCCCGAGAGAGGACTGCCGAATGCTCGACGAAATCGCCATCCAGCAGACGATCAACCGGTACACCGAAGGCGCCAGCCGGGCGGATTGGGACCAGGTCATGTCGACGTTCCTGCCGGATGGCGTCTGGGAAATCCCGGGCTTGGGGGTGCGTCACCAGGGGCACGCCGCCATTCGGGCCGCGATGGCTGCCTTTGTGGGGCAGATGGCCTATTTCGTTCAGATCAATTCGCCCGCGATCATTACCGTCGAAGGCGCGAAAGCAAGGACTCGTACGGTCATCCGAGAGTGCGGGAAGTTCGCGGATCGCGACGAGGCACTCGAAGTCCTGGGTTTCTACAATGACGACCTGCTGCGCACGACCGAAGGATGGAAGTTTACCTGTCGAGCCTTCAAGGCGGTCGGGATGCACACCTTCCCCCTGGTCCGGAACCCTCCCGCCGGCGGTTGAATCGCGCGCCTCGATCAGGTGAGCGCGGTTTCGCCGCCCTATCCCTGCGACCTGCCGCAAGCGTTCAAGCGGGTGGTGCCGCCTCGAGGATTTCGTAAGCGACGGATCGCGGTGTCCGATCTTCCCCGTTGACCGGTGTCACGTCCATCGGGCACGCAGAAAACACCACGACGACGTCCTTGAGAGCGCACAGCACGATGTAGTCGCCAGCCCTGCTGAGGGGTGGCTCCAGCGCGAGCCGATCGTTGTCACGAACGGGCACATTCATCCAGAAGTTGATCGGGTTCGGCACATGACTCGGCACCACGGCACAGCTCGCGAGCGCATCGAGGAAGTTATCGCGACCTGCACGCATCCTCATTTCTTGCGCATGTATCTTACCCTGCGCATGGATCTTACCCTGAACAGCTCTGCCCGGCCGTCCGCAGACTGGTCAGTCGCGGTGCGAAATCCCGAGTGAATATCCCCAGACCTTCCGGGTAGCGATATAGTCCGAGAAGAGCCGGAGGCGAAAACCCCGGCAGTGAATCCTTCCACCAGGCGACGTTCGGCGTCGCAACAGGAGCAAGACGGCATGAAATACGCGACCCTTGGCAATACGGGTCTCCTGGTTTCGAAGCTGTGCTTCGGAACGATGACCTTCGGGGACGGCAGAGGAATGTTCAAAGCCATCGGAGCCGTCGGCCAGGCGGCCGCCGATGAGCTGATCAAGACTTCGCTCGAGAGCGGGATCAACTTCTTCGATACCGCGGATGTCTATACGGAAGGGGAGAGCGAGAAGATCCTTGGACAATCCCTGAAGAACCTCAAAATCGCCCGCCAGCACGTCGTGATCGCGACCAAGGTCTACGGTCGGGTGGGCCCCGGCCGCAATGACGTCGGGGCCTCTCGCGGCCACATCATGGACGGCGTCGAGGCGAGTCTGCGTCGCTTGCAGACCGACCACATCGACCTCTACCAGATCCATGGCAACGATTTGGTGACCCCCATCGAGGAGACGCTGCGCGCTCTGGACACACTCGTGCGGCAGGGTAAGGTCCGCTACGTCGGTTGCTCCAACTGGCCCGCCTGGAAGATCGCCAAGTCCCTCGGCATCTGCGAGCTCAAGAACCTGGCACGATTCGACACGCTTCAGGCCTACTACTCGATTGCCGGCCGCGATCTGGAACGGGAAATCGTGCCTTTACTGGAATCCGAAAAGCTCGGCCTGCTGGTATGGAGTCCGCTTGCCGGAGGCCTGCTATCCGGCAAGTACAGCCGAACGAACCAGAAGCCCACGGATTCGCGTCGCACCGAGTTCGACTTTCCCATCGTGGACAAAGAGCGGACCTGGAAGATCCTGGATGCGATGGCACCTATCGCCAAGGCACACGAGTGCAGTCCCGCGCGTGTTTCGCTCGCATGGCTGTTGACGAAGCCTGCGGTAACCTCGGTCATCATCGGCGCGAAACGCCACGACCAGCTTCGAGACAATCTCGCGGCGGCCGAGCTCATGCTCACCCAGGACGAGGTGCGACGGTTGGATGAAGTCAGCGCTCTTCCCCCGGAGTATCCGGGGTGGATGTTGCAGTTTCAGGGGGCCGATCGTCTCGAGGTGGTGGATCGCTTGAGGCGATTCCGCGAGGCCGGCAACTCCTGATATGAGCGCGACAAAGGTCCCCTGGAGGGCGGGGTAAGTTGCGTCGCGACGTCTATCTCGGTCCTGCAACGCTC
>Ga0335075_10007137_pt1 | contig 17198 bp, 17 predicted proteins | sample Lox_Sample_24_FD_206723 | JGI IMG/M metagenome (GOLD analysis project Ga0335075, IMG submission 206723) | Soil microbial communities from Loxahatchee National Wildlife Refuge, Florida, United States - Lox_Sample_2.4 | ecosystem: Environmental > Terrestrial > Soil > Wetlands | place: USA...
GCCTCCGGTGGAACTGCTATCCTCAGAGGAGTCTGTGAAGACGCTCCGCGCGCCCTTAGCTCAGTTGGATAGAGCGACTGACTACGAATCAGTAGGTCGGGAGTTCGAATCTCTCAGGGCGCGCCATTTTTTCAACAACTTACGTCAACCTCACGAATAGCCGAAACCACGGCTATGACGTGAAATATGACATTGGCGCGTCAAGCCACTGCCTCCGCCGTACGGCCGGCATTCCTCTGGTTCACAATCTGCGCCAGATTCTTGAGGGCCGGATGGAGGTATTTCTGGGTTGTGGTTACGCTCTCATGGCCCAGTACATCGCTCACCAGCTTGATGTTCCCGGTGCGGTCCAGCAGGTCTGTAGCAAAGCTGTGACGCGCTGAGTACAACACCAGTTCCTTCGGCAGCTTCGCCTCCTTCCGGGCCTGCCTGAAGGGCTTCTCAAGCGCTGTGTGGGTGATGTGGCCGGTCTTGCTCGTCTTCCTGTTCGACGGGAATACCCATTCGGAATTCCTCTTTTTGGCTTTTGCCAACTCAGCTCGCGCCCGCAAAGCGTCACGTACGCGATCACTGAGAGGAACGTAACGGGTGGCCTTCCGCGTTTTCCCCTCACGTACAAAGATCAGGGACTTTTGCCAGAGAATGTCCTCCCAGCGAAGAGAGATCACCTCGTCCGGGCGCATCCCCGAATCGTGGCACAGCAGGAACGCATCCTTCAGCGGCTGCGGAGCGATCTTCAGGAGGTTCCCTTCCGATTTCGCATCCCAAACCGCCGTGCGCTGGTTTTCGTTCCGTAGTTTGATCCGCGGCGCCGCCTGGAGAATCCCATACTCGTGCGCAAGAGAGAGCATCCGGCGCAGAGTACGGAGGGCGCAGTTCTGATTTGCACCTGTACCCGTCAGCCTGAGTGTATCGGCTACGGATGTCGTGATGCAGTCCAGCCGCAGATCGGAGATCGGCAGGCCCTTCAGCATCCGCCAGCCGTACTCGTAATACAGCTTTGACTTGTCTGCCAGCGTGCTCGCCTTCACAAAAGGAAGGAAGCGGCTTTCAGCAAATTGGCGCAGCGTTGTCATCTGGCCTCTTCGAGCCGGTGTCTCGTTCCGCTGAGCCTGCCTGATGAACTCCGCTGCCACTTCGCCAGCCTTCGCCCTGGTTGTTTGTTTCGTTGATTTGCGGATGCGGCGTCCGTTCACCACGAAATCCGCCGTCCAGAACCTGCTACTTGCTTGCCGATAGAGTTCCATCTGTCAGTTCTCCGGTGCGGCCCGCACAAGAGGAATCTGACGACATTGGGCGATGAACGCCTCGATGTCTTCGTGATGATACCGTACCGGCGACTTCCTTCCCCGTCCGAGTTTCACGTAACAGGGGCCGATGCCCCGGCAGCGCCAGGAGCGGAGTGTTGCAGCGCTGACACCGAGATGCTGGGCAGCCTGAAAGTCGTTCAGCAGAGTGTTGCTGGTGTTCATGTGTCTCCAAAAATGTTGCAGTCCGGGCGCAGTGAGGCCCGCTCCGAGGGGGATAGATGTCCTCACATGCGGCTAGTACGGCAGAATCCTCTGGCTGCGCGTTTCCAGGCTGCGCAATGCGAACTCGTACATTACGCTTGTTCCGTGCCTGTTGAGCCCTCGTAGCCCAGCGAACGTTGCCCGGTTCGTAATTTCCATCGTTGTTGATTCGATCGAGCGTCAGCCGAGGCGGGCACGGCCCCACGTATGCATAGAAAGCCGCGAAACTGCTACGCCATTCAGGGCACATTTGAATGCCTCTGGCGCCATAATCGCGGAATCGGGGGTTGTTTGGGTTGTGGCAGCGCGATCTGGCATTCGTCCATGCATTCCATTCCCGACTGTGAGATAGGCCATGCTTGCGCACACTCTTGCGAGTCATTTCTCGGGCCAGACACCCGCAACTGCGAGAACTTCCAGAGCGGAGATGCTGAGACCGGACTTCTCGTGCCACTCCGCAGTCGCAACGGCACTTCCAAACTGCGAAGTGCCCTCGGCTTGGCGCCTGTTCGATTACTGTGAGCCGGCCGAATCGCTGGCCGGTAAGGTCAATAGCTTTACGTGACATGTGATCCAAATGAAAATCCCCGCGGAAGCGGGGAGTTAGAGCTGACTGCACAATGTGCAGACATGCAGGTTGCGGCGGGTCTAATCGCACCTTCATTTGAAAAGACCCGTCGGATCGGACGTAGTTTGCAGCACTAAGGAGTGCCAGGGCTTTGGTTGATGGGGATCTGTTGGCCGTCCTGAGGCTCAGAGACCATGTCATCGAACACCTTGGCCAGCTTCACGTCCATCCGGCCGCGCTCTGCCGGTGTCAACCTTTGCGCTTCTCTCCTGCGATAGCTGGCCATCTTCTTCGCCATGATCGGCGCGAGTTGGTCGCGCTCCGCATTTGTCGCAAGGTTCCATACATCGATCGCCTGCTCCATTGGAAGGCGATTGACGACGGCTTGCAGCCGGGTCCGCCGTGCGCCAGCAATGATTTCCTTCGCATCGTTGGGAGCGATCTCGCCCTTTTCCAGAGCTACTTGCATATCCCGAAGCGCGCGTTGATCTCCGCTTCGGAGGCGGTCCTCAAAGCCAATCACCCGACGGACGTGAGCAGCCTGCTCGCTGGGCAGGTTGCCTGAGCTGCTGTTCTCGCTTGCCAGCCGGTAAGCCAGAGATTCAGCAGGCGAATTGTTTGCCCGAGTCGTCAATCCTGCGGCCAATCTTACCGAGTCGCCCGCAGACTCGCCGGGATGTGTGTTTCCTGCGATGCTGTTCTCTACCCCCTGAAGCGGAATGGGCGTGACATTGGCAAGCAGATCCTTCACCTGGTCACCGAGACTGCGTAGATGCCCCCGATTATCTCGGCCGGTTAACGCTTCCAGCGCAGACCGCGATATCACTGGGTTCAATCTGTTGAATGCATAGTCCCGAGGATTCGTAATCGCGTGCCAGATGTCCTGCGGCATCGTGCGTACCGAGTACACCTTTTTCCCGTCCTGCGACTGCACTCCGAACGGTGTGTCCAGGTGCATCTTGCCGGTGTTCAGAACGTTGAGCGTCTGCGCAACCGTGAAGTTGTACAGCGCGATGCGCGCCAGGTCGAACCTGCTCAGTTTGCCGTAAGGACCCATCGTGGAGAGCGCATCCCGAAGGTTGGACTCCATCCAGTCCGGCGCCAGCAGCGTCAGGCGCATGATGTCCTGGGCTGTCTGACTGCGCCCCATAGCGAGGTAGTTCAGACCACCGAAGCGCTGATTAGCCAGCTCTCCGGCTACCTTGTAGCGGGTCATCTCGTCAAGGTCTGGGTTCGTCTTCTCCAGCCGATCTGCAAAGTGCAGAGCAGCGTTCAGCTTGAGGCGATCGATGTAGCCGTTAGGACCGAACAGGGCCTCGTTCACCGAGTCGATCACCCTGCCCACACCGGGGATCTTGCTGATTGGGCCGTGACTTCCGTCGAGACCTTCAGCGAAAGAGTTAGCTCCTGTCTGGATACCAGGCTGGATGCCACCAGACTCCACGAGCTTGAGCTGCCGAGGGTCCGACATATCCCAGCCGCCCGTACCCTTCAGCATATCGAGCAGCGGCTTTACCGGGTTGACCCCAGACTCAAGGCCGCGCAGACCTTCCTGCACCCAGTGGAATCCCGACATCGACAGCAGGGACTGCTTTGCCTGCGTCGATAGCGCGAGGATCTTACTGAAGACCGGGTTCTTCTGGAACCAGGATTTCTCCGGGTCTAGAATCATCTTGGCCTGCTTTGCGATATCCGGGTGGAATGCCACGGGAGCGCGGAGATACGTGTCCTCGTTCCCGCCATACTCGTTAGTCCACGCATACCGATTGCGGATGGTGTTGTCGTAGCCCGATGTATTGAACCGATATCGTCCGCGGTAATAGGCGTGGTCGGCGTATTCCCTTGCAAATTCCTCTTTGCTCAGAGGTGCGCTGCCATTCTCCCCGGTGAATCCCTCCTTGTATTTGGCATAGGCGTCATCGAGGCTTTGCCCAGGAACGAGGTCAGGGCGCGGCCCCAGATCAACTACCCTTCCACTGCGGATTAACTCCGGCAGCTTGCCGCTCCGGTTGAGGGCTGCATACTCTGCTGAGTTCAGGGGATGATCGGGTACTGTGGTGCCATTCAACAGCAGAGCCTGCTCGCCAGTTGGATACCGTTGTCCATCGCTGCCGAGTTCGCTCTTGTCGATGAAATCGTAGGACCCACTGGGCACAGCGAGCGGTCTGCCATCAGTTGATACAGCGCCGAGGGCCGAATCAACAAGTTCCTTCCGCGCCAGAGTCCGTCCGATCGACCTGTGATAATCCGCGGCAAGGTCGCCAGCATCCAATACGTATCGCTCATTGGATTTGATTGGTGATCGCCCATTCACAATTCCATCGACAGTGGTATCAAAAATGCGGCGCTGCGTGTGGTCCATCGGGCCTTCGCCGGAGCCGAGCAGCGCTTTCGCCGCATCAACGCGGTCCTCTTCGATGGGTTCGCGATCCCATCTGGCGCGTGCGACGTAGTTCTTCCTGCCTTCGGTTGACATCACCCCGTGAGCAGCAGCACGGTTCAGGTCATAGTCGTACAGTTCGCGGAGCCGCTGTGCCGCGCCAACTTCATCGCTGCTGAGGTTCTGAGCCCTCTTCAGCGCATCAACGACTTGTCGTTGCAGATCAGGCTTGACGTTCTGGGCAGCTTCGACTCGGCTCTGCCAGTCAGCAAGGGTAACTTTGTCCCCGCCGGCTTCGGCGTAAAGCTGAATTGCAGAGCGTTGAGCCGGATCTGGCACCATCTTTTTGAAATCCCGACTGAAGTTCTGCGCTTCCTCAGTGTCGCGTTTCAGGGTAGCTTGGTACTTACCCACGAGCTGATCGCCAGGAGTGGACTTGGAAGAGCTTTCGTCCCCGATCATGTCTGAGAACGTGTGTTTGGCGCCGAGCGCCGCGGTGCCGCCTTGCAGGAGGATGTCGGTGCCGATTTCCAGGGCCTTCTGGGTATCACCATTCCTGACCGCCTGCACGAATGACGGAGACTCATCGACAATGCCTTTGAGCTGAAGGGCGGTGAAGCCGGCCGAGGCGAGTTTGCCGGCTGTCTTAGCCGCTGAGATCACCTCCGGCGCGGCCATCTTACCCAGGTCGAAACCCATGCTCTCCAGCAGACCGCCAGTGCCGGCCGTGGCCAGAGTCAGGCCAACAGACAGAGGGCTAGTCAAGCCCGACAGGAAGTTCTCGACCCCTGCCTCGACCCCTTTGGCGTTATTCCGTTTCAGGTCAATCAGGGGCGTATTAGCTGTGTCCCAGAGCTTTTCTAGTGCGCCTTCGTCGGAGTTCCAGATGTCGTGGACTTTGTTGGCGAATTCCCAGCCCCCTGTACTATCGCTTGTTTGTTCCTGGCGGTTAAGCTGGTTCGGATCGTTCTGCTGCTGTCCCGCAGTTCCGATTATCGAGAACCCTGGGCGCACGTCTAAAGCGGCCTGATCGATCACAGGGGTGAATGCGCAGAGGCGGTGGAAAGCCGGCTATCTGGTATCCGAAGACGCGGGCACCGGGCAGCGGGAAGCGCGGGTTCGGACGCGCTGCAATCTCTTGCGGAGACAAGCGGGTGTGATACCTAGCGAGCGTGCGATCTCGTCCTGGGGGTAACCTTGCAGTAGGCACTGAGCGACTGTCCGCAGAAAGGGATCTCTAACTGAATCAAGATCGGTTCCCGCAGCGATCCGAGGAAGCGGAAGACGTTCGATCTCGTCTGCCGGCATGGCGGTTTCTCGTGCCAATGCCTTCGCTCTGTAACCGCGTGCGAGATACAGACGGAGCCGGATGCGAATCCAGAGAGAAAACAGGTCGAAGTCAACGGGAAGAGCCCGCCACACCCCCACGACGAAATCCTGAGCTGCGTCGTCGTCCTTCAGAACCCAGACCGCCTTCTCGAAGACCGCCGTAAGAAGGTCACCCTGCTTTGTGGCGTCTGCCAGATATGCGGCGTAGAGGTCGTTGATGAGTCTGCTCGTTGGTTTACGCAAGTGTTGTGCCGCCTGCTCCTTGCGCGGGAGCTGTTGCGCTTTTTACAAACACGACGCCGGTGGCTCCCGACAGTGGCGAGGCGACCTGAGGCTTCTGTGTTGGATTGTTCCTCTTCTGTTTGGCTCTGTCTCGGTTGATGAGGGACCATCCTCCCGCCGCGCGGAAGCACTTCAGGCAGCGCCTGGTTTTCTTAAAGATCAGGTATTGCTGCCGTGAGACAGAACCAAGTATCCTCTGGCACTTCTTGCATATAAGAAGACCTTCACGCCCCTGGGTTGGGGTTCCAATCATTCCCTTCATTCATTAGCCGTCCTTTGCGATTTGTTGCGCTCTTCCGATGCTTTGCCCATCGAGTGCGGTGGGTGGTAGGCATCGGTCAAATGATGCGGAAGAGCCCATCTGAATACACCTTCCCCCTTTAAGGGGAATATGCCTTTAGGAAGTACCTAAACCCTGTCTACAACCAGAGAGCAGAGACCTAGGTCCTTCACGTTCTTTGACACATAGAGGGTGATAGCCACCTGATAGAGGTCGCATCCTCAGTAGTCTCGTCAGAGAAGCGTGTTGCGGTGGAAATTCCAACACCGCTATTGAGCCAGTTGATTCTCGTTTAAGGTCTGAAACGCTTATGGTGCTGCCTTGCGGCAGATTCCCCGACTACCAGGTCGCGGGGTCACGTTGCCTGGATTTCGCCGTTCCAGGTGAAGGGTTCCTCAATGATCCGGTGTTCCCGGAGCATCGGTTTTTCTCTCAGCGCAATGCTTCCCATTGCGTTCTCCGCGTCGAGCCTGAAAATCCCGCCGAGCGTAAAGGCGCAGGGCAGACAACGGCTGGCTTTGTCGAATGGCAGAGACTGGTTCCTATAAACCATTTGACCGGGTCTCACCCGGCTGAGGTATCACACACCTTACCACCCCGCCGTTCTTGCGGGTAGGCTCTGGAGTCACCCAGAGCAGTTGGCGCCACACTTCCCTGGGGCTGTCGCTGCTTGCTCACCCCCGCCCGGTGACCGGGCGCACTGGCTTGAACGTTTTGTTGAGGCGCGGGAGCGCCAAACTGAAAAGGGCCACCCCATAGGAGCAGCCCTGGAATCGGTCAACTTTTATTAGCATAACACACACGGAGCACGTTTGTCAAGTGAAAACCTATGGATATCGCGCTTCGAGCCGATGGCGAAGTAGCCCGTCACCTGTTAGACGTGGCCATTGAGGAACGGACCGCGGCCCCGGAGAGAGAACAGCGGCCCAGTGCCCGATGAACTGATCGGTACGGCCTTCCTCAGACGTTCCCATGCATCGGACCAAGGGCGCTCTCTTGGTCAGAGGCTGTTGATCTGCTTGATGATGCTCTCCACCAAGTGCTCTTTCCAGTGGATCGACAGAAGAGCCGATGTGATGTTATAACCGGCCGCACTGGAGGGGTCCCCACCCTCCCTGACCGATCTTGTGCGCTCACTCGACGCCACGAGGCGCCCGCCTTGGCTGTAAGCGTTAGCGTAGAACGCAGTGGTTGTGTCCGCGTACGGAACGTTCGCCTCGCTTGTCATTGTCGTCGTCTCTGTCCCCTCGTAGGTATAGCTCCAAGTTGATCCGTAGCTGTCGGTCAATATCCCGCTGCCGGAAACCGGGGCGGTGCTTGTATTTGTCTGGTAGACCGGCTCCAGGCCATTGAACACGCTGGACGAGCTGGACAAGACCACCAGATAATGCGATTGACCTGCCTCTGGCCTGCGCTGTGGGAAGCAAACGCCGGGATACTTCCTCTGCATTTTGTCGAGCCATTTAGCGGACACATTCGGAAGGGCGAACTGGAGTCCTCCCCTGCGGGCGATCGCAAACGTAATGGCCTTCTGACATGATGACCCGTCGGCAGACTGCGTGGCCGCAGGTCCAGTGAGCTTAGGCGCCGAGGCAACCAGGAACGAACCGGATGCAGGCGTTGCCGCCGTCTCATCGTGAACCGCGTTGGTGCTGCCTGTCGTCATCGAGTACAGAAGGTTCGATTGCATCTCTGTCACTTCAAACGACAGCTCATCCAGACGCTTGTCGGGATCTCCGGTTGCGGTCTGATTCAAGCAGACCTGCTGCTTGCCAGCGGGGTCCGTGAACGTCTCCGCAGGCCGATAGGAGCAATAGACATCCCGAACCTGAGTCCAGAGTTTCTTCCAGCCAGGAAGGAAGGATGCGGCAAGCGATTGGGGATGAATCTCGGCATATGCTTCTCCCTCCCGTACAGCTCGCGTCGCTTCATTCAGGACGAGCCCTGCGCGGACATTCGGCGGTAATGAACGGATGTGTGCCACGCCATCTGGGGTGACCGAAGCGATTGTTCCGTCGTCCGTAACCTCTTCCACCGTCTCATTAGCGGGCAGCTCTGCCACGATCGTCGTGCAAATATCCGGCGAGAGGTGGGAAACAGGATCAGCTAGAATCACGCGTTTGCACGCCTGAAGTTGGGTCGAGTCCTGACCCCTAACCGAAGTACCAATTGACAGTAGCGCACAACATACAACCGACAGAAACGCTTTCATCTGGCCTCATCTGGAAGAAGGCAACACAATAACATGGTCATCAGCCGGCCGTCTGCACAATCTGCGGGGTGTGGCAGCCCAGCGGAGCCTTCGTGCAAAGGGACCCGTCGCTGGCCATCATTCAGCTACCTAACCGACGCCAGATGGGACCCGAATGGGGGAACCCTTCGATACGTTTCCGGCCAGCCAAGGGGACCCATTTTGTCGAGATTTGGTAGGGATTCACTATAGGATTCGAGCGGTATGTTGGTGGGTTCTGGCACCTGAAATTCGTCAATGAGGGATAAATACGGCGTGCCTACCCCCGAGGCTCCCCAGGCCATTGATCTGGCCAAAATCTAAGGATGCTTGTTTGTAAGTCACACATTCGCATCGACTTTGACAACCAACTCGCCCGCCCATTTTGACTGGTGCCTGATCTAGTCAGATACACCCTGTTGAATCTCGGGAGTTTAGTTCGTCCCGTGGCAGATTGCTTGCAGGTCCCCTCAGCTTGCCATGAGCGCACGGTCTAGGCGGCATCGCGATCTGATACGGCGTTCGGTACGTCGTTCAGCATGGTGCCCCGTGCCATTCTCACCCTGAGGCAGATATCACGCTTCCAGGAGCGTCTGGAGGCGCGGCGCGAATTGAAAGGGGTGTCCGTCTGCATAAATGTGCAGTCGATCACCTCTTCCTGCGCGTCACACCACACAGGCACAGCCCCTTGCAGCCATCCATAAGGCAGATGAGAGCGCCGCATTTCGCACATCGGCTCATTTCCTCTTCGCTGCGAATCTCGCCACAGGAATAGCAATAGGGCGTGGACTGCTGTTCCGATTCGGGCAATTCGTCTATCAGCATCGCGCGTCCACCTCGTCACGAAATTACAGCCTCTATGCGCAAATCACAAGATTGTTTTCACCCTGGTTGGAGTGTAAGCTACTGATGGGTATGGCTTTAACTCTTGACACCCTCCTCCTGTGCGTGGGCTAGGTATTCGCCTCCGACTCCCCCTGTGGATAATGCCCAGTGTCTCGTATGGCTCTAGCCTAGCGAGACAGTTATAACTGTCAGAATTTCAAGGCTTTTTGTGTCTCGATAAAGTCATAAGAGATTTTTCTTGACATGAGTCCATGCATGTCTTAGATTCTTTCAAGACACGAAACCCGTGTCTGAGACAAACCCGACCAAGGAAAGGAACTCAGCAAATGAAACTGGATGATCTACCTGTCGATAAGCAGGAAACGGCAACCTACTGTCACTCATGCGGCGAGGTGCGCGGCTTAGAGCAGCTTGGGCTTTGCCTGGGCTGTGGGGCGCACGTCTGCGGCCTGGATGGCTGTTCGCTGCGCTGCGCCTGCGATGACGCTTCGCTTGAAGTTCAGGGAACTACAGCGGAGGCCAGAACGGAGGGAAGTCCATCGGCCAACGTGCTCCCCCCATCCTGGGATGCCCCATCCACAAGGGATGAAGTGACTGCGATTTTACAGCAGATCGATTCCTCTCTTATCGCCTATAGCCACAAGGGAGCATAGGGCGCAGCACTGGGGCATCGGGACGCTGGTGCCCCTTGAACCTCTGATAGCGGATGTGCCGGCACTGACGTGGCGCCGCGCATGTCTGCACATTATGCAGGCGGGACTATGGAGGAACATATGAGAATGCCCCGAGAAGGTGGCAAGCGCGTCGGATATAAGCGCGTCAGCACCATTTTGCAGAACACTGATCGCCAACTCGACGGCGTTGCGGTGGACAAGCTCTTTGAGGATCACGTTTCCGGCAAGGACCGAAATCGGCCGCAACTGAAGGCGTGCCTGGAATACGTGCGCGACGGGGATGTACTGGTCGTGCATTCGATCGATCGACTGGCCAGAAATCTTGAGGATCTGCTGCGTATCGTCCGTGACCTGACACAGCGGGGTGTTGCGGTCGAATTTGTATCCAACAACCTGATCTTCTCGGGAGACGATCCTGCGGCCTCGGTCCTGACGTTGAGTATCCTGGGTGCGGTCGCTCAGTTCGAGCGGTCGTTGCTTCTGGAACGCCAGCGGGAGGGAATCGAAATCGCCAAGCGAAAGGGCATGTACCGTGGTCGAACTCGAAAGCTGACACCGGAAAAGGTGAGAGAACTTCGGGCGAAGATCGCGGCGGGTGCGGAAAAGAAAGCCTTGGCGCGAGAGTTCGGCATCAGCCGTGCTGCGCTGTACAACTACATTGGCGGAATACCGAAATGTGCCCTTAGCCGCGGCGAGGAAAGGGAAGTTGTACCGCGACCAGTGTCTTCGCCTCCTCGGAATCGACAAATGCAATGAACAATCCAAAATTCGGATTTAAGGAAGTCGCGCTCGACAATTGGCGAGAAATCGATCCCATCTGGGATGTGTTCTTCTTTCCCGGAGCCGATCAAGACCGCGCGAGCACTTGGGTCACCGATCTCTTGCGCCCCCGCCTTCAACCCATTGTGCCTACGCCGGTGCGGGCGCTCTTTGAGGTCGCTCGCGCTGCATTTATCTATGGACTAATGTTTTATCCGCTGCAAACGCTCGGGGCAGAGCAGATGTGCAGGGTTGCGGAGGCGGCAATTGGGAATAAATGCCACGCGCTGGCAGATCGAACTCGTCGAAACTTTGCGGGCAAAATCTCATGGTTGACGCGGCAGGGCGCGATTAGCTCTCAGGACGCTGTGCAATGGAAGGCGATACGAGAACTGCGAAACGCAGCGTCCCATCCGACAAGCCAGACCATCCTCAACCCAGGTATGACGATACCGATCATGGAGGAAGTCGCGGACCTGGTGAACCGCCTCTTCAGCAGAAACTCAAACGGGCAGACGACCGATAGTGAAACGGCGTGCGCGGAGTGACATTGACGTGGGCAAAAAGTGAGGTTCGGTTTATGCTCTTAGTGTTTATCTATGGGCCGCTATGGATGCTGGGCCGCCTATGGCTGGCAATCGTCTGAGGACCGGGATGAATTCCTTCGTCGGCTCCTGCTCTTAAACCACGAAAGAGCTGCAACACTGGCGGTCGGGAGCGGGAAGCTGCCACCCAAAAGCTGCCAGGAGTTGAACGTCCCGTGAAGGATCACTTCTTAAAATCAGCAGCCCAATAACTGTGGACTATGACGTGACTATGACATGCCTATGACGCACGCTCTTGCATCTGCTTGAAAACGCAGCAACACCCTGCAACAAGATTTTCGATTCCGTGTGCGGGCCGCACTTTTGGGAAACCATTGAATATAAGAGATTTCCGGTCACTCCGGCTCCTCATTTTCGCCACAACTACGAATCAGTAGGTCGGGAGTTCGAATCTCTCAGGGCGCGCCATACTCCCAAAGGTCCGACCCGGAGACATGGGTAACAAAGCGTACCGGTCACATGGGTGACAGTTTTGGCCCGAACGGATTTTCGAGGGGTTCCAGCACTCGAGTCTCCAGATCGAAGTATCCCAGATCATAATCCATAAAGCTGACCAGCCAGATGTCGTCCTGCACTTCCCTGAGACCGACCGCCTGACCGGCAAAGACCTGGCTGAAGTTGATCTTCTTGTTTCCCATGCAGATGCGGCCGCAGTGAGTGACCACGATAGTTTTGTCGTGGAAGGGGTAGTCGATGTCGGGCAGGCCGGTGCAGGGGCGCGGCGAAGGCTGATAGACCTCGGCAGGACATTTCATTTCCAGAGCCTCGTGAGGCCGCTGGTTATTGAAGATATCGATGAACTTGTCGAAGCGGGCCTGTTGCTGCAGGAAATTGGTGCTGGGCGGTTTGGTGGCTTCCTTTTTCAGGGTCAGATGCATGCGTTCATGACGGCCGTTCTGCTGGGGAGAGCCGGGCTTGATGCGTTCGATGCCGATGCCCAGGCGGAGCCACCAGACGGCCAGTTTGCTGAGCTGGAACAGAGCATTGGGTGAGGCGAAGGGGACGCCGTTGTCGCTGCGCATGTTGGCGGGCAGGCCGCGTTCGCGAAAAAGCCTTTCAAAGAGGACAAAAGCGTATTCTTCCCGGGTCGAGGCAAGCGCCTCGCAGGCGAGCAGGAAACGGCTGGCGTGATCGGTCACCGTCAGCGGGTAGCAGTACTGCTGATTGCCCAGCAGGAACTCTCCCTTGTAGTCGGTGCACCGTGAGTTTCCGGCAGAGGTGCGTGACTCGATTTAGCGTGCCTTGTTAGGTTGAATCAGCCGGCGAGGACGGCTGGAATTGAGGCACAAGAGCACATCGTTTATTCCCGAACCAATTGTTCAACTTCAACGCGAACTGGAGCAGTTCCGAGGTAGCCATGCGCATCGAACCAGGCTGCCTGAGTCGCTATGGCAGTCGGCGATGGAACTTGCCAGGGAACATGGTTTACATGCGGTGGCTCACCCACTTCGGTTGGACTATGCGCAATTGAAGAAGCGGCTTGGTGGAGTTGAGCCTGTCTCGAGGAAGGCATCGTCGCCGGCGTTTGTCGAACTGATTGCTTCTCATTCGGTGACGATGTCGGAGTGCGTGATCGAGTTCGAGTCGCAGAGTGGCGGCAAGATGCGCATTCAGTGGAAGGGCTCTGGAGCGCCCGATTGGGGGAGCTTGCTTCGCGCATGGCGGGAAGCGGAGCGATGATTCATATCACGGCGCAGATGCGGGTGCTGGTGGCGATCGAGGCGGTCGACGGAAGAAAAGGGATCGACTCTCTTGTTCGTGTCTGCCAGGAGAAGCTTTCTGAGGATCCGATCCGCGGCTGTGTTTTCATTTTCAGAAGTCGCAGAGGGACATCGATACGCGTGCTTGCGTATGACGGGCAAGGTTACTGGCTGGCGCAAAAGCGTCTTTCGCACGGAAAATTTCGATGGTGGCCGGAATCGAGCTCGCCGGCCAAGGCGCTGGAGGCTTATGAGGCGCAGCTGCTGATGGCGGCCGGAGATGTATCGCGAGTGCGCGCCGCGCCGATGTGGCGGCGGGTGAACGCTGTGGCGTAGAGCCGTCATTTTTCCCTTACGTTCCAAGACAGACTCCGTCATACTTCTCGCCAATGAGCCGGTTCCGATATCGCGGGCGTGAGTTGGATGAGCAGGACATCCTATATATACGCACGCTGATCGAGCGGTATCCGCAGGAAAGCCGGCGCAAGCTATCGACGCGCATCTGTGAAGCCTGGCAGTGGCGGCAGGCAAATGGCGCGCTGCGCGACATGGTGTGCCGCGGCATGCTGCTTATGCTGGAGCGAGCCGGTCAGATCACGCTTCCTCCGGTCAGTTATGTGCGGCATAATCCACTGGCGCAGAGGGCCCGGCCGGAAGCGGTGCTGATCGATAAGACTCCCATCGAAGAGGTGTTGCGCAAGCTGCAACCGCTCGAGTTCGAGCAGGTGCGGCGCACCGCACAGGAGCCGTTGTTCAACAGCCTGATGGAGGAACATCACTATCTTGGCTATGAACAGCCGGTGGGGGAGCATCTGAAATATCTGGTGTGGGCTGAGGGCCGTCCGATCGCGTGTCTGGCCTGGTCGTCGGCACCGCGGCACATCAGCAGCCGTGATCGTTACATCGGCTGGGATGCGGCAGCGCGGCGCAGCCGCATCCGCTTCATCGCCTACAACACGCGCTTCCTGATCCTGCCGTGGGTGCGGGTGGAGCATCTGGCGTCGCACATCCTGGGCCGCATGGCGGCGCGGATCTCCGGCGACTGGCAGCAACTGTACGGGCATCCGATTTACTTCCTGGAGACGTTCATCGATCCGGAGCGGTTCCGCGGAACCTGTTACCGGGCGGCCAACTGGGTGCTGATGGGCAGGACGACGGGGCGAGGCAAACAGTCCAACAGTTACGTTCCGAACCGCTCGATCAAGGAGGTTCTGGGCTATCCGTTGACAAAGCATTTTCGTGAGTTGCTGGGAGGCGTGGCATGAAGAAGGCCCGGCGCCGCATCGAGGTGAACCTGGAAGAGTTGGACCGGGTTCTGGACGAAGCGCGAGAAGCGCCGTTGAGCGAGGCGGATCACGACAAGCTCAAAGATACTCTGCATGCGATGGCGGCGCTGCTGATCCGGTCGCGCAATACGGAGAAGACCAGCGAAGTGGTGGAAAAGCCGGAGGAGTCGGAGTCGGAAACGCAGGCGGATAACAATACGCCATCACCGCTCGGACACGGCCGCAATGGATCCGATGCGTTTAGTGGAGCGCACAAGGTAAATATTAAGCACCAGACGTTGACCCACGGCGATCGCTGTCCGGAGTGCAGGCAAGGCAACGTGTATGCGCAGAAGGAGCCGAAGCTGTTGGTGCGAGTCACCGGCCAGGCTCCGCTTGCAGCCGCGGTCTACTCTCTGGAGCGATTGCGTTGCGGTGCCTGTGGACAGGTGTTCACGGCGCAGTCGCCCGAAGGCGTTGGCGAGGATAAGTACGATGCATCGGCCGCGGCCATGATCGCCCTGCTCAAGTACGGCAGTGGCACGCCGTTCAACCGGTTGGAGCAACTGGAAAAACAGATGGGCATCCCGCTACCGGCGGCCACGCAGTGGGAGATCGTCGCCAAAGCCGCGCAGCCGATCAAGCTGGCGCGCGACGAGTTGATTCGCCAGGCGGCGCAAGGGGAGGTGGTCCACAATGACGACACCAGCATGCGCGTGCTGCGCCTCGAGCGCGATCCCTCGGATGAGCGCACCGGTGTGTTTACCAGCGGCATCGTGTCCACAACCGAAGGCCGGAAGATCGCGTTGTACTTCACCGGTTCCAAACACGCCGGCGAGAACCTCGGCGATGTGTTGAAGCGCCGCAGTGCAGAACTACCCGGCCCGATTCAAATGTGCGATGCACTATCGCGCAATGTGCCGCGGCTGGAGACGGGAGTGGAGATCCTGCTGGCCAACTGTCTGGCGCACGGACGCAGGCAGTTCGTGGATGTAGCGGAGAACTTCCTCGGCGAATGCCGCTACGTGCTGGAGATGCTCGGCCAGGTATACGGCAACGATGCCGAAGCGCGGGAACTTGGAATGACGCCGGGGCAGCGGCTGCAGCTTCATCGGGAGCGCAGCGCGCCAGTTATGGATCGGCTGCACGACTGGCTGGAGTCACAGTTGGTTGAACGCCTCACCGAGCCCAACTCCGGACTGGGGCAGGCGATCAACTATCTGTTGCGGCACTGGCTGCCCCTGACGTTGTTCCTCCGCCAGGCCGGAGCCCCGCTGGATAACAATATCGTCGAAAGAGCCTTGAAGCGCGCCGTTTTACATCGAAAGAACGCGCTCTTCTACCGTACGCTGCATGGCGCGCAAGTCGGCGATCTGTTCATGAGCCTCATCCACACCTGCCAGTTGTGCGGCGCCAACTCCTTCGACTACCTGATCGAGCTTCAGCGCCATGCCCGGGAACTGACTATCCATCCGGCAGAGTGGATGCCCTGGAACTATCGCGACACCTTGGCGCGTACTGCCCAGTTATGATGGACCTGCCGGCCGAAAAGGATACTCTGCGGCCATACCCAAGGAACCTCGTAAAGTGCCCGTCAAACAAGGGGCTGGCATCAAGAAATCCAGGAAGGTTTTTGGCCAGGGGCAAAAGGCTGCCAAAGCCATCCGCGCCGGCCTCTATGCCCGTGTCTCCACTCTCGATCAGCAGACGCTGCCCATGCAGAACCGGGCCATGCGCGACTACGCCGCCCGGCGGGGTTGGACCGTCGCCATGCAGGTAAAGGAAGTCGGTTCCGGCGCATCGCAACGCCAGATGCGGGAGAAGCTGATCGAAGCCGCGCGCCGCCGGGAGATCGACGTGGTGCTGGTGTGGCGGCTGGATCGATGGGGAAGATCGGTTACCGACCTGCTGGCTACGCTGCAGGAACTGGAACATCTGGGTGTTGGCTTCGTGTCGCTGACCGAGGCTCTCGATCTGACCACGCCCGCCGGCCGCGCCATGGCCGGACTGCTCGCCGTCTTCGCCGAGTTCGAAAGGGAGATTTTGCGCGAACGCGTCCGCGCTGGTCTTGCTCACGCGCGAGCCAACGGCAAGCGGCTGGGCCGACCCCTCACGGCCTCTCTTCAAACTGATCAGGTCCGCAAGCTCCGTCGCTCCGGACTCAGCAAATCGGCCATAGCCCGCCAACTCAACATCGGCCGCACCTCCGTGCGCCGCATCCTGGACAGAAGAACCAAAGGATAAGAACATGGCCAGAGCCCAACGAAATCACGACCGGGAAACCCGCATCCACCAGGAAATCATCGTCGATGCCTACGGGCCCGAAGAACAAGCCATGAGCTGGTACTACTATCTCGAGGACAAGCTCCAGTTCCCGTTCCATGCACAGTGCGTTGCTTCTGTGCCGACATCTCCGCTGCGCAAAGGGGACACCGTCGAGCTCCGAAAGATGGCGCCTGAGGATAGTTGCACGAGCGACATGCTCGTGATGACCCGCTGGAAGAATCGGAATATCGCTGTGCCACTCTCTCAGCTGAAAGCTATCGACGTGGATGAATCAACCACCCAGGCCATCGAAGACTGGCATTACTGGATCGCACAAGGTTACTGCTTCTGACCTACGCAGCTCTGCCGAAAACACACGGTGCACCAGAGCTCGTTGGGCCGCTGCCCCGGAGAGAGCGCCGTGCCCTGAGCGCGACGCCGGACCCGGCCACGACGCTCGACCAGCCCGTAGCGGTCGAGTACGGCATGGATGGTGCTTTTGGC
>Ga0335075_10007140_pt1 | contig 17197 bp, 18 predicted proteins | sample Lox_Sample_24_FD_206723 | JGI IMG/M metagenome (GOLD analysis project Ga0335075, IMG submission 206723) | Soil microbial communities from Loxahatchee National Wildlife Refuge, Florida, United States - Lox_Sample_2.4 | ecosystem: Environmental > Terrestrial > Soil > Wetlands | place: USA...
TTCGTTCGCGGCTCTGGGTCTGGATGCGGCGGTGGTGGCCGCCTACGGGCTGATCCTGCCGCAGGCGATGCTGGACGCGCCACGGCGCGGCTGCCTGAATATTCACGCCAGCCTGTTGCCGCGCTGGCGCGGCGCCGCGCCGATGCAGGCAGCGATCCTCGCCGGCGATGCCGCGACCGGCGTGACGATCATGCAGATGGACGCGGGTCTCGATACCGGGCCGATGCTGCTGCGGGAAGCCGTGCCGATCCGGCCGCAGACCACCTGCGGCGCGCTGCACGACGAACTGGCAGGGCTCGGCGCGCGGCTGGTCCTGCTTGCTCTGGCCGAAAACCCGCCGCCAGTACCGCAGCCCGCCGAGGGCGCGACCTATGCGGCGAAGCTGACCCGTGACGATGGCCGGATCGACTGGACGCACAACGCAGCAGCGATCGAACGCCAGGTGCGCGCGTTCGATCCGTGGCCGGGCACCTTCACGATGCTGGACGGCAAGGTTCTGAAGGTGCTGGCGGCAGAGGTTGCGGTGGGGGCCGGCGAGCCAGGTAGAGTGCTCGACGATGGGCTGGCTGTCGCTTGCGGCGGGCAGGCGCTGCGGTTGAGGCGCGTGCAGCTTGCTGGTCGAAGCGCCATGTCCGCCGATGCGTTCCTGCGCGGGCATCCGGTTCCGGTGGGGACGGTATTGGGGTGCTAATGGACGACCGGCCTGGGATCGCCCCAGCACGCGCGCGCGAGCTTCGGGTTACGCGGACTTTGGGTGTTGCGCGACGCCTGCCATCCCGCGGCACGCGCCGCCGCGATCAGGTGACGCAACGCATGACGCCGAAGCAATCTCGGTCGAATGGTTTGCGTCCGTTCGAGCGCCGCTCGACCGAGGTTGCTTCAGCGCTTCGCGCCTCGCAATGACATACGTGTGACGGTGTACATCAAACATTCAGCGGCCTGATAGTACAAGGCACCTTGACATCTGAAGTGAACGTCAGAGTTGATAAGATAGCGGGTCCTGAGGCGCAATGCTGATAGGCGCGGCCATGCTTCGGACCGATACGGCGAGCCCATGCAGGTTCCCGATATCCCGCGCGCTCCGCCCGGCAACCTCGCGACTAACCGCCGCCGCCGCCGCAACAGCCTGGCAAGGTCCGCAGCGTGCGCTGGGTGTCCAGGAACCCGGGATCGGACCCGTCACCCACCCGCGCAGCACCGGTCCCACCGCTGTAGCGAGGCGTGTAGTACGAGGGATCGGACCCGTCGCCGATATGCGCTTCGCCCGTCCCAACACTGTAACCAGCCGTCATCCGAAGCCACGTCTGGTTCTGCCCTGAATCCTGACTGGTACTGCTGCCGGCAAAGGCCGCGTGCCCAATGGCCATGGTCAGTGCAATCGCAGCCGCGCCAGCGAAGATCTGGGACTTCATTGCACGCTCTCCGATGTCGCAATGCCCACTTGGAGCGATTGCGCGTTCGTCTTGCCCCAGAAGTGGGTGCTCGTGGCGGCTAAGCAACCGGTCCGCGGGCCGATCAGGAAGTTGAAATCGCACGGCGCGTCGACGCCTCCCAGCCGCAACAAAAAAAGCCTCGGCCACCGCGAAACGGTGGCCGAGGCCGCTAAACAAAACCTATGAGCGCGGCGCCGGCTTACTCGCCCCAGGTGAACACCCGCGCATTTGCCTCACCAAACCGGAAGCCCGGCGTGTTACGCAACGCACGCTGCGTGGCCTCGTAGTTCGAATCCGACCCGTCGCCGACACGCGCAGCGCCCGTGCCGATGCTGTAGCCCGGCGCTTCGCGGAGTTGGTGTTGGGTGCCGACGAAGCCGGCGCCCGAGCCATCACCGATTGCCGCGGCGCCGGTGCCGAGGCTGTAGCCGGGCTCGCTCTGAAGCTGCTGCTGATGTTGCTCGTAGCCGGGGTTCGAGCCAGAGCCGATAAACGCGGCGTTCGCCACACCCATGCTTAGCGCAAACGCGACCGCGGCGGCGCCAGCCATAATTTGTGCTTTCATCTTGACTTCTCCTGTTCAGGCGACCTGATGGTCTCGCCTGGTGGGGAGCGATGCATCGAGGGCTTCGGACACGGCACTTGGTTAAGGGAATGTGTCCGGCCGGTGCATCGGCCTCCATCACGCTCGCCCGAAATTGGTTTGTGCAGGAGGGCAAAGTAAGTGCGGGCGTGGACACAGCACTTGTGCTTCGGCAGCACGAATTCCCTTGCGCGGGAGCCTCGCCTGAAAAGCAACAGCGGCGGGGCAGAAGGCCCCGCCGCTGCCGTGGTGGCCGCGGAACTGCGAATCAGAAGCGGACCGAGACTCCCGCCGTGAGCAACTGAATCTGTACCTTGTTGTACGAATTGGCGCCCGACTCACCGCCGAACGCGCCGGTGAGGAAGTTGTAGTCACCCTGGTAGCGCTGGCCCCAGGCATATTCCGCCACCAGCACGACGCCCGCGCCAAGCCCATACACGGCGCCAACGTCCACACCTTGTTCGGTCCGCTGCGTGGGCAGGCCCGGCTGTCCCTGGTTCTTGTAGTTGAAGTAGTAGCTGCCAAGCGTCATCGGAACCTGCGGGATGGTCCATTTCGCGCCAGCCACCCAGGCGACGGCGCTGGCGCCACCGACCGGTTGCAGGCCCCAGCTTCCGTTGAACGCGCCCCACATCACGTTGCCGCCGATCTCGATCTGGCGGTTGAACTGCACTGTGGCGCCGATATCGCCGATATTCAGGCCCTTGAATGGCTGCGACGCGGCGGCAGCATCGTTGACCTGGCCGCTGGTGGTGTAGATGCCGGAGACCGCCATGCCGACCGGTCCGAACGTGTTGCGATAACGCAAGGCGACGCCGAGCTCATTGCGATAACGTCCGAAGTCGCCTGACAGGGTCGAGGACGATTGCGTGGCGCAGCCGACACCGCCGCCGGCCGTAGAGCACCCGGAACCATCGAACGGGGTCGAGTTGTTGGGGGCGAAGGAGATGCCGAAGTCGAAGCCGTCGATCACCGGTGACACATACATGATGCGGGCAGCCATGTATTCGGCGCCGTCATCCGCCCAGGGCCAGACCGGCTCCAGGTTGCTGGGCGCGTTGATGTCGCCGTCGAACTGGTTCCAGCCGCCCCAGTCGAAGTCGTCGATCAGGCCGGTTTCGTACAGGGTCTGCGCGCCGATGCCGGTGCCCATGCGCAGGAAGCCGGTATTGGCCGTGCCGACATAGACGTTCGCCTGCCGCACATACAGCGTGTTGTCGGCGGCATCGGCGGAGGCGCTCTGTCCGAAGCCGGAGGAGATGCCGGTGAGCGCACCCGTGCCGGTTGTCGTCGTTATGGGCGTGGAGCTACCGGTGATGTTGGTGGTGTTGTTCTCGCGGACTTCCGTGAAGCCGCCGTACTGGACGCCCGTCTTGGTCATGCCGTCGATGCCGAAATCGAGGCGGATATAGCCGGCGATGCCGAAGGGCTGCTGCTTGTCCCCGGGGGTGGACGTGCCGTTGCCGTTCATGCCGGTCCACCACGTGGCCATGGGGAATTCATTGACCTCGAGGTTGATTCGCATGTTCACGTTGCCCGGCTGGGGCGTGGAGAACGGCACGGCGGTTTCGGTTTCCAGTCCCTGCCCGCCGCTGTAGGGCGAACCCATCTGCTGGAAACCGTCCGGCTCGGTCACCAGGCCGGTGCCGGTCGTGGTCGCCGTATTGCCTGTCATATCCATGATGCGGGCGGCGTGCGCCGTTCCGACCAACATGCCCACCAGCGTTCCTGCCGACATCAAGAGTCGGAGCTTGTGCATGATACCCTCCTCGTTACGCCGGGCGTCTCCGGCAGAAGCCCGGACAAACGAACGGCGTGCGGGCAGCGGCGGGGCTGCGTGACACGCTGGACGCACGTTGCGGTGCGCGATCGTCCGGAACCGCCGGAACTATGTTCAGCTTCACGTAACGAGGAAAGTAATTGTTTGCCGTGTTCTCGCCTTTATTTAAGGAATGACTGTGAAGTCACAAGATTATTTTAACAGACCACCTGAAATGCTTATAGCAAACCCCGCCTGCGATCCGGCGTTTCGCAAGCGGACTGTCCTGGCCGGCATTTATGAAAAATATGGCGGAGTCAATCTCCTTCGACGCTGGCGGGGGCGGAACGGAGCGCCGCCATCCCCAGCAAGTCCGGCAGGACGTCCCGCGCTTGCTCAGGCAAGGCGGCAGACGCCACGGCCCGCACCGGGCGGGAACCGGACCACAATCCATCCGCCGCCACGGCGCGGATGACCTCCACCGCCACGGCCGCAAGTGCGTGCACCTCCGGCGCCGCATCGCGACGCACTGCCACGGCATGCGCGACGGGAAGTGCAGGCTGCATCAAGGCGCGGAATACCAGGGTGCCGCGCGCGATATCGTCCCGCGCCGCCGTGGCCGGCAGGATGGTGCCGCCCAGACCATGGCGAACCATCGCCAGGATCATCGGCACGCCATCCGCATTCGTGCTTTTATTGAAATGAAAGCCGCGCTGCGCCTCGACCTTGGCCAGCAGGCGGCGGATCCAGTGGCGCGGATTGGGCAGGATCAGCGGCGCGGCCATCAATTCCCGCAGTCGTAACGGCTGCGCACTGGCAGCCAGCATGTGGTCCGGCGCGATGACCACGCCGAGATCTTCGGTCAGCAGGCGCTCGGTGAGCAGATCGTCGAGCTTCGGCGGGTCTTGCACCAGAGCGACATCGACCTCGCCGTTGCATACCGCTTCCAGCGCGTCGCCACTGCTTTCGTGGAATGCGATCGCCGCCGTGGGACAGTGATGCTGTGCCGCGGCCGCGAGCCTGGCCACGAGCAGGGGACCGAATTCGGCGGACAGGGCGATGGAAATGGTCCCTTCGGCGGCAGACGGTGCCGTTGGCGCCACCAACGGTGTTTCCAGTACGCGCAGGATGGTATCGGCGCGGCGCAGCAATACGCGCCCGGCCGGCGTTGTGCTGACTCCGCGGCTGTGGCGGATCAGCAATTGCGCGCCGAGGGTCTCCTCCAGCTTGCGAAGTTGCTGGCTGACGGCGGCGGCAGTGACATTCAGGTGACGGGCGGCGCGGCCAAGGTTACCGGTGCGCGCCGCGACGGCGAAGGAACGCAATTCGCGCAGTTCGGGCAGAGAAACCGGCGCGGTCGTATGCGATGCGATTGCGGCAAGCGGCCAGACGCGATTCGCCTTCTCCGCAGGGAGGATTGCGTTCACCGCGTTGCCCTCTTGCACGCGCTGAGCATAGGGCTTGCGTGGCGGCAGGCCTGCAAGCCTGCGTGCCCCAAAGGCCCGTGGAGGACTGTCACGGTTCCGTCATCCTCTTCCCGCAGGCAGGATTGCACGCGGCGGCCAAATGGGCGTGATGCGCGGCGGCGAAAAGGGTGGTGCGGCGCACAGGACCCGTGCATTGAACGCACAATGCTGTGGGATTTGCGTTGGGAGCGAGCGGGAGACCTTTCGCGGCCGGAACGCCTGCGCATGAGAAGTCCGTGGGCGAAAGCGCGACCGCGGAGCGGGCAGGCCTACTCCTCGCCGATTGGCGGCGCAGGCAATCCGGTTACCACCCCCGGATCCGAACTGTATGCTGCGCGCAACCGCCGCGGAGAACCGTGCCCATGACCACCCCGCTTGCCGGCATCACGGTGCTGGATTTCGGCCAGATCTACCAAGGCCCCTACGCGACACTGCTGATGGCCAAGGGCGGCGCCGACGTGATCAAGATCGAACCGCCGGGCGGAGAGCCGTTGCGCCGGCGGGTGCTCGCCACCGGCGCGGGCGACACGACGCTGCCGATCGCCATGCTGAACGCCAACAAGCGTGCCATCACGCTGAACCTGAAATCGGAGCAAGGCCGCGACTTGCTCGTGCAGATGGTGCTACGCGCCGACGTTCTGCTGGAGAATTTTTCCCCGGGGACGATGGACGAACTGGGCGTCGGCTACGACGTGCTGAAGACCGTGAACCCGCGGCTGGTGTACGCGACCGGCACCGGGTTCGGCATCAGCGGTCCGGATCGCGACAACCTGGCGATGGATTTCACCATCCAGGCGCAGTCGGGAATCATGAGCGTGACCGGCGATCCCGACGGACCGCCCATGAAGGCCGGTCCGACGCTGGTGGATTTCATGGGCGGCGTCCACCTCTATGCCGCCGTCGTTACCGCGCTACTGCAACGCGAGCAAACCGGACAGGGTCAGCTTGTCGAAGTAGCGATGCAGGAGGCGGTATATTGCTCGCTTGCCGCCAGTTATGACTACTACCAGCGGACCGGGAAGGTGCCGCCGCGCGCCGGCAACCGCCAGGCGGGCCTGAACAGTGCTCCGTATAATACATTCCCAACGAGCGATGGCTGGGTCGCGATCCATGTCGTCACCGAGGGTCATTGGACCAACCTGCTGAAAGCGATGGGCCGCGAGGATTTGCGCGACGATCCTCGCTTCCGGACCAACCCTGATCGCACCACGCATATGGCGGAAACCGAGGCGCTGGTCGCCGCCTGGACCCGCCGGCATGCGAAGATGGAGGTGGTGGCGGCGACGAAGCGCTATCGCATTCCCTGCGCGCCAGTGCGCAATGCGGTGGAGGTGATGAACGACCCGCACATGCACGAGCGCGGCATGCTGGAACGGATCGAGCATCCGGGCTTGGGTCCCGTCGTGGTTCCCAATTCGCCGCTGCGGCTGCACGGAGCAGAGCCGGTGACGGCAGTGCCTAGCCCGTCGCTAGGTCAGCACAACGTCGAAATTTATCACGGCTGGCTGGGGCTGGCGGAAGCGGAGGTCACGGCACTGCGCGAGCAAGGTGTGATTTGAGGGCAAGCACGCTCTTCGGAGCGAGGTAGCGCGAGTTCGTGCCCCAATGCCTCAACCCTGGCCCAGAGTGATCTGCGCCACGCGCACGACGACCATGATCGATGCCACTACGAGATAGAAACGGAGCATGCCCAACCACACCCGTTTCGCAGGCGTCAACTGTGCCGGCGGGAGCAATGCCAGCGGTGGCATGCGCCAGGTCTCCCGGTCGACGCCGGTGGCGTGATTGTCGCGCGGCAGTGCCTCTGGCTTGCGGCGCAGCAGCAGAGTTGCGCCGGCAACGATCAACGCCAGCACGGTGCCACCGCCCAGGATGTACATAATCGCCGTGTCACTGATGTCCGGGTAAAGGACGGCCGCGGTCAGGAGCACCGACAGGACGACCAGCGCCGCGATCACCGCACCGGAGAACAGATTAAGCCAGCGACCGTTCACCCAGGGCCCCAGCACCGCGCAGTCGTTGCATAGCAACAGCAGGAACACCGTGGCGCTGGGCAGCAACACGCCTGCCAGCACCTGCACTGCCAGAGTGAGCAAGCCCAGCGGCACCCCGGGGATCACCACCAACGCCGCCGCGATCGCGATCAGCCCGGCATAGACCAGGTAGAATCCGATCGCGTCCGTCGGCTTGCGGTGCAGCGAATGGCGCACCGCCAGCACGTCGCCGATCGCATAGGCAGTGGCGAGCGACACCGCCGAGGCGCCGATCACGCTGGCATCGATCAGCGCGAGCGCGAACAACACGCCGGCAACGGGACCGATATGCCTGGCCAGGCCGGCCGCGACGCCGCCAGCGTCGGTGAAGTTGCCGAACTCGGGAGTGCCGGCAAAGGCCGCGGCAGCGCAGGCCATCAGCGCGACGGCGCCCACCAGGACCACGGCGATGCCGATCCACAGATCGACTCGTTCATAGCGGATGAAGCGCGGGGTGATACGCTTGTCGATGATATAGCTCTGTTGGAAGAAGAGCTGCCAGGGCGCGACCGTGGTACCGACCAGGCCGATCAGCAGCAGCATGATGTCGGACAGCTTCCCCGGCGGCAGTGCTGGCACTACCAGGTCGTGCGCGATCTGGCCAAGGGGTGGGTGCGCGAGCAAGAACAGTGGCACCAACAGCAGACTGCCAAAGCACAGCGCCAGGGCGAAGCGCTCGAAACGGCGGAAATTTCCGGTGCTGGCGCCGGTGACGGTCAGGAAGGCGGCGACGGTGATGCCGTCAAGTCTGGAGACGCCGAGATAGCTGAGTGCCAGGCTGATGCCGATGAACTCGGTGACGATGGTCAGCGCGTTCAGCAGGAACAAGTCGATGACGCTGAAGGCGCCCCAGAACTTGCCGAAGCGCTCCAGGATCAGGCGGCCATGGCCAACGCCGGTGACGGCGCCGAGCCGCAGTACCATGTCCTGGTTCACGTACAGCACCGGCACCAGCAGCAGCAGCGACCACAGCAGGGTGGTGCCGTAGTTCTGCCCGGCCTGCGTGTAGGTGGCGAAGGCGCCGGCGTCGTTGTCGCCGCACATGACAATCAGGCCCGGGCCGATGATCGCCAGCAGCGTCGCGAGGCGGCAGCCCCAGGTGCCGCGAGTACGGCGGTCGTGCAGGCGGATGGTGCCCAGCGCGCCCTCGATGTCGCCGAGATGCGCACTGTCCAGAACCGCGCTGTATGGTGGGGTCCTGATATCGATGCTCTGGCTCATTCTCGTTCTCCCGCGCCGCCCGAGCGGCCGCCGCCTGCGCTGCGTTCAAGGCGAGGCGGCACAGTGGTGGCCGTGCCGCCGCCGAGGTCAGTCGGGAGGAAACGAGCCTGGGAGTTCGACTTCCCAGTGGCTGGACAGCCGGCCGCCACCATCCACCAGCCAGCGGCAGGCCAGAGCGGGGCGTGTCCGGACGTGCCGGTACGGGGTTGCCCGCGCGGCATTGTGCAGTCGTGCGGAGGTGACGCCCCCACGGGGCGGGGCGAATTGCAGCAAAGCGGCCATTGGGGCCTCCTGTTGCTCAAGTGGTTGCCTTGAGCCCGGGAGGCCTGGCCGCTGGGGGTCAGCGCTTCAGCGCCGACGCCTCAACGGACACATGCGCGGCCCGGGCAACGATCCAACCCGACGGTGTGGCCGCAGGCGCGGTGCGCCTACTGTCGCACTCCGTGGGCTGGCTGCTAGATCGCGGTTTCATGTGGTCCTGTGATGTGGTTGAACCGGTCCCCAGCCTTTTGGGCCGGGGCAGACGCAACACCACCAGCCGATGGCTCGCGTTGCTGCCGAATGCCGCATATACTGATCTCCGGTATGGGATCAAGGGCCATGTCCGGTCAGGACGCGGAAAAAATCAAGCTGGTGAAGCGCCTGGGGCGTATTCGCGGGCAGGTGGAGGCGATTCAGCGTGCCCTGGAGGGGGACGCGAGCACTGCTGCGATCCTGCAGCAGGCCACAGCGTGCCGCGGGGCGCTGGATGGGTTCATCGCCGAGGTGATCGAGGACCATATCCGCGACCGCATGGTGCGGGAGACCGACCATGCCAACGCCACGAAAGCGGCGGAGGAACTGATCGGGATTGTGCATTCGTATTTGACGTGAGCGCAGACCGCAGGAAATTCATGCCGCTTACGTTCTTGACACTCCGCTACCCCCCCTGTAGCAAGCGCCCGCCTTCCGGCAAGCCGCTTGCCAGGAGCGAATATGAGCGATGATCCGGGCGACGACGAAGGCCCCTCTTTCGAGGAGCGGCTGAAGGCAGCCCGGAGCAGGCAGGGGCTCGATGCTCCGCCGAAACTGCCGGGACCCATGCCTGGCGATTTCGGCCCCTCCCCGTGGGGGATCGGCCTGAGGGTGGGCGTGGAGCTGGTCTCGGCCCTGGTCGTGGCAGTCGCCATCGGCTACGGGCTAAGCCTGCTGTTTGGCGCCCGGCCCATTTTCATCGCAGTCTTCGTACTGCTCGGCGGCGCGGCGGGCGTGCTGAACGTCTGGCGCATGTTCGCGCCCGGCAACGACCCATGGATGCGGAAGCGGGCTGGCAGGGGAAACGAAGACGGTGGCGGCGCAGGGATCAAGCATTGACGCGATGAGCCAGTTCGAACTCCACCCGGTGTTCGGACATCTCGGCGCCGTGGTGGATTTCAGCAACTCCAATCTGTTCATGCTTATCGCCATGCTGCTGACTCTGGGGCTGCTATGGATCGGCATGAGTCCGCGCGCCATGGTGCCGGGGCGGCTGCAGGCGGCGGCCGAAATGGCCTATGAAGCCGTGATGTCGATGTGCGTGGACACGATTGGTCCGGAAGGCCGCGCCTTTTTTCCGTTCGTCTTCACCTTGTTCTTTTTCATCTTGTTCGGCAATCTGCTGGGCGTCTGGCCGCTGTTCTTCACCTTTACCAGCCATATCGTGGTGACGTTGGCGCTGACCCTGGTGGTGTTCTTCCTCTCTACCGGTGTCGGCCTCTATTATCACAAGCTGCATTTCTTCAGCTATTTCGTGCCCGAAGGCGTGCCGGCATTGTTGCTGCCGCTGCTGGTGCCGATCGAGATCCTGTCTTACCTCTCGCGCATCATCTCGCTGTCCGTGCGCTTGTTCGCCAATATGATGGCGGGCCACGTGATGCTGGAGGTGTTCGGCGCGTTCGTGGTGATGTTGGCCGGCGCCGGCATCATCTTCTGGATACCCTCCGCCCTGTCCGAGGCCGTGCTGATTGCGCTGATCGGCTTCGAGCTTCTGGTGGCCACGTTGCAGGCCTACGTGTTCGCCATCCTCACCTGCATCTATCTGCACGATGCGGTGCATCTGCACTGAACCCCTTCCCCCATCCGCGCCGCCATCGTTCCGGCGCTGACGACGCAACGAAAGGAACTGACTGATGGATCTCGCTTCCGCCAAGGAAATTGGTGCCGGCCTCGCCGTGATCGCGCTGTCGGGCGTGGGCGTTGGCATCGGCTACATCTTCGCCGCGCTGGTGAACTCCGTGGCGCGCAATCCGGCGTCGCGCGACCGCGTGTTCGGCCTGGCAATCCTGGGCTTCGCGCTGACCGAGGCCGTGGCACTGTACGCCCTCGTCATCGCGTTCATCATTTTGTTCGTGTGAGCAGCGACATGCGGCCACTGCTTGCCGCTTCAGTGTCCCTTGGCCTGCTGCTGCCGACCGCCGCGATGGCGGAGGGCATGCCGCAGCTCAACTTCGCCAATCCGCTGACGATGCGCCAGCTCATCTGGGGCGCGGTGATCTTCGTAGCGTTCTACTTCCTCGCGAAAGGGTCGGCACTGCCGCGCGTGGCTTCGGTGCTGGAGGAGCGCGCCAGGAACATCGCCCGGGACCTGCAAAACGCGCAGGACGCAAAGAACAAGAGCGACCGGGCGGCCGCGGAAGTGGCGGCCGCGGCGGCCAAGGCTCGGGCCGAGGCGCAGGCGGCGATCAATGCCGCCCTGGATAAGGCGAAGGCGGACGCCGCGGCACAGGCGGCGGCGCTGAACGCGCGGCTGGAGAAGCAGTTGCAGGAATCGGAGGCGACGATCGCCTCTGCCCGTGCGGCTGCCATGGGCGCGCTGCGCCAGGTCGCGACCGATACTGCTGCGATGGTCATTACCCGCCTGACTGGTGCGCCGCCAGAGCCTGCAAGGCTGGATGGCGCCATCGGCGCGGCACTGGCAGCGCGCGGCGTGAGCTGAGGGAGAACGAACGTCATGGAGTGGTTCTCCCTTACCGAAGGCCGCACCTGGGTCGCCATCGCCTTCATCATTTTCTTCGTGGTGTTCGGCCGGAAGCTGTGGGTGCCGCTGGCGGGCATGCTGGATGATCGCGCGACGAAGGTGAGGGCGGAACTGGAAGAAGCCGCTCGCCTGCGCCGCGAGGCGGAGGCGATGCTGAAGGACGCAGAGCAACGCCGTGCCGAGGCACTGGCCGAGGCGAAGGCGCTGATCGAGGGCGCGCAAGCCGAGGCGGCGCGTGCCGCCGCGGCGGCCACCGCGGAAGCCGAGGCTTCCGCGAAGCGCCGGGAGCAAATGGCGTTGGATCGTATCGCCGCGGCGGAGAAGGCAGCGGTGGATGAAGTGCGCCTCGCGGCGGTGGACGTCGCTACGTCGGCGACGCGGCAGGTTATTTCCGAAGGGCTGTCGCCGGATGCCGATGCGCACCTGATCGATCACGCAATCACGCAATTGCCAAATGCGCTGGCGCAACGGCGCGCGGCGTAAGTCCTAAAGCATTCAGATCCCAGGTTCGGGAACCGGCTGAGCTGTCATTGCGCGGGTGGCCGGTCGCTCAGGCTGGCCAACGCCCGACCGCGATTGGCCGCAGTTTTGGAGAAAAAGATTCGCCCTTTCAGGCAAACGCGCCTGCCTGAAGTCCTGTCCGGCGCTCAGGTTCGCGCGGCAGACGGCGCTTCGAGGTGCGCGATCTCCGACGCGATGTGACCAATGATTTGTTGGAACGCCACGGTTACGGCCGCCCGGCGAGCGAGGCGGTGCTGCCGCACGGGGCTGCTGCCAGACGGCCGGTCCGAAAGCGTTGAGCAGCCGGCCGAACTCGACGCCCGCAGGCAACCGGTCCGGCTGGTTTCCAGTCGGCTGCCCTTCAGCCGTCGGGCCGGATTCGGCAGCCGTCTGTGCACCGCGGGCGCCCAGGCCGGCGCAACGTTCAACACCTGTCCGGTCTGATCCACGCACGGGGCGATACGGTGGGATCCCCGTACCGGCTTACTCCCACCGCCGGGGACCTCCAAAACGCATGATCGCGATGCTTGAGCTCGCGGGTGACGGCTCTCCCGAACAACGCGCAATTGGCCGGGGACGACCACAACGGCGCCGCCAACATTCCGCGTCCGGTATTGACCGGGGGTATGGGGAGGGATAGCGTCGACGCGGAATCGTCGCTGCGCCTGCGAGCAGAGGCACCTATGGTGGAGGGTCCGAAGGACGAACCGGTCTTCGTCCTTTCGACGCTTCCGGCTGGACGCGCCGAGCGCCGACTGGCCGGCGTCGTGGTACTGGTTTCCGTCGTTGTGTTCGTGGCCGCCATTCCATTTGCCCGCCAGCCTCTGCCGCGGGTCACCGCCTTTATCCCTGCCTACGAATCAGCATTGGTGATCAACGACCTGATCACTGCCGCCTTGTTGTTCGGCCAGTTCACGATCGGGCGTTCCCGTGCATTGCTGGTGCTGGCGAGTGGTTACCTGTTCTGCGCCCTGGTCGAGATCGCCCACGCGCTGAGTTATCCGGGCGTGTTCTCGCAGTCCGGCCTGCTGGGGGCAGGGCCGCAGAGTACGGCCTGGCTTTACATGTTCTGGCACGGCGGGTTTCCGCTGGCGGTGGTGGGCTACGCGTTGCTCAAGACCCGCCCGGCTGGCGTGGTGCGTCACGCCGCGGGGACTGCCGTTGTCGCCAGTGCCGTTGTGGTGACCCTCCTTGTGGTTGCCCTGACAGTGCTCGCGACCCACGGCGAGGCATCGCTGCCGCCGATCATGGCCGGCAGCCACTACGCCTCCGCCATGATTTTCGTCGTCGGCACCGTGTGGGGTCTGAGCTTGCTTGGCTTGGCGGTGTTGCTGTTGCGGCGGCCGTATGCCGTGCTGGACCTGTGGCTGATGGCGGTGATGTGCGCCTGGCTGTGCGATGTCGCGCTCAGTGCCGCGCTGAATGCCGCACGCTACGATTTCGGCTTCTATGCCGGCCGCATCTACGGACTGCTGGCGGCAAGCTTCGTGCTGACCATGCTGCTGCTGGAGACGATCTCGCTGTACGCGCGGCTGGCACGCTCGACGGCAGCGGAACGTCGCGAGCGTGAGCAACGGCTGAACGAATTGCATGCGGAGCTGGTGCACGTGTCACGCGTGAGCGAGCTGGGCCAGATGGTCTCGGCGCTGGCGCATGAAGTGAACCAGCCGCTGACCGCGATCGGCAATTACCTGCGCGCCGGGCAGCGGCTGGCGCGTTCCGGCGACACTGCGATGTTGCAGGCGGCCTTGGACAAGGCCGCCGAGGAGGCCGCGCGAGCCAACGCCATCATCCGGCGACTGCGTGATTTCATCAGGAAGCAGGACAGCGTGCGGCGGCCAGAGGAGCTTGGGCCGATGCTGGAGGAGACCGTCGCGCTGGCCCTGGTCGGCGTGGAGCGGCGGTACATCGCCGTGCAGGTTCGCGTCGATCCGCGCGCACGTGCCGCGCTGGTGGATCGGATCCAGATCCAGCAGGTGCTGCTGAACCTGATCCGCAATGCCGTCGATGCGATGGGAGACGGAACGGGACGGGCTTTGGTGTTGGCGACGGCGCCCTCCGGCGAGGGGATGATCGAGATCAGCGTCGCCGATACCGGCCCCGGCCTGAGTGCGGGGGTGCGGGAGAAATTGTTCCAGCCGTTTGTGACGACCAAGCGGGACGGGATGGGCGTGGGGCTGTCGATCTGCCAGTCGATCATCGACGGGCATGGCGGGCGCATCTGGGCGGCTGATAATCCAGGGGGCGGGACCGTGTTTCGGTTCACGGTGCCGGACGCGCTGGTGGCTATGCGGGAGGTGGCGGTGTGAGGCGGTTGCGCTCGGGCGTGTTGCTGGGGCGACGGTGGGTGCTTGAGCAAGGCGGGGTTCTGGCTTAGATAACGCCTCCTGGCCGCTGTCCCGTTCGTCTAGAGGCCCAGGACACCGCCCTCTCACGGCGGCAACAGGGGTTCGAATCCCCTACGGGACGCCATTCCGATCCAGCCAGCCTAACCTCTTGAAAAACCGAAGAGAATTCCCCCCAGCCGAGCAACCTCTGGTAAGGTTCATGGTCGCTTCGTCGGTTCTGGTAATCTCTGGTAATCCTCGGCCAGTACCGACCACGATCCGGCCGCCGGATCGACCAACGTCAGGCCAATCCTCACCGCCCAGCCTCTCCACCACGGTCGCCACGACGATCGCGGCACCGAGGTCCATCGTCTCTGCCCGTCCCCTGATCCTCCTGCCGGCGTATCTGCCACCCATACGACAATCGTTGACCGCCATCCTGGTCCCCAACTGCAATGTGGCATCGCTCAACGAACAAGGGGAAAATGGCATGGTCAGCAAACGGCTGGCGACCGAAGTTGGGACGATCCTGCTGCCGCTGGGGTGAGCATTGTGGCTTTGAGACGATGAAGGATGGGGTATCCCGACAGCAAATCGGTGCTGCCGCCGCATATTGACCAGTGGATAAGTTTTACTGAACAAGCGCTCTGCCAGACATTCAACAAGTATCGGATGATGGTTTCGAAGTTGCCTGCTTGGAGAGACGGCAATATTCGGCATATGCCTCCTTGGCGAAACCTCTCTCGAACCCGTGGACCAAAAACTCCTGAATTTCCGATGAGGTTAAGTGAGACATCCTCTCCATCGTATTGCCAAGCGCACGAGAATACTGCTCCTTGCTCATCAGCCCCTTGCGATGCATATAATACTCGGTATGCAACATGCTCAAGAGTGCCGAGTTCTCGGCTACTTCCTTCCGGCCCGCGACTTGCGCTCGTAGTCGTCGAGCCATGGTTCGATGAGGCGATCGAGTTCCTCGAGCTGGCGTTCGGAGCAGGGTTCCGGCGCACAGCTTTCCAGCCAGCCCACCACGTGAGTTTCGATCAGGTCGCGAGCCACGCCCGGATGCCCGGCATGGATGCGCGCTGCTGACTGGCGGATCGATAGCCGCTTGCCGTCGGCCCAGACGATCTTGCGCTGCCTGGCGTCGACGCTGGCGCGGTCCAGTGCGGCGAACACCAGATCAGACGCCTCGATCGACTGTTGTCCCTCGGGGGCCTCCATCCATTCGAGAAAGCCGTCGATGAACGGGTTGTCGTCCTCGAAGGGAGATTTTGTGCGCCACGTGCCCATCGGCCAAGGATAGCACCCGCGGTCATTGCCGTCGCAAGCCTCACGAGAGAGTCATCGCCGATCACAAGAGATTCAACGTCGTGATAGCGGTTCCCCAGGGTAACGAACCTCCTGCATCAGCAACGGCAAAGAGCAGGCCCGATGTCACTGTGGATCCCCTGGTGGAATGCAATTTGGCAGCTGCGCCCGGCGTTCTCCCGCCTGCGCAGCTTCCTCTGGTTCGCCACCGCCGTCGCAGGCTTCGCCGTGCGCACCGATTTACTCGGCGTCACCAGCCTCGTGCGCGCGCTGAACCTCGAGCCTCGCTTCTACAACAAGCTGGTCGATCACTTCCACAGCCCCGCCGTCAAGCTCGACCGCCTCACCGCGCTGTGGACCCAGACCGTGCTGCGCCTGTTCCCCCAGCCGCTGCGCGTCAACGGCCGCTGCGTCCTGGTCGGCGACGGCATCAAGGTCCCCAAGTGCGGCCGCAAGATGCCGGGCGTCAAACTCCTGCATCAGCAGTCAGAGTCGAACACCAAGCCAGAATACATCATGGGACACTCGCTGCAGGCCGTCAGCCTGCTCGTTGAGGCCGCCGCCTCCGTCTTTGCCGTGCCGCTCGCCGCGCGCATCCACGAGGGGCTGGTGTGGTCCAACCGCGACCGCCGCACGTTGCTCGACAAGATGCTCACCCTCCTCGGCATCGCCGCTGTCGCACAGCCCTGCTACTTCGTCGCCGACGCCTTCTATGCCGCGCGCAAGATCGTCATCGGCTTGCTCAAGGACAACAACCACCTGGTCACCCGGGTGAAGTCAAACGCCGTCGCCTACACCGCCCATCAGCAACGCGGCCCGCGCAAGAGGGGCAGGCCCAGGCTCTATGGCAGCAAAATCAAGCTCAGGTCACTGCTGGATGACTCCAAAGGTCTCGAACACGCCAAAAGTCCCGTCTACGGCGAGCGCCAGGTGGTCATCCACTATAAGGTACGCGACCTGCTGTGGCGCCCGGCCGGACGGCTGGTGCGCTTCGTCGCGGTGACCCATCCCACCAGGGGCTCATGCCTGCTGATGTGCACCGATACGTCCCTGGCAGCCATCGAGATCATTCGCCTCTACGGCCTGCGCTTCAAGATCGAGCATACGTTCAAGCAGGCGGTGCGGCTGATTGGCGCGTTCAGCTACCACTTCTGGATGTCCGACATGAAGCCGCTGCGCCGCCGCAGCGGCAACCAGCACCTCCATCGCGCGTCGGGCGACTACCGCGACGCCGTCAGACGCAAGCTGCACGCCTACCATGTCTTCATCCAGGCGGCGGTGGTCTGCCAAGGACTGCTTCAGTACCTGGCCACAGCCTTTCCGCAGCGGGTTTGGGCCTCCTTCGGATCATGGCTGCGCACCATCCGCCCAGGCATCCCGCCCTCCGAGCTGGTTGTGGCCAATGCGCTGCGCCAGAGCATGCCGGAATTTCTCTTGAATTCCGCCCCGGGCAACAGCTTCGCGAAATTCCTCATCGAACGGCAGGATACCAACAGGATGCAGGCTTTCAGTCTCGCCGCATGAGCCGAGGTTGCGACAGAACTCTGGACTCACGAGTAAGTAATTGG
>Ga0335075_10007141_pt1 | contig 17196 bp, 17 predicted proteins | sample Lox_Sample_24_FD_206723 | JGI IMG/M metagenome (GOLD analysis project Ga0335075, IMG submission 206723) | Soil microbial communities from Loxahatchee National Wildlife Refuge, Florida, United States - Lox_Sample_2.4 | ecosystem: Environmental > Terrestrial > Soil > Wetlands | place: USA...
AAAATGAGTCTCGGATGACGAAGCATAGGGCTGTCTTGAGATCATTAGAGACGAGTAAGTATGTAGCTAAATCCGTCTAGTATGTATTGATCAACACCCTGCTAGAGCACGGTTCCACCGCTCGGTGCGTTGAACCCGTTTATCACGCGGTGGTTCCAGGAGACGAGCAGTCCGATTCAATTCTGTTAAGCGGCACGGCCCGTTGACTAGAATCAAAACGGACGTACATATTACAAAGCTTTTGTCTGAATTCAAAACGATGAGAAAAGGAGCGGTAATATGAGCGACCGCATCGAACCATTCGCCCCCAAGAAGTATCTTCAAATCAAAGGCCATCGCATGGCTTGCATCGATGAAGGTCAAGGCGCGGCGATCGTCTTTCAGCACGGCAATCCGACCTCATCCTATCTGTGGCGCAATGTGATGCCGGCTTGTCAGGGTCTCGGCCGCCTGATCGCGTGCGATCTGATCGGTATGGGCGACTCGGACAAATTGCCCGATTCCGGTCCCGGTCGTTACACTTACGCCGAGCAGCGGGACTTTCTCTTTGCCCTTTGGGAGGAGCTCAAACTCGGAAACGACGTCATCTTCGTGCTCCATGACTGGGGCTCCGCGCTCGGCTTCGATTGGGCGAATCAACATCGCGATCGGGTGCAGGGCCTCGCTTATATGGAAGCCATCGTGATGCCCCTGGCATGGAGCGACTTTCCGGAACGTGCTCGCTCAACCTTCCGCGCCTTTCGATCTCCGGCCGGGGAGGATATGGTCTTGCGCGACAACGCCTTCGTAGAACGAGTGTTACCGGGCAGTATAATCCGTCAGCTTTCAAGCGCCGAAATGGATCAACTATCGCAGACCTTTCGTAAATCCAGGTGAGGATCGCCGGCCGACATTAACCTGGCCGCGCCAGATTCCGCTCGACGGTGAACCAGCCGATGTGGCGAAGATTGTCGGCGACTACGGTCAATGGCTCGCGCAGAGTCAGGTGCCGAAACTTTACTTCCATACGGAGCCCGGCGCGCTCGACCATGGCCGTTCGCGCGAGTTTTGCCAAACCTGGCCGAAGCAAACGGAAGTCACGGTGAAGGGCATCCATTTCGTCCAGGAAGACAGTCCGGTTGAGATTGGCGCGGCTGTGGCCAATTTCGTGCGGACCCTTCGCCGCCTATAGCCGGGCAAGTCAAGAGCTGACGCGATCGGCAGGAAAGTGTTTCTGGACGCGCTAACGCTTGACTCTATGAAATACGGACGTACATAGTAATAGCCCATCTTGTGAGGCGTCTGGTCTTGGTCGGCACCGGTCCGCGTGGCAGTCAAGGGATGGATGCCCTCACGCCCGAAGCGCAGGAAATCTTCGGCGCTGTCTATGATGAGCCCGATTATCTCTGACTCGCCGCCTTTTTCACTCGCTCGGAGTCAAGCCAAGCTGCAGGCCGCGAATTCCTTAAGCGCTTTCGTCTGCGCAGAGAGGACCGCGACCCAAAGGTGAACGAAAAAGTCGCGCCAGCGCAGCTCGAGGCAATCGTTAGATGGGGCGCGCCGCGGGAGAAGCCATTCGAGTACCTGAAGGAGATCGCCCAGCCGGCGTTGGTAGTGAACGGTGGCAACGACGTGATCATCTACCCCGTGAACTCTTACATCCTGCAGCAGGAACTACCAAACGCGCAGCTGATCCTCTATCCGGACTCCGCGCATGGCTCGCATCATCAGTACCCCAATCTGTTCGTCCGGCACGTGTCGGCCTTCCTCGATGGAGGAGTCGGGGACGGCCAGGATAATTCTACATGTCGGGGCCACCCGCATGGGCAGCGAGGAGCAGATTATGGACGGAATCAACGCTCAAATTGACGCCGGCGCAAATCAATGTGCGATGCCGCTGCTATCTGATTCCGTGCGGCTGCCCGACGAGCGCCTGCTGGAAGCTCTCGCTCCACGCTGAACAAATCAACGAGAGGTCGTCTATTACCTTTTGGAGTAGTGACAAATGGAGAGCCCGAAAACCCTGTTGTTCGAAGTTCGCGAGCACGTCGCTCATATAACGCTGAACCGTCCCGAAGTCTCCAATGCAATGGACCTGGAAATGGCGCGCCAATTCTATGAAGCCGCTTTCGAATGCGAACAGAGCAGCGACGTGCGGGCCGTATTAATCATTAGCGCCGGCCGGGGCATTCTGCAGCGGCGGGGATGTGAAGTCCTTCGCGGTGCAGGAACCAGGCACTCTGCCCTCCTATTATCGGCGCCTCACGCTGCTTCTGCATCAGGGCAGCCATCGCTTCGCCCGAATGCGCGCGCCAGTCGTGATGGCGGTCAATGGCACCGCTGGTGGCGGAGGGATGAGCCTCGCTTGCGCGGGCGATATCGTACTTGCTGCGGAATCGGCGCGCTTCACCATGGCGTACACGCAAATCGGCCTGACGCCTGACGGCTCCTCGAGCTATTACCTTCCGCGGATCATTGGCCTGCGGCGTGCGCTCGAACTGGCGTTAACCAATCGCATGCTGAACGCGCGCGAGGCGGAGACAATCGGTCTCGTCACACGGGTAATACCGGATGACCGGCTGATGGCTCATGCTCAGACGCTAGCCGCGGAACTGGCTAAGGGCCCCACGCGGGCTTATCAAGGAGTCAAACGTCTTTTTTACGGCGCGGCGAACACTTCACTCGCCGAGCAGATGGAGTTTGAGACCGAATGGCTTACGGATATGGCCGAAACCGCCGATGTACAAGAAGGGATTGCTGCCTTTCTCGCCAAGCGGCCGCCACGATTTAATGGTTGCTAGGCACAAAGGCATGGACCCAATTGAGGCATCCTGGGCAGCAGTCTGTTCGAGGAGAACTTGACCTTTGTAATATGAGCGTACATATTACACTCGTGAGTAGACCTTCAAACCGCGAAAAAATATTAACTGAAGGCCTGCGCGTGGTGCACGAGCGCGGGTTCGCCGGCGCAAGCGTCCGCGACATAGTTGAAGCGGCGAAGGTGCCGCAGGGCTCGTTCACCAATCACTTCGCTTCGAAAGAAGCCTTTTGCCTCGAAATCCTCGATCTTTATTTCGAAGGCACCCGCGCAATGATCCACGAGACGCTTCGCAATGAATCGCTTCCGCCGCTTAAGCGCTTGCGCGCTTTCGTCGATGCACAGATCAACTATCTCAAGCGCACCGGTTGGCGGAAAGGGTGCCTCATCGGCAACTTCAGCGCCGAGGCGAGCGAGCACAGCGAAGTGATCAGGAAGCGGATAGTTCAAATCTTCGAGGAGATGCGCCGGGCGGTCGCAGATTGTTTGAGAGCGGCGGTCAAAAGCGGCGACCTATCACGCAAGAACGATTGCGATGAGCTTGCCGGTTTCCTGAATGCGTCGTTACAAGGCGCGATCCTTCAATCCAAGGTCGAACGTACCGCAGTCCCTATCGAACGATTCAAGCATTTGTTCTTCTCGATGCTCCTGCGTTGAAGTTAGATCGCGGGTGAAGGAAGAAGAATCTTCCAGCCTGCCATTCAGAATCCTTTGATGCCCACCTCCTCCATCCGGGTGAAACTCGCCGACTTCGATCAAATAAAAATAACATTCACCTCGAACCCGTAGTCGGGCATCCGGATGCCGCCAGTCAACGGCGGCAGGAAATCGCTTTGGCCCGGGTTTTGTATATACAAAGGCCTAAGACCGAGAAATGAACGACATCACTAAAGTCAGCGGCGAAGAGCAGTTAGCGAAGAGCCAAAGGATTCGCGATTTGCAGGTCTGCTGGGATGCCGAGAACGAAGGGATTCAATTGATGGACACGATCGATAGTGCCTACGACTTCTTTCGCTTTCTGCAGGTCTCGACGCATGGAATGGCAAACAAGCAACGGAGGTTATTTAAAGATGGAAACGAGCATTCAGGAGCAAACGGACACAGGAATCGAAGGTGTCAGCGCACGGCTGAATTACTTGGCGGAGGCCATACCGAAGCCGGTCAACTATGCCTATGATCCGCCAGCCGGAGTGCCGCGTAGCTCCGGAAAACACGTTGCGCACAACGTCGTGATCCGCAACGGCCGTGAACTGCTCAGTAAACTCTCTCTCGATACCAACGGTTTCGTGCTGACGGAGTACGAGACCGCGGTCAAGGATTTCTATGATCCGGATGAAGTCAAGTCGGTTTATTACCCCGAAGCCGAGCGCCTGATTAAGCGGGAAACCGGCGCCGAGCGGGTGGTGATTTTCGACCATGTGGTGCGTAATCCGGTGCTGGCGGAACGCGGCGAAAAGGGCGCTCGCTCTCCGGCCAGGACCGTGCACAACGACTATAGCTTCAAATCCGTGCCGCGCCGGGTCCGCGATCTGCTGCCGGAGCTAGCTGATCGCCTGCTCGAGCATCGCTTCGCGGAAATTAACGTTTGGCGCGCGATTCGCAGCCCGATCGAAAGCTCCCCGCTGGCGCTCTGCGACGCCCGCAGCCTGAGCGCAGAGGATATAGTGCCGGCCGATCTGGTCTATCGCGACCGTGTGGGCGAAACCTTCGGCTTCCTCTACAACCCGAATCATCGTTGGTATTACTTTCCGTGGTTGGAACGCAACGAGGCGATTCTGCTGAAGTGCTACGACTCCAAGGACGACGGCCGTGCGCGCTTCACCGCGCATACCTCGTTCGATGACCCGAACAGCCCGCCGAATGCGGCGCCGCGCGAGAGCATCGAAGTCCGCGCGCTGGTCTTCTGGCCGGCTGATTAGCAGAACTTGCAGTTACCGGAAGACCGTGTTTTGCAACTGCTGGTCGCCTCTGCGGCAAAGGCGGTCTTCCAAGCGTAAACGGCGGAAAATGCACATCCAGCGAGGGCTAAGAGCGTACACCTGATGAGTACGCGCTGGGCCCTCAAACACGAAGGAGAATAAATGGATAACCAGCCGAAGAAGCCTGTGGCGGTCGTTATCGGGGCTGGTCCGGGCCTCGGCGCTTCACTCATCCGACGCTTTGCTAAAACCTACTCTGTCGCCATGCTCGCGCGCAAAGCGCGGTACCTGGCGGCGCTCGCGGGCGAGATTCAACAAAGCGGCGCGGCGGTGCAGGAACTCACCTGCGATGTCAGTGATCGCACGCAAATAGCGGCTGCGTTTCGCGCTATTCGCGAGGAGCTAGGCGATCCTGAAGTGCTCCTCTACAATGCCGGCAGCGGCGTCTTCGGCACTATCACGGAAATCACGCCCGATCAGTACGAAGCGGACTGGCGGGTCAACTCCTTCGGGGCGTTTGTCGCAGCCAAAGAGGTCGCGCCCGCAATGATTGCGCGCTCGAGACGCTTTTTTGTGCGCGCCCGCCAAGTCCGCACTGGCTTGGCTCAAACTGCTTCGCTTGGCCGCTGGGCAAACTGCAAGGATACGACTCGGGCCGGTATGTCTGGGGTGGTCTCCCGATGGCTCAGGAGGATCGAGACTCTCCCCGAAATCGCGATCCGTTTGCTCCGCGTTCAAATCAAAAATCGGCCGGCTAACGAAATGATTCGCCTATACGACAGCGAGCGTATACTCTTTTATTGCGATCCGCCCTATCCGCATGAAACGCGCGGTGATTCCAAGGCTTACGGCTTCGAAATGACGGACGAGGACCACCGAAAAGCTCGCCAAGCTTTTAGCTAGAATCGATGGCAAGGCCGCCGTCTCAGGCTATCGCGGCTCGCTGACGGACGAGATTTACAAAGAGCGAATCGCTATGATGCTGCTCTGAAGAACTGCCTTCGATCAAAAAACCTCGGCGGGAAGCGCTCTGGACGAATTACTAAATGCCGGCTCTCGACTACGCCATTGCGCGGGCGCTGCTACATTCCACATTTGCGCAAGCCGAGAAAGAGCTATCTGAGCTAAAAAGTACAATCGCCTTGGCGGAAATTATGGCGTCCTGCGACGCCCTCTTCAATTCGCGCACTCAGGCGTACGCAAGGCTATCCTGGGCTGTGTATTGGCTCGAATTCAGAACCGCGCGATCAATATCGCCTGCCTTACGTGAACCAGAGGCGATTATGCTGAACTCGACACTCATAGCGGTCTGGGCTATTCTGGCTCGGGCAGGCCGGTGTTCTATTTCACCCTTATGGCGAGGCGAGGCGTCGGCTATCCCGAGGTGTGCAATCGCGCAACCTTCTAGTCGGTGTTATTGCGTTTCTCGGAAAGGCCAGCTTACTGGTCGTGTTTGGTTATTTCCTATGGGGTGGGTGCGATCGGTGGTGGAGATTCGAGGTACCACGGGTTTTCACTTTTTCGCAGACGAAAATGGACATGCAAATCGCTTGTCCTAGGATCGTAAGTGAAGATTTCACCATCGGTGGGCATCGGGGAACAGATGATATTTGCTGGCGGAACATAGAGTGGTTCGAACCTAGATACGCCGTGAAGGTATATGGCACCAAACCCCGCACAGTGACTCCCAAACTCGTCAATGAACTCTATACGCCCGATGATTCTATAGCCAGTCCTTCCGCTCTTTATAGCCTCCTCTTGGCTTTGCGGCATCGATTGCGCGAAAAGAGTATGGGTTTGACCTCGATTAATAGTAAGTCCGGGCTCGACGCGTCCGGCAGGGAGTTTGAGTTGCGAGTATCGGAGTTCCACGTCAGGTGGAGACAGCATTTCTCGAACAAATGGGACGACTTGTTCGGCATCCGATCCTCCATCGTTGTGTATAGGAATCAAGACATTGGCGCTCGGGCCAAAATCTCGAAATTCCATGCGGTCGGTATCAACAAATATATGCGCTTCATGAGTAATCCGAAACTCGTTTTCAGCATCTTTTGCTACTTCGCTACTGATCGCAGCTTGAGTGGCCATGATAGTGGCTTGGCCTTGATAAACGGCACGCGTTTCAATCAGTACGCAGATAGTCACTACCGTGAGGATAACCGTCGCGACGCCGAAACCGAGAGAAGCTATAAAAGAACGCTTTGTCCACTTGAGCTGATCGGTGCTATAGGCATCCTGCTTTCCTGCGTTGGTATTGTTGGAGGAATCAAACTTTTTAACAAAGCGGATGAACTCGTCCGTCAAGGTCTTTATGGCAGAGCTAATGTTTACGAGTTGGCCGCATGGATCAATTGTTATGGGACGCCGGTCTTGCTTCTGTTGGCCGCTTTCTATGCGCTCATCGCCTTTCCTCCGATGACGATTGCTCATCTGCTGGATCGGTTAGCGGCTTTTTGATTTTTGTGTTTTGCTACGTATTCGTCGTTTAGTGATGAGGCTAGCCTTTTCACTATCAACCCTAACTAACGCTTTAAGCGCATCCTCAAAATTCAACGGATGGAGCGTTACCGGCTTAGCTTTTGGCATAATCCCTTGCTGAACGGCAAACGGCACTGGCCGTCCCTGATCATACGACAGACCGCATGCCTAATGGAAATGCTAAGGCTTTCGCCAGTGTGGCGACCTCAGCAACCTTGAAGGATTGATAGGAAGATATCGGGATCGTTCCGATGGTTATGGCGGAAGGAAAATTACCGCCAAATAGAGCGGCCGGTATTCCTTGCTGACATGATGATAATTCCTAATAATTCCGCGCTTTAAGAGACTCCAGAAGCTTTCAATGTTGTTGGTGTGCGGGCGGAGACATCACGATTACGAGCAGAGGTGCCGTTATGTTGGCGGCGGAAGTGACTGAGCGGCTCGTCGATCGCGCTCGGGTCGTGGCTACGTTCAATACCGAGATCATTCAAACGGGAATTCAGGATTACTTGTTTTTCGGTGACCCCGATGCAGAAGCACAAGCAAACCAGTTCTTCGCGCAAGGGCATGAGATCAATTTTGTCGATCTTCCCAACTGGATTCACGTCGCAATTGCCACTATCGGAAGGGATGGCCAGCAGTCTTTTTTTAACGCTTTGCGCGGACTCCATCGAAAAGCCGGATATGCTTGCTCGCACCATTAAGACCGCGTGGAATAAACAGCTAGAGATGCTCATTGGGCCTCAAGGTTAAGCCACAGGCTCGAGTCAGGCTTCCTCGGCTTCGAGTATGGCAACCGGCACTTCTTCTTCGCCGGTGTCCTCATGTTCAGGTTCGGCTACCATGGCCGGCCCGTATTGTGCGCAGGCGTATAGAATCACGGCGACGGCCAAGTACGCCGCGGCCACTGCTGGTGTCCGATTGATACCGATTGCGGTGCCGTGCATGAAGCCGAAGAAGGTCAAAACAGCGCCCGCGAAAGCAAAGTAGGCGCCCTTGCGGAAGTCCTTATCAATAATAAAGGTGCCGATGGCGCCTAGAATCAAGCCTGCCAGAATCGAGCCACCGCCCATCACGTCGAGGCCATGATAGATAACCCCGGTCTGCGCCATCTTGTCGATTAAGGCGGGAGTTACAGCCACTCCGGCAGAGCCAAGCGCGTTATCGATCTGGAGCTTGCACCACGCAGCCAGATGCGGCGTCAGCGCAAGTATAATCGCAGGAGCATGGCGGCGCGGTGTCTCCTGGAAGGCCTGCGCCCCGATCAGCATGCCTATATAAAGTAGGATCGGTGAGATAGCCACAACTGGTATCACCGCAACCATTAAGGAGATAATGCCAAACCAGGCCATGATGATGACCATGATGCCGGTCGCGGCGGAATAGCCAATCCGGCCGCCCATAGCTTTCCATCCGGGATGCCCGATGTAGACGGCGTTTATATAAGGGTTTCCCATCAGGCAGCCAATCAAGCTGATGATGCCATCGGCTGTCAGTACCCGCGTCGTTGGGAAACTATCGCCGGCGACCGAAGCGCTGACGACGTTATCCATTGCCTCAACTAGATCGTAGATACCGAACGGAATGGCAGTAACTAGAATTACGCCGAGATAGCGGAAGCCGTGAAAGACATGGCCGATCGCGGGTATCGGCAAAGCGAAACCGTAATTAGTAAACGAATCATGCAGGGCGGCGAGGCTCATCCCGCCGAGATTCAAGCCGAATAGATTCGAACCCCACGCGATAACGGTACCAACTGCAATGGCGACCAAGCCCGCAGGCACGCCTCCATAGCCGATGCCGCCAAACCAGCTCGCGATAATGACGCCGAAACAGGTCAGGCCGATGAAGGGCGTCATGAACATGTCGAGCGCCGGGCGCATCGAGATAAAAGTTATCGAGACGCCGGCCAGCGTACCAAGAAGCGCGGCGCGTGGAGTGATACGCCGGATGACCGGTGCGATAAAGCCGCCTGCCATCAGGACGAAACTCTGGATAAAGACCCAAGTCAGGCCAGCTTCCCATCCTTGAATCGGATCGCCAGTCTTGAGCTTAATCGGCAGCATGATCACCAGCGTCACGATAAACATATGAGGCACGCTGATGCCCGAGGGAAGTGCGCAGACATCCTTGCGCCCGGTCTTCTGCGCGAGCCGGTAGGCGAGCCACGCATAATACATGGTGCTCAGGCACATCATCATTCCGGTGGCGGGCAGGATGCGCTTGAATACCAAGTCGTCGGGCATTTTTAGCACGAACCGCAGCAATCCCGTCAGCGTCAGCAGATTGACCAGGATATTGGTGCCGAAGCCAAAGAACGCGTTCCAGTCACCTCGTGTCCAGATGACGGGCCGCGCCGGTGATTCAATCGAGGCGGGCCGTGTCGATGCTGCTTCCATCAGAACCTTCTCCCCTACTCAGTCGAGTCATTAGGCAGTAGCGGCTGACTGGCTATTGCGCTTAATCCAGTGCTTTAATCAGCGCGGCCGAACTCCCAACCCAGCCGAAAATGCCGCCTTGAGCCTTGATCATCTTGAGTCCCATTTCCTGGAACTCAGGAAAGTAGGAGCCGACACAGTCCTCCAGCACGAGGCAATCATAGCCACGATCATTGGCCTCGCGGACGGTCGTGTTGACACATACTTCGGTAGTCACTCCGGTGACGACCAATTGCGTGATACCTCGATGCTGCAAAATGGCTTGAAGGTCAGTTGCGAAAAAGGCGCCCTTGCCTGGCTTATCAATGACCGGCTCGGACTTTAATGGATACAGCTCAGGAATAATGTCGTGGCCGATTTCGCCGCGAACTAGTATACGGCCCATCGGCCCGGGATCGCCGATGCACGTCGCGCTGCGGCCGCGTTCTTTTTTGGCCGGGGGAAGATCCGTTAGGTCGGGGCGATGGCCCTCGCGGGTATGGATCACCTGAAGGCCGGCGCGCCTCCACGTGTCAAGCAGCCTGCGATTAGGCTCGATTGTGCGCCGGAGCTGGGAAACGTCATTACCGAGCATTTCGCCGAAGCCACCAGGCTCAAGAAAATCCCGCTGCATGTCGATGATGACGAGGGCGCAGTGCGAAGGAATCAGCTCGAACTCATACGGCTCAGCTTCGATCAAAATGCGATCGCTTGGCATAGTTAGTCCGCTCCAGTTCCATGGATCTGCTTGCAGGCCCCGTTCGAGTCTTGGTCAGGTACGCCCGCCGCAGCGGTTTCGCACGCTCCCGCCATTGAGATTGGTGCATTCGACGTGATGGCGAGCCGCGTGCCGCCTAAGCAACCTGGATGCCGCAACTTGCCCTCCTCGGGATTTATGGCCGGTTAACGGATTTCACGCAGGCGCTGAGTGTCGTCTTAAGCGGTTGCAGGATTCAGCTTCGCTATTGGTTTGAATGAGTACGAATCGGCTGCAAAAGTAACCGGCCGCTCGCAGAGGGGCCACTCCCGCTTAACGGTTATTGCGAAGCGTTAAAAACGAGCGCTGCTTGGTTCGTATGCAGATGCCTGCAATCACAGCAAGGCCCCGGCCTGGTACTCGCAGCCAGATGGCACTGCCGCATATCGTTGTGACATTAAGCTAGATCAATCCAGATACGCGAGGCATGGCGCCTGGCCCGCGCACCACCTGCCGAGTATGCGAAGTTCAAGCGCAGGTGCTTGGAATCTGCGCCGTAACGTTTCAAATTGCAAAGGCAGTTGGCTGAAGTGTTGAGTAATAGCAGTTCTAAGCGTTAGATGGCATGCGAAGCGCGGGTATATCGATGGATCTCTCTTTTCCAGACTGGGCGGTTGCCGAAAATCAGCGAACACCGCGAAGGCAGCTGTTCTGAAGCGGCGGCCAGCGCATGACTCGATTAAAGAACCCATGGCATATCGGTTGCTTTAAGGCAAAGCTGAGCTTGCTTCGAATTATGGAATAAGGCTTGGAACCTCGGCATGGATTGGTTTGACAACCTGTCATTGGCCGCCCTGCTGCATCTGATTTCGATTACGAAATGTTGAGCGCAAATGGATGAGGCTCCCATACTTCATTTTTCGAGCTTTCGTCTCGACGCAGTAAACCAAGAGTTATGGCGCGACTCGGATCGCCTTGAGATCCGTCCTAAAACCTTCCAATTCCTGCTTTATCTGGCGCGCAATCCCGGACGGCTGATCAGCCGCGAAGAGTTGCTGGTCAATGTGTGGGGCGCAGCTCCCGCTGCCGAGGGCCTGTTACGCGTGTACAGCTTTGAGTTACGCCACCTGCTCGGCGACGACGCGAAGCATCCGCGCATCCTGGAGACTTTGAATCGGCGCGGCTACCGCTTTCTGCCCAAGGTAACCTTTTGCCCTTCGGACGGCGAACCGAGTGCCAAAAAACCCCATAGCTCGAAGGTAGCGGATCAGTCGGATGCCAGCACTCATCAGACCCTGAGTGATTCAGCAAGTGCTTCGATCGGCGCATCCACGGCCGAGCTTGAAGTGGACGCTCAAGATAATGAAGCGGCCAAGCGCACGTTTCTAGTGCGCGCCCCATCCGCCACCAAAGCAATGCTGCCGATCAGAGTCGGCGTGTTGCATTCGCTCACCGGCACGATGGCTCACAGCGAGAGTCCGGTGGTCGATGCGACCCTGCTCGCGATCGGCGAGCTCAATCAGCGGGGTGGTTTGCTTGGCCGCCACGTCCAAGCTGTGGTTGTGGATGGCAAGTCTGACGCTCGAACTTTTGGCCTGGAGGCTGAATGGCTAATCAAGGAAAAGCGCGCGCTCGCGATTTTCGGCTGTTGGATGTCAGCCCATCGCAAGGCGGTGCTGCCCGTCGTTGAGCGGCATGACAGCCTGCTCGTCTACCCCGTGCAATACGAGGGTCTCGAAGGCTCACCCAACGTTTTCTATCTCGGTGCTGCGCCTAATCAGCAAATCATCCCGGCGATCCGCTGGGCCTTCGGCTTCCTGAACTGCAAACGGCTGTTCCTGGTAGGTTCCGACTATATCTTTCCGCGTATCGCCAATGAGATTGTGCGCGATCAGGTCAAGCGTATGGGCGGGACGATTGCCGGCGAAAGCTATATTCCGTCAGGCGGAGTTGAGATGGCTTCGCTGGTCGCCCAAATCGCTGCAAGCAAGCCCGATTTGATCGTCAACACAATTAATGGGGACAGCTATATTCCTTTTTTTCGTTCGTTGCGCACGCACGGTTTGACACCCGATCGGATTCCCGTTCTCTCGTTCAGTATCGGCGAGAACGAGCTGCGCAGCCTCGACATCCCCGGCAACTATGCGGCGTGGAATTACTTCCAGAGTATTGACCGCACTGAAAACCGGCTCTTCGTAAATTCGTTCCGCGCGCGCTATGGCCCTCAACGAGTAACTTCAGATCCGATGGAGGCTGCGTATATCGGCGTTCATCTATGGGCACAAGCGGTCGAGCAGGCTGGATGCGAGGACATAGTACGCATTCGCGAAGCGCTGCGCCATCAGAGCTTGAATGCGCCCGAAGGTGCAGTTCACATCGATCCGGTAAATCAGCACACCTGGAAAACTATCCGGGTGGGGCGGATTATCGAAGAAGGCCAATTCGATATAATTTATAGTTCAGAAAATCCAATTCGGCCAGAACCTTATCCCGACAGCCGCTCGATTGGCGAGTGGCGAAGCTTTCTGGGCGATCCTCAGTCTCACTAGCGATTCTTCAAATCGAACCGCTTAAGGATGGCTGTGCGTCATAAGCTCAGTATCTGCCTGAGCGGCGAAATCGTTAACAGGATCGCCCTGTAACGTGCCGAACGCTAGATAGCGTTAAACTACCGTTAGGTCTCATTCTCAATAATGAGTATCCGGGCACACAGGCCAAATGTCCAGAGACGCATTCGTTAATTACAGCAGGTGACTGGCTGCTGTGCAGTTGCCTCCTGATCAGGCATCGGACTGACTAATCGATCACTCGCTGCTTCCGAAGTCCGCGGCGACGCAGTCTGGCGCCAGCCCCTGAGTGATGACCCCGCAGATGAAGATCGGCGGCATGGCCCTTGCTCAATCCAGCGCGCCAACCGCAGTCACAAGATGTGAACTGCGATAGGGGAGCGGCGTTAAGCTTTAACGGTTGAGAGGAGCAGTTGTGAAGCATCGGCGTAGAATCGGGTTCGGCAACGCTTCCGCACTGGCGGCGGCGTCTTTGTGCGTATTAGTCTGGCTCGGAGGCAATGCGCGGGCGGACATGAGCACCGGCAGCAGTTCGAGCTCGGCTGCTAGCAGCAGTTCGGGCACAGAAGTGGCGCAGGCATCACCTTCAAGCGCAACTATCGATGAACTGCGTCAGGAGATCCAGGAGGAACGCGCTCGTACAGCTCAGCTAGAGAGCCGGTTGGATCAGCTTCAGAGCACCGAGCAGCAGCAGGAGCAAAGCCAGTCCACACTGCAACAGACCTTGAGCAAAATGCAGGCGGGACGCGGCAATGAGAAGGTGTCAGGTGGCCAAAACCTGGCGGACATATACGACCGCGGCTTTTTCCTGCGCAGTAAGTACCGCAGGTTTTCGCTCTACATCAACGGCCTGGCACAAATTCGCTACTCGTTCTTCAAGCCCAATTCGGTTGGCCGTTACGATTATACCAATCGTTCTCAGAGCGACTTCGAGGTTTACCTCGCGCGGCTGGCCTTTTCCGGCAACATATTCGAACCAAACCTGAAATACTTCTTTCAAATTCAGGGCTTCACAACCGGAAACTCAAACAACATGACGCTGCTGGACTGGTTCATGGCCAAGACCTTCAGTCCATATCTCACGATCCAGGCAGGCCGTTCATGGACTGCATATACCTGGGAATTCTACGCCAACCCGGCGTGGCTTACGTTTCCGGATTTGTCAGATGCCGAGTATGCATTCGTACTCCCGCGCGCGACTGGACTGGCTGCGTATGGACAATATGGCAAGCTCTCCTATGAAGCTGAGTTAACCAACGGAATTCCGGCACTCGATGCGGGCGGCAACGAAAACATCAACTCGAACATGGCCTATATCGGCCACCTCCAATACGATATCCTGGCCCCGGCATTCTTTGGCTTTGCAGAAACCCATCCGGAAGACAGTTATGCAGAGGCGCCGGGCTTGTCAGTCTGGGGTTCGGGGATGTACAACCCGGTCAATAGCAACTCAACTTTCGAAAATGAAATGGTGGGTGATTCCACGTACGGCGGCAACGCGTCAGTGGGCTTCCGCTGGGGTTATTTCACTGCGCAGGGCACTGGCTATTACCGCCGCACGCAGCCTGGCAACGAAGCCCGTGCATTTGGCGTGACCACTGGATATAACTCATGGGGCTATGCCGAACAGACCGGCTATTACCTGGTTCCGGGAAAATGGGAAATCGCCCAGCGCATATCCGGCATCTGGTGGGGCCAAGGCGAAATTCCACAATCCGGCACTCCGGCGAATCCCAGCTACGAAACTTATTGGTTCAGCGGGCCGGATGATTTCTCGTATAACCGGCTAACCGAATATACTGCTGGCCTGAACTACTATCTCTATGGGCATAACGCGAAGATCGAGTTTGAGTATTCGTATCTGGCAGGCAAAGATTTCAACAGCAACGGCTTCGGCGCGAGCCGCCTCTGGATTCAATCGCAACTCCAATTCTAGTTGCTTCCAGGCGGCCTGAAATGAGCATGTTTCCATCACATAAAGGATCCCGAAAGGAACGACAAGACCCGGTGAAATACTTATCGATGAATTCAGACTCTAGCGGAGCCGTTCTCGTCCGGAGGCTCGGGCGGGTATTCGGCACCTGCGCGGTGCTTGCTCTGCTCGCTTACTCACCTGCCCTCGCGCAGGATACGGTAAAGGTCGGCGTCTTGCAGTCGCTGACCGGCACGATGGCGATCAGCGAGGTGACGGTTAAGAACGCCGAAATGCTGGCGATCGATCAAATCAATGCAGCCGGCGGCGTCAATGGCAAACAGATTGACGCGATCGTAGAAGATGGCGCTTCCGAGCCTGCCATCTTCGCCCAGAAGGCTCAGAAGCTGCTGGAAGACGACAAGGTGGTTACCGTATTCGGCGGATGGACTTCGGCCAGCCGCAAGGCGATGCTGCCAGTGTTCGAGCGCTTCCACGGCCTGTTATGGTATCCGGTGCAGTTCGAAGGCAACGAGTGCTCGCCGGACATCATGTACTCGGGCGCGCAGCCCAATCAGCAGATTCTCCCGGCGCTAGACTGGGCCAAGCAGAAAGGCTATAAACACTACTTTCTGTTAGGCTCTGACTATGTATTCCCGCGTACTGCGAACCTGATTTTGAAAAAGCATATCATACACGACGGCCTGCAAGTGGTTGACGAGGAGTACGTTCCGCTTGGCGGCACCGACTTCAGCGCGATCGTCAACAAGATTCAGGCAGCAAAACCCGATATCATCTTTAATACCTTGAACGGCGACAGCAATGTTTCCTTCTTCAAGCAGATGGCCGCGGCCGGGCTGCCTCCCGACAAGCTGCCGGTAATGTCATTCAGTATTGCCGAACCGGAGGCCAAGGCGATGGGACCATCGCTGGTCCAGGGAAGTTACGCGGCCTGGAACTACTTCCAGAGCCTGGACGATCCTGCGAGCAAAAAATTCGTCGCCGCCTACAAGGCCAAATTCGGCGCGGACTCAGTAGTTGACGATCCGATGGCGCACGGCTATCTGGACGTGTATGTATGGGCCGCCGCCGCGCAGGCGGCAGGCAGCTTCGACCCGGACAAAGTCCGCGACGCTGCAGTAAAATTGCCGTGGAAAGATTACGTCATGGGCAAGACCAAGTTCGCCGCGAATCAAAGCCTCGTGCAGACCGCGTATGTCGGCCAGCTTGATCCAGAGGGCCAGTTCAAAATCCTGTGGGACTCAGGCAAGCCAATTTACCCGCAGCCATATGATCCGCTGACCTTCCCTGGTAAAAAGTGTGTTATTCATCATTAGCTACACGCCGTAGCCAGGTTCGCGTGGGCGGACGCTTTAACTCGCCGCCCACGCGCCTGGACAGGAATATATGACTGAGTCTGCCCTGCTCGCCGGCCAACTGTTCAACGGAATCAGCCTCGCCTCGATTTTTCTATTAGCCGCACTCGGCCTCGCTCTGAGCTTTGGCCTGATGCAGGTCATCAATATGGCTCATGGCGAGATCATCATGATGGGTGGCTATTTGACCTACATGACGCTGCAGGTGGTGCCCCGCGGGCCGGGCTATCTGCTGGGGTTGCTGGTGGCCTTTACGGGCGCCGCGCTGTTCGGCGCGCTGCTCGAACTGATTCTGATTCGCCGGCTATACGGCCGCCCACTCGACACGCTGCTCGCCACCTGGGGTGTCAGCCTGATCATGCAGCAGGGCGCCCGTTCGATCTTCGGCCCGATCGGCGACGAGGTCACCGCACCACCGTTCCTTGCTGGCTCAGTGCATGTCGCGGGCTTGGACCTCCCGCTGGTGCGCCTGTTCATTATCCTGCTCGCAGCGGTGGTGCTGGCTGCCGTCGTGATGCTGATTGCGCGCACGCGAATCGGATTAATGGTCCGCGCGGTGCACCAGGATCGCGACATGGCCGAAGCGCTGGGCATCAATACTCGTATGGTGGATCTGCTTGTTTTCGCGATCGGCAGCGGCGTCGCCGGACTCGGAGGTTCGGCGCTCGCGCTGATTGCGCCGGTCACGCCAACCGTCGGCCAGAGCTATATCGTGTACGCCTTTCTGGTCGTCATCCTGGGCGGGCTGGGCAGTGTCTCCGGCACCGCGATCGCTGCGGTAATCGTCGGCCTGTTTTCGGCTGGAGCGCAGGTGTTCACCAGCGTCAGCACCTCAGACGTACTGTTGCTGCTTTTCGTCATCGCCTTTATCCAGTTCAGGCCCCGCGGGATAGTGACTACAAGCTCGAGGGCGCTGGAGAGCTGAGATGCGCCGCAGCGAGAATCTGATTTATGCCGCGGCTTTCATCGCGCTGATATTGGCGCCGTTTTATCTTGGAGGTTACGAACTCTCACTGCTCGGCCGGTTTCTCGC
>Ga0335075_10007142_pt1 | contig 17196 bp, 12 predicted proteins | sample Lox_Sample_24_FD_206723 | JGI IMG/M metagenome (GOLD analysis project Ga0335075, IMG submission 206723) | Soil microbial communities from Loxahatchee National Wildlife Refuge, Florida, United States - Lox_Sample_2.4 | ecosystem: Environmental > Terrestrial > Soil > Wetlands | place: USA...
GACCGTCTCGGGCAGCGGCCGGTCGGAGATGTCCTCGCCGGGATAAGCCTGCTGGTGCATGTGCGTGCGCAGGTCGCCCGGATCTACCCACCAGACCCGGACCACAGGCTCCTCGGCTGCCAGCACATGGCATGCCTGCTCGAGCGCGGCCTTGGCGGCGCCGTAACCACCCCAGCCCGCGTACGCCTCCACCGCGGCATCTGAAGTGACACTCAGCACCGCCCCGCCGAGGCTCCGCAGTCCTGGCAGGAGCAGCTGCGTCAGCGCGACCGGGGCAATGGCATTGACCTCGAACGAGGCGCGCAGGTCGGCCACCGGGTAGTCGGCCAGCGCTGGCAGCGGGCTGGCACCGAGGGTGCCGGCGTTGTTGACCAGCAGGCTGGCACCGCCAACCGCGTCGGCCGCGCTAGCCAGCGCGGCACGGTGGCCGGGATCAGTGATATCGCCCGGCAGTGCGAGCACGGAGCGGTCCGGCAGGTCACGGACTACCCGCAGTTCCGCTGCGGTAGCCTCCAGCGCCCTGCCGTCGCGCGCATCGATGATCAGCTGGTAGCCCGCCCCCGCGAGGGCTCCAGCCAGTGCCCGGCCCAGGCCGCGAGAGGCTCCGGTGATAACTGCCACAGGTTGCGTGTTCATGTCAGCGACGCTAGGCGGACGGCCGGTTCGACGCATCGGGCCGCGGCCGGGCTATGGCTACGACCTTGGTCCTAGGACCAGCGCCCGATCCGCAACGCCGCGCGCGCCGGTACGGTCAGGGGTATGGGTCAGGCTCAGCTTCAAGCCGGCGACCAGCCCGAACAGGCCGGCCAGGATGAGGTCTTCGAGCGAGTCAGCCAGGTGGTACTGGCGGTAGCCAGTCAGCTCTCGGTCAGGGACGTGCTGCAGGTGATCGTGCGCTCGGCCCGGTCGCTTGCCGGGGCCAGATACGCCGCGCTCGGCGTACCGGGCGAAGGCGGGTCGTTCGCGGAGTTCGTCGTGGACGGGCTCACCGCGCGCGAGCAGGCGGCGATCGGCCCGCTGCCGCGCCAGCACGGGATGCTCGGAGTCGTGCTCAGTGAGGGCAAGCCGCTGCGGCTGGCGGACATCCGCACGGACCCGCGGTTCTGGGGCTGGCCCGCCGCCCATCCCGAGCTCACTGACGTCCTCGGCGTGCCGATTTCACACGGAGATCAGATTCTCGGCTTCATCTTCGCCGCCTGCAAGACCGAGCCCGGTGGCTTCACTGACCGAGACGAGCGCCTGGTGAGCTTGTTCGCGGCGCATGCCGCGATCGCGCTGACGAACGCCAGGCTCTACGAGCGCGGGCGCGAGCTCTCGGTGCTCCAGGAACGGGCAAGGCTGGCCAGGGACCTGCATGACGCGGTGTCGCAGAAGCTGTTCAGCGTCCGGGCCAAGGCCAGGGCGTCGGCGATCCTCGTGCGCCGGGACCCCGGCCGGGCAATCGAGGAGATCGACAGCATTGCCGCGCTTGCTGGCGAGGCGCACGCTGAACTTCGCGTGATCATCGACGGCCTGGCCCCGCCCGAGCTTGCCGCAGGCGGTCTGGCCGGCTCGGTTCGCGGTTACGCTGCCCTGGCCGGCCGTACCTACGGCACCGACGTGCACGTCCGGGTCGACGATCTGCCCGACCTCGACACGGCCCGGCAGACCGCGGTCTACCGGGTCGCCCAGGAAGCGATCGGCAACGCGATCCGGCACTCCGGCGGCGCGGTGTCGGTCTGTCTGAGCCGGCGCCAGCGCAGCGTCGTTCTCGAGGTCAGCGACAGCGGGCGCGGCTTCGACGTCAGCGGGCCTCAGCAGGGCCTCGGTCTCGCCTCGATGCGTGAGCGGGCCGGGTCCGTCGGCGGCACGCTCAAGATCACTTCTGTACCGGGAACGGGCACAAAGGTGCGGCTGACGGTCCCTGCGGCCGCAGTTTCCCGGCAGGATGTGCTCCCGCTGACGAATGCCGCCCGGCATGACCGCTAGCCGGCCGATCACTGTGCTGATCGCGGACGACCATCCGGTAGTCCGCCAGGGGCTCGCGGTGCTGCTCGAGGTCCAGGATGACATCGCGGTCGTCGGCGAGGCAGGCACCGGCCCCGAGGCGGTAGAGCTGACCCGGCAGCATGCTCCGGACGTGCTGCTTCTCGACCTCAAGCTGCCGGAGCTGGACGGTCTGGGCGTGTTGTCAGAGCTGCGCGCACAGCAGGGCAGCACCCGCGTACTTGTCCTGACCAGCGCGGTCGGCCCGGCCACTCCAGGGCTGGCGCTGCAGGCGGGCGCGGCCGGCTTTCTGTACAAAGATGTGGATCCCGATGCGCTGGTCCGGGCTATTCGCTCGGTGCACGATGGCCATACCGTGCTCGCCCCAGAAGCAGCCGGCTTGGTTACGGCCCGTCCGGCAGGCGATGCCCGCGGCATCGGCGCGCTGACCGGACGGGAACGGGACGTTCTCGAACTGCTCGCTGCCGGCCACTCCAACCGCGAGATAGCACGGCTGCTGCATGTGTCGGAGAAGACCGTCAAGACGCACGTCAGTGCTGTACTCGCGAAGCTTGGAGTAGCCGACCGGACGCAGGCCGCGTTGCTCGCCGTCCGTCATCGGGGCTGAGCGGAGCCCGCGCCCGCCCGCTGTGCCGGGCGCGGATTGCGGTGGTGGTGTCATGCCGTAAGTTCAAGCTGAGATGGTGGCGCTCGAAGGGAACCGGATGGCGGCTGAGGTATTGCGGCTGCGCGGGGTTGGGGTCAGATATGACAGGTCGATGCTGCTGCGCGACGTCAACTGGACTGCGCGCAGCGACGAGAGCTGGGTGATCATCGGGCCGAACGGGGCCGGCAAGACGACACTCCTGCAGGTCGCCGCGACGCTGCTGGCACCGACTCACGGAAGCGTGGAGATCCTTGGCGAGCCGCTTGCTGACGCTGACGTGGCTGACCTGCGTACCAGGATCGGCATGTCGAGCTCGGCTATCGCGGATCAGGTGCCACTGCACGAGAAGGTCATTGACCTGGTGCTGACAGCGTCCTACGGCATACTCGGCCGCGACGCGGAGGACTACGACTCGTTCGACGTGACCAGGGCGGTCGAGCTGCTGGACGCACTCGGTTGCGCGCACCTGATCCGGCGCCGTTTCAGTTCGCTGTCCGAGGGCGAGCGGAAGCGCGTCCAGATTGCCCGGTCACTGATGGCGGACCCGGAGCTCCTCCTACTTGACGAGCCTGCCGCTGGACTCGACCTCGGCGGCCGCGAGGATCTCCTGCAGCGCATCGCCGCGCTGTTGCGAGACCCCCGGTCACCGATGATGGTGCTCGTCACCCACCACGTGGAAGAAGTCCCTGAGGGATTCACGCACGCGATGCTGATGCGCAAGGGCGCCGTGCTCGCTGCCGGGCCGCTTACCGACGTGTTCACCGAGCGCAATCTGTCGCGGTGCTTCGGCGTGCCCCTGCAGGTCGAGCGGCGAGCAGCACGGTGGTCAGCGCGCGCTGTGCCGCTTCCCTGAGGTCAGGGCCCAGCTCGGCGGGCGGGACGCGGTCACCCGCTCCGGCCTGTGGCGCTGATCACATCGGCTTGCTGGCGGTCTCGCCCGGCATGCCTGCTCGCATACGCTCTCCTCATGCGAGGATTTCGTGGGCCCGGCTGAAGGGCTCGCGATCTTCGGGGTAGGCGTTGCGGCCGGCGCAGTAAACGCCGTGGTCGGATCAGGATCGCTGATCACTTTCCCCACTTTGCTTGCCTTCGGCTTCCCGCCGGTTGTGGCTAACGTCTCAAACAACGTGGGCCTGGTCTCGGGCAATGTCAGCGGCGCCGTCGGTTACCGGCATGAGCTGTCGGGCCAGCGCAGCAGGCTGACCCGCCTGGCCGTTTACTCGGCAGCGGGCTCGCTTGCCGGTGCCGCCGCCCTCCTAGCGCTGCCATCGAGCTCGTTTGAGCTGATCGTGCCTGTGCTGATCCTGACCGCGTGCGTGCTCGTGCTGATCCAGCCCTGGCTTAGCCGCCGGATCAGCAGCACGCGCGAGCGTCGGGCCGAGCAGGATGGCGCTGCCTCGCCCGGTCGCGAGCGGATCAGCCCGGTACTCGGAGCCGGCGTATTCGGATCGGCCGCCTACGGCGGCTATTTCGGCGCCGCCCAGGGAGTGCTCGTGATCGGCCTGCTCGGCACGTTTCTGGACGAGAGCATGCAGCGGGTGAACGGCGCCAAGAACGTGCTGGTGGCGGTCGTGAACGGCACTGCCGCTTTGGTCTACATCATCTTCGCGCACGTGGCGTGGCTCGTCGTGCTGCTGATCGCGGTGGGCTCCACCCTCGGCGGCTTCCTCGGGGCCAAATTCGGCCGCAGGCTGCCGCCCCGGGCGCTGCGGATTTTCGTCGTGCTGATCGGCGTCATCTCGGCGGTAAAGCTGATCTTCTTCTGACGCATCCCGTGCTCAGCAATAGCGTGCTCAGCTGCTGCTGCTACCTGCAGTGGTCGCGGCCGGCTCGGTCGCGTTCAGGTGTTCCCGGCCGAGCAGTCCCGCTCCGGCTCCGACCCCGACAGTGAACAGCGCGGCAACCGCGAAGGCGATCCGCAGCGACGAGATGTCGGCGACTCCGCCCATCACGCTGGGCGCAGCCATGCCTGCGCCATAGCTCACGGTGGCGACGCCGGCGACGCCGATCGCCGGACTCGGGCCGGAGCGACCTGCCGCAGCGAAGACCAGTGGCACCACAACCGAGACGCCGAGACCTATCAGAATGAAGCCGATCAGTGCGGTAACTGCTGCCGAGCTCATGGCGACCAGCACGCACCCCGCTGTGCCTGCCACTCCGCAGGCGCGCACACTGAGCACCGGGCCGAAGCGCCGCACAGCCGCGTCGCCGCACAGTCGGCCGGCCGCCATCGATCCAGCGAACGCGCCGGTGGCGATTGCTGCCGCTGCCTGGCTGGAGTGCAAGTCCCAGTGCATGAAGACTGCGGACCAGTCATTTGCCGCGAACTCGACGAAGATCGAGGCGAAGCCGACGAGTCCGATGAGCAAGATCGTGCCATGCGGCCAGGCGAACCGCGGGACGTCAACCTCGGCCGCCGCGCCGGCCGGCGCCTGTCCGGCGAACCAGACAGATGCGACGCCGCCCGCCGTGGCTGAAGCCACGGCCACCACCGTGAACTGGATCACCGGGTCCAGGTGCGCGTGCGCCGACAGTGAGCCGATCAGCGCGCCGGCCAGCACGCCCAGGCTCCACAACCCGTGCAGACCTGACATGATCGATTTGCCGATCCGCAGTTCCGCCTCGACCGCTTGAGCGTTCATCGCGTTGTCGTTGATGCCGGTGAGCGCGCCAAAGATCAGCATCATCGCCACCAGCACCAGCAAGTCCGGGGCGATAGCTGGCAGCACGAGGGCGGCACTGGACGCGACGATCAGCACCTGCGTCGTTGCCTTCGGGCCGTAGCGATGCACGAACTGGGCCGCGAACGGCATTGTGGCGAGCGCACCGATACTGGTAGTCAGGCCGACCAGGCCGAGCGTACCGCTGCTCAGGTGCAGCCGGTCCGCGATCCACGGCAGCCGCGAGGCGAATGTGCCGAAGACGGCTCCGTTGACGAAGAACGTGACGCCGACGGCTCTGCGTTCGGCTGATGCCAAGATCACTCCAGAGCTCTCGCACAAGGCTGATGCCGGGCCTGCCGGGCGTAGTCGAAGTCGCCAGCCTATCGGCACGTCTGGCCCCGCTGGACGGCTGTGCGGCAGTGCCGGAGCTGCTGCGCTTAGGTCCCGGTCGTGGCCTGGCAGCCGCCTCGCGCGAGCGGTGGCTTGGACAGGTCGTACGGGTTGATCGGAGTGCCTGATGGCCGGACAGGGCTCTGCGGCCCGCCGGGGAAGGCCGGATGGACGAAGCCGTCATTGATCCCGCACAAGACGCCCGCCGGACCGCCGAGGTCGCCCGCGAACCATGGCTCCAGCGGACCGCCCGGATCGGTCCACTGGGCGAACAGGACGGTCAGGTAGGCACGGTCCACGATGCGCATGCGAGTCGACGGCTGGCCGCCCTCCTGCTGGACCGGGTACACGAACAGGTAGTCGGCGTGGATGCTCAGTGCCCGGACGTGCCCGGTCCGATGCACGCCGGCGGACATCTGGCCGCGCACCTTTATGACATTGCCAACCAACTCGGTCGTGCCGGCGGCGAATGACGTGACCCAGGTCCGGGTCGATCGCTGGAAGCCGCGCGAGTTCGATCCCGTCCTGTTGAGGTTCCGCTCGAACTGCGACCGCTGCGTGGAGGTCAGCAGCCTGGCGAACGCTGTCGGCTTGCCGCCGCCAAGGACTGATGCGTTGAGGTGCGAGGCGATCAGCATCTTCCGCACGATGACATAGGCCGCCCGGACTTGCGCGGCTGAGTAGCTGCCGACCCTGTGCGCCGCCGGGATAACGATGCCGCTCGCGCCGTCAGCGAAACTGACTGCCGGGCTGCCAGCGAACGGGTCGGCCGAGGTGAATGGCGGCGGCGTCACTGTCGGGATCGCGGCGGGGCTGCTACTAGCGGTCACTGGCGTGTTGTCTGGCTTGGCCGCACCGTGCCCGGTCAGGTGCAGCCTCGATACCCCGAACGAGACGGCGATCAGCGCCGCGATAACCGCGAAAGTGATCACCAGCGATGTGGTGCGGCCGCGCGGCCTGCCGTCCGCTGTCCGCTGCCCTCGTCCGGCGGCCGGCCGAGGCCGTGACCGCCGCTCAGCTCGCCGGGCCTGCTCGGCCCGCTCCGCCGCGCTGAGCTCCTTGAACTTCGCTTCCGTTGCCAGCTCAGCGGCAATCTCGTCCAGGCGGTTATTGATGTCGTCAGGTCCTGGCGCTGCGTCGGCCGGGTCAGTTCCGCTCCCCGTCATAGCGGTAAGTATCAGCTAATTGCAGGCCATTGACGATAACAATCTGGTTCACCCTTCGGATTGGCTCGGAACGCCAAATGCCGGCCCCGGTGAATGCTTGCAGTTATCGTCATGTCACACTCTGTACCTGGGGGACCCATGCAGATGAATCCGGGGGACCGGTCATCGGGCTCGCCCTGGCGGGAGTTACCGCGGAGGATGGCGGCCCGCCAGGGCGAGTTTCCCTGTCAGCCCTGGGCAGCACCGCCGTCACCGCCGCTTAGCACGCGCGGCGGCCACGGCCTCGGCCATCCCGCGGTTGGCCAGCATGTCGGCCCGCTCGTTGCCAGGATTGCCGGCGTGGCCTTTGACCCATAGCCATTGCACATCGTGCTCGCGGGCGGCGGCGTCGAGCCGGCGCCACAAGTCTTCGTTCTTTACCGGCTGCTTGCTGGCGGTCTTCCAGCCATTGCGCTTCCAGCCAGCGAGCCAGCCGGTGACCCCGTTGCGGACGTAGCTACTGTCGGTATGCAGTCGTACCGCAGTTCTCCTGGTCAGCCCCTCGAGCGCGTTAATGGCAGCGGTCAGCTCCATGCGGTTGTTCGTCGTCGGTGTCGCTTCGCCGCCCCACAGCTCCTTGGTCCGGTCCCCGTACTGGAGGACAGCCCCCCAGCCGCCGGGACCCGGGTTCCCGCTGCAGGCGCCATCGGTGTAGATCTCGACCATGCCAGGTGCCGGCCGGGCCGGCCGATCTGCAGCTGTCATGTCACGAAACCTAGCGGGTCACCAGATACAGGAAGCACATCCACCGCTAATGGCCGTGCTCGTGCGGGCTTGGCGGCACGTCCAGCGCGGCGTTCCGGTCGAAGAATCCCCACGGCTTGAGCCAGAACGATGTCCTGTCGACGGGCATGACCGGCCAGTCTTCCGGCCTGGTGAGGTGATGAAGTCCGAACACGTGCCAGAGCACGACGTCAGTGTCTTCGATGGACCGGTCCCGCGCCGTCCATGCTGGCAACCCGGAGTCGGCAGCGCTCAGGTTCGGGAACTCACCGCATGGCCAGCGTTCACCGGGCGCGTAGGGCGTCACCCAGAGCGTATGACCGATCACTTCGGCACGCTGGAACGACGGCGATGACTCGTCGATCATGGCCGGGAAACTGCCGCCAGGAACCAGCTTGTAGGCAGGCCGACCGCCCAGGCTGTTGACTGACCGTGTCGAAGTGACCTTCCAGCTCCGCTGGCTATCCCAGGCGTAGTCCTGACGGCCGTCGGATTCTGTTCGCAGCGGCGCTTCCTCAGTAACCAGCGCAAGGCCGTACGGGTTGGTGTCAGTAACCGGCAGCGCCCGTGACTCGACCGCGTAGACCGTATTCGGCTCCCCGTCGACATCCAGATCGAGCCGGGCGACGATGAAGTGCTGGTGGTAGGGCGCGTACGTGCGCTGATCGACCACCGTCCCGGTCGCTGGCGGCCGGCCGGCCGGGAACGACGATGTGACCATGATGCCGGTGGCCCGTACCTCGCATTCGATATTCCCGTCCTGATAGAAGCGCCAGTAGACGAGGTACTCGTAATTCGCCACCGTCACGTGGAACGAGACGACGAGGCGCCGGGCGCGGCGGACCTCCGCTCCGGTCCGTTCGTCCACGTGCTTCCACAAGATCCCGTCGTCTTCCTCGTGGATGCATACGGCGTTGCGGATGATGCGTGGCTGGCCGTGGGAGTCATGCACGACCGCGTCGAGGTAGGAGATCTCGCCCAGACAGTCGCAGCCGAGTTCTAGCGAAGTGGTCATGAACCCCAGGCCCCACTCACCGATGTCAAACGCGGTCCGCCGGTAGTGGTCTGCGGTGGCATCCCGGTACGGCACGATCATCTCGGCAAAAGACAGCCGGTGCGCGATCGGCCGCAGCCGCCCGGCGTCGGCGAAGCCGACAGTGTGCAGGACAAGGCCCTCGCGGGGATTGAAGCCGAGCCTGAGCTCCCAGTTCTGCCACCGCAGCAGCCGTCCGTGCAGGGTGAAGGACACCCCGTCCGGCTGGCTCACCTGAAGCGTGCTGAGCTCGCGCTGCGCCGTCGGAGTCGGTGCTGCCGGGATGAGGCCGGGCCGGTACTCGCCCCTCACCTCGGGCAGGCCGGCCGCTCCATCGTTGTCCTCGAGTTCCAGCAACTCCATCCGGTTGAGGTCCACGACTGGATGCAAGCCGGTCACGTGATGCGCGTACGGGTTGCCGTCAGCGCTTCCCCGCACCCAGACGTCAGACCAGCCAATCCGGCGCCCCCGGTGGCGCTCCGGCACCAGTACCGCGCCGTATGCCCAGACGTCAGTGAGTACCAGGTTCATATCGGCGATGCCCCGCCTGGCCAGCGCGGTCGTCAGAGCCGGGTGTCGGCGCAGCATCTCGTCGCACTCGTGCCACTCGTCAACGGTCATGTTGGGCTGCACGCCGGGCAGAAGTTCCCAGTGCGCGAGCTCGCCATCCGGCAGTGTCACTAGCGCGCGGTACGCCTGCCCGTCCGCGGTATTCCAGCAGACCACCTGAGCCTTCCTGACGATGCCATCCGCGTCCGCCTTGAGCTCCTCCTTGGCCGGCTCGGACAGTTCTATCGAGCCGAATCGCCAGTGGTCATCGACGCCCTTCGCGGCCAGTAACGCGCCAGCCACCTGGCTGATCTCGTCCGCCGACAGCGGATCGAGCGGATGCCGGTGCTGACCGGCCGCAGGACCAGTGCCCGGTCGCCCGCGAGTGTTCGTCACCGCGCCTCCTGTCGTCAGTGCCATTGTCGTGCCCTGGTCGGTTCCCGGCCTACCCGGTGCTGACCTTCCTGAGCCGTGTCCGTCAGGCAGCGGTCACGTTTCCCATGAAACGTGACCGCTGCCTGACGGAACCGGGTGCGGCTCAGGCGCGATCACGACTCGCGCAGCCGGGCGAGGTGATTGCGGAGGATGTCCTGAAGCTGGGCGTAGAACTGCACGATCAGCTGCAGTTCGTCGTCGGTGTACTCATCGGCCAGCTGCTGCATGGCGCCCAGCATCGGGCCGAACACCGGCGCGACCGTGCCCAGCGCGCGCACGGTGTCAAGGTGGACAACCACGCGCCGGCGGTCCTGGGCGTCTCGCTCCCGGCGCACGAAGCCCGCCTGCTCCAGCCGGTCTACTACGCCGGTAATCGACGCCGTTGTCAGTCCGGTCGCCTTCGCCAGCTCGCCGGCCGTCAGCTGGCCGCTGAAGCTGAGGATGTTCAGGCAGTTGAGGTCGGTCGCGTTGATGCCGATGCGGTCCGCGGCCGCCTGAGTCATCAGCACCATCAGCGAAACGGTCTGCCTGATGGCCCCCGCGAACGTCTTGGCCAGGCTGGCACGCTCCGGGCTCCAGGTACTCGACTCAAGCCCCTGGGGCCATGGCACTTCCCAGCGCTCCCCGCTCTCAGACACATTCCTCAGCTCCCTGATCATTAAGTAAGCTAGACAATAGATAAGTAAGACGATAGCCTTCTTACGTAACTGCTGCGACCTTCCATCAGCGGAGAATCCCATGTCACCAGATCCTCAGATCCTGGCAGCGCGCGCCTTGGCAAGCGACCCGCCACCCGACCCGCGGCGATGGCTGACGCTGATCGTGCTGCTGCTGGCGGCATTCATGAACCTGCTCGACATCTCGATCGTCAACATCGCGATCCCGTCCATCCAGCGAAACCTGCACGCTAGCTACGCCGATGTGCAATGGGCGCTGGCCGGCTACACCCTCGCTTACGCGCTCGTGCTCATCACCGGGGGTCGGCTGGGTGACACCTTCGGCCGCAAGCGGCTCTTCCTGATCGGCGTCACCGGTTTCACGTTGATGTCGGCGCTGTGCGGCGCTGCGCAGACCCCCGGCATGCTGATCGCCTGCCGGGTCGCTCAGGGCGCGATGGGCGCGATCATGATCCCGCAGGTCCTCTCGGTTATCCAGGTGATCTTCCCGCCAGCCGAGCGGATCAAAGCGCTCGCCGCATTCGGAGTTACGGCCGGCCTCGGTACCGTGAGCGGGCCGCTGCTCGGCGGCCTGCTGACCCAGCACAACCTGTTCGGCCTCGACTGGCGCCCGATCTTCCTGATCAACGTCCCGGTCGGCATCATCGCGGTGTGCGCGTCAGCCGTGCTGGTGAGCGAGTCGAAGGCACCGCGCCCGCCGCGGCTCGACCCCGGCGGCGTGGCGCTGATCTCAGCAGCGCTTCTCCTGCTGCTCTACCCGCTGGTGCAGGGCCGCCAGCTCGGCTGGCCGGCCTGGACCTTCGTGTCGATGGCCGCAGCGGTTCCGGTGTTCGCGGTCTTCGTCTGGTACGAGCGCGCCAAGGACCGGCGCGACGGATCGCCGCTGGTTCAGCTAAGCCTGTTCGGCCAGCGCTCGTTCGCGGTCGGGATCGCGATCGCGGTGACCTTCTTTCTCGGCGTGACGTCGTTCACGCTGATCTTGACACTGTTCCTGCAGATCGGCCTGGGCTTCGAGCCGCTGCACGCCGGCCTGACTTTCCTGCCGTTCTCCGGCGGCGTGCTCGTCGCGTCCGGTGCGGCGGCCCGCCTCGCGCCGAAGTTCGGGCGCGGGGTGACGATGACAGGCGCACTTGTGATGGCGGCGGGCATGGCTGGCCTGATCGCGATCGTGCACCATTACGGCGGCGCGGTCACGACCTGGGACATGGCGCCGGCCCTGGTAGCGGCCGGAGTCGGCATGGGCGGCCTGCTGGCGCCGCTTGCCGACATCCTCCTGGACGGCGTCCAGCCGCAGGACGCGGGTTCCGCGTCCGGCATCTTCAACACCAGCCTCCAATTCGGCGCGTCCGTCGGCGTCGCGGTCATCGGGGTTATCTTTTTCGGCTTGCTCGGCACCCAGTCGGCACCCGCCGCCGCGTCGGTCGCTCCGCAACTGCGCACGGCTCTGGCGGCGGCCAGCGTGCCCGCGCCAGCGGCCGCCTCCATCGAGGGCCAATTCGGCGCTTGCCTGCACGCGCGGCTAGTAGCCACGGACCCGACTGTCACGCCTGCCGCCTGCCAGCTAGCGGGGCGCCAGGCACCGCCGGCCGGGGTTCGCGCGGTGCTCGCGGACGCGGGAGCGGTTGCGGTACGGCACGACTTTGCCGCGGCGCTCGAGCGGACACTGTGGTTCCAGGTGGCCGTCTTCGTGGCGAGCTTCCTGCTGATGACCGCGCTGCCGCGTGGCGCAGGCAGGCGCCGGACTGGTGACGGCGCGGCAGCCAGCCAGCCAACCGCCGAGGGAGTCGTCATCGCCTGATCACATCGGCGATCAGGAATTCAGAGCGGGGAGCTCGCTATGCGACTTGCGGTACTAGGTGCTAGCGGCAGGATCGGCCAGCACGTGCTTGGGTGGGCGCTGGACTCTGGTCATCAGGTGACTGCTCTCGCCCGCGATCCGCGCTCACTTGCTGCGGCCGCCGGCCTGACGGTCCTGACCGGGGACGCTACCGACTCCGCCGCTGTCGCGGAGCTCGTTGCCGGCGCGGACGCGGAGCTGTCCGCGCTCGGCCCGCGCGGGGCCAAGAGCCCTGCACTAATGGCAAGTGCCGGCCGGAGCATCGTGGCGGGCATGTCAGCGGCCGACGTGAGGAGGCTGGTCTGCGTGTCCGCGGCAGGCGCCTTCATCCAGGATGACCCTGACAGCAACGCGCTGGTTAAGATGATCTTGCCAAGGGTGCTGGCAAAAACGTTCGCGGACGTGCGCGAGATGGAGGCAGTCATCGCCGCGAGCGGCCTCGACTGGACGCTGGTACGCGCGACGAGGCTCGTCAACAGCGGGGTGACCGGGCGGTACCGGGTCCGGCCCGATTACCCCCCGACGGGGGGCTGGAAGATCTCCAGGTCGGACGTGGCACATTTCATGTCCGCTGTGCTGGCCGGGGACGACTGGATTCGCGGCCGCCCCGCGCTGGCGTACTGACCTGCCTAACCTCAGGGACACCGTGTCGTAATCGGTGATGGTCAGCCCCAGGTCTCCGGCCAGCCTGGCCATGGTGCCATCAATGAGCTTGAGGTCGCGGATGGCGAACTGCACCGGCTGGGCGATGCCGGAGTGCTGCTCGACACGACGCTCGGCCTGGTCGAACAGCGCCGATGACCGGGTGTAGACCCCATCGGAGTGCCCGGTCAAGGCGTCGGCGATCGCGTTCAGGGACCGGCCGAGGGTCGCGCTGGCCAGCTCGACGTCCAGCCGCGTACCGGCGTCCAGCGGTCCGGCCCTTTCGGCGTCGGCGACCAGGTTGCGGCTGTAGTTCCGCGCCGCGGAAGCCAGGCGCAACGCACGCCCGGTGTCCTCGTCGATGCCGCCGGTAAGGCTACGTTGCAGCGGCTGTGCCGTAGCCGTAAGGGCCTGGTAGGCCGCGTCGACGGCCCGCGCGTCGGAGCGCAGCGTCGCGTCCGTGCCGTCGTCCTCGCCCAGCAGGTGGCCGTTGGCGTGGTCCGCCAGCCGCCCGACCGCCTGGACAAGGTCCCTGAATGCGATGCCCAGGACCCGGCGGGTCCGTAGCGGAAACACCAGCATCACCACAGCGATGGTGACGGCCGCGCCGAGGGCTGTTTCCGCCAGCCGAAGCAGCAGCAGGGAGTTGGAGAACTCGTCAAGCTGCACATAGAGCTGAGACACCATCACGGTGATCCCGATCACCATGAAGGCGTAATTGATCCGCATCAGGTAGAAGCCAAAGAACAACGCGGCCAGGATCACCGCGATGGACCAGTAGGTGTGATGGCCGACGGCTGTGACGAGCAGCGAACCGACGCCGATGCCGACCACGGTGCCGGCCACCCGGAAGAACGCCTTGCGGACCTGCTCACCGGTGGTATTGGCATTCATGAAGGTGATGACGGCGGCAAGAACGGCCCAGTAGAAGCGGCGCGGGGACAGAGCGTCGCCAACGGCGGTGGCCACGCCGACGGCGACAGCCATCTGGATCGCGGCGCGGGTATACAGAGGCAGCCGGATCCGCTCGCTCAGCCGGGTGCCGGGCTCGCGCGATGCCGTGGTGCTGACCTGGGCCGAGCCGGGCAGCCACCCGCCGAAGAGCTGGACAGACGGCCGGAAGACGGCTTCGCCCTCCCTGGTCGCGCCGACGGCCATCCAATCGGTCATGGCATCGGCCAGTGCGATGACCGAGCCGGCGAAGCGATGCGGGACCACCACCACGGCGCGATCCTCGCCGGGCGGAACGGGCACTGCCTCGCGGAGCAGGCCGATCAGCCGGGAGGCATGGGCCTTGGCCTGCTCATTCGCACCGAGGATCAGCGCCCGGAGCGCCAGACGGGCCTCGAAGTGCTGGGCAGCAGGGAGTCCGTAGCGGGCCATGGCCTCCGCGAAACGAGCGATATTGGCCAGGGCAAGCTCGGCGTCGAACAGACGCTGGTGAAGCAACTGAGCCGACGAACCGTCGGTCACGGCGTCCGGATCGCCAAGCTGGGCGTCGATGATCAGGGCGGCCTCATTGAGCCGCACGAGCTGGTGGTGCAGTCGGAGGGACGCCCGAGCGCTGTGCGCGGCATGCCGGGGGTGGTCGAGCACTTTGAGCGCCAGGGCGGACACCCTGCGAGCCCGGGCGGCATAGGAACGCTGGGCGCGCTGCAGGGCCTTGGCCTGGCGCGGATAGAAGAAGGCGAATCGGACGGCGATGGCCACCACGGTGCCGATGCCGATCTCGGCGGTGAGCCAGCCGAAGTCGCCTAGCGTGACGGCGGTGTGCAGGAAGAATCCGAAGAAGTCCCCCATGAACAGCAGCATCGCGGAGATGAACCCGCGCGGGCCGAAGCGCCGGCCGTAGGTGCCGAGGGCCAGGACGACCGTGAAGGACGTCAGGGCCAGGATCCGGTGACCGCCAAGCGCGATCCCGAGGCTCAGTGCCGCGACAAGCGGGACGGGCAGGAATAGCAGGCTGACGAGCTGGCCCCGGGCGGTGGTGTCCATGACCCCGAAGCACGACATCATCCCGACGACTGCGCCGAGCAGCAGGGCAATCACGAGATACTCGTGGTTGGCTACCGCCTCCTCGGCTGCGGTTGCGGCGGGAAGCCTGGCGCCGTGCGTCTGGATCTGCAAGGCATGGGTGAAACGCACGAACAGCGCCTCGGCGGCGAGGATAACCGCAATCGTGAGGACGCTCGCCAGCGCCGTGCGGAACCTGTTGAGGCTCGGATCGGAGCCAGCGAAGCGGTCCATCCAGCTGCCTGAGATCCCCTCTCGGGCACCGATCGGCTCCCGGGTTTCCGGGCCTGATAGCCGAGCCGTAGTGACAGAGATCACAGCACGCCGATCTCGGCGTCGGGCCACCGGTTGCGCATGATCTCCAAGTCTAGGTAACGGTGCTTGGTGGGTGATCCGTGCCGCCGTGTCCGAATCAGGTCACGGTGTTGCCGTGCCAGGACAGCCGTCCGGCAGGTGAACGGCTCGCGCACTAAGGCTCGGGCGCTAAGCCTCGGGGGTAAGCCTGGCCGCCTGGGCGGCGATCAGGTCCCGGTACCAGCCGAATGACGATTTGGGGGTGCGGCGCTGCGTCTCGAAGTCGACGTGCACCAGGCCGAACCGCTGGTGATATCCCTCGGCCCACTCGAAGTTGTCCATGAGCGTCCACACCAGGTAGCCGCGGACGTCGACGCCGGCCGCAATCGCGTCCGCGACTGCGCGGATGTGACCGTCCAGGTAGCTGATCCTGGGCTGGTCGTCAATCTGGCCGAACTCGTCGGGCTGGTCCGTGACCGAGCAGCCATTCTCGGTGATGTAGACCGGCGGCAGCTTGGCGCCATAGCGGCCCGCCAAGGTGGTGAGCATCTGCGTGAGGCCGGCCGGGATGACCGGCCAGCCGAACGCTGTGACCGGGTAGCCGGAGATCTCCTCGAACTGAAATGGCAGCCCGGCGTCTGCCTGGCCGGACCCCGATTGTGCGGGCAGTGCTGGCTGCGCTGTGCTGGCCGCAAGGGGGGCGGAGATCTGAGTCGGGTTGTAGTAATTGACGCCGAGCGCGTCGACTGGCGCTGAAATGACGGCCAGGTCGCCCTCGCGAACGCAGTCAGGACCGTCCGGGCCAACTCCGAACGCGGACAGCCCGGCCGGGTAACTGCCGAGCAGCACGGGGTCAGTGAACGTCCAGTTGTGCAGCGCGTCATATGCGGCGGTGGCCGCTACGTCCGCTGGATCATCTGACGCAGGCCACGCGGGCGTGTAGTTGTTGGTGACCGCGACCTCGCGGACGCCGGCGGCCCGCAGGGCCGAGGTGGCCAGGCCATGTCCGAGAAGCTGATGATGCGCGGTGGCGAGTGCATCGAGCATCAGTGCCCTGCCCGGAGCATGGCTGCCGAGCGCGTACCCGAAGGCCGTCACGATGAACGGCTCGTTCAGCGTGATCCAGGTCGGGATGCGGTCGGCGAGTCGCTCCGCGGCTATGGCGGCATAGTCAGCGAACCGGTAGGCGGTCTCGCGAGCCATCCAGCCGCCTGCGTCTTCGAGCGGCTGCGGCAGGTCCCAGTGGTAGAGCGTCGGCATCGGGTCGATGCCCTCGGCCAGTAGCGCATCGGTCAGCCGGTCGTAGAAGTCGAGGCCGGGCGCATTGGCCGGGCCCGAACCGGCCGGCTGGATTCGCGGCCACGCGAGCGAGAACCGGTACGTCTTGATGCCCAGCCCCGCCATCAGCGCGACGTCTTCCGGCCACCGGTGGTAGTGGTCGGCAGCCACCTCGCCGGTGTGCGCGTCGCGAATCACGCCAGGCTGACGGCAGAACGTGTCCCAGATCGAAGCACCGCGGCCGTCCTCCGTCACCGCGCCTTCGATCTGATAGGCGGCAGTTGCGACGCCCCAGGCGAAGCCCGGCGGAAATGCTGGCATTCCAAGATCGCTCACGCTGCGATCGTAACCCTGAGATCCGGGCAGTGTCCTGGCGCTGGCGAGGTCGTAGTAGCGGCAGGGCAGGCGGCGCAGCCTGGCAGCACCGCGGGGGAGAAGATCGGCATGTGAGCGATCCAGATGCCGTCGTCGTGGGCTCCGGGCCGAACGGCCTGGCCGCTGCCCTGACACTGGCGCGGGCCGGGCTCGCGGTACAGGTCTTCGAGGGCGCGACTGAGGCAGGTGGCGGCTGCCGCACGGCTGGCCTCACGTTGCCCGGTTTCGCGCATGACGTCTGCGCCGCGGTGCACCCGCTCGCAGCGGCCTCGCCGTTCTTCCGCGGCCTGGACCTGGCCGCGCGCGGCGTGCGGCTGCGCGCGACGAAGGTCGCCGTGGCGCACCCGCTGGACGGCGGCCGCGCGAGCGCCATCCGCGGCTCGGTGGCCGAAACGGCGGCCAGGCTAGGGACGGACGCGAGCGCCTACCGGCGACTGATGGAGCCGCTGG